>JGI1221J13441_10001008_pt1 | contig 12098 bp, 16 predicted proteins | sample LakVidmifraction_4_FD_13441 | JGI IMG/M metagenome (IMG submission 13441) | reverse complement strand
TAGGTCTTCGAGGTTCTTCTTGGCTGCGTCGATGTCAGCGGCCTGTTGATCAAGATGCCCCGGTCCCCGGTCGAGCGAAGCGTTGGCCCGCTCGATGGACTCCCACAGATCATCGTTCACTTCGGCAAAGTCCTTTGCCAGGCCGATGCTGGCACCGATCGCAGTGCCCCACGGCCCGGCCAGCGTTCCGATGAGCGCGAAAGAGGTTGTGTTCGCTATGCCCATTTTGTCGTCAAGGTCCGACATGGCAAACGCCAGCCCACCAATGCCGACGCCGAGTTTTCCGATGCCAGCCGCCGACGCACCCAACCGGGAGGTTGTGGAAGCGAATCCAGCGGCCTTGGGGCCGGTCTTGTCGAGCGCGGCACCGAAATCAAGGTACGCGCGCGACGCGGAACGGATGCCTAAAGCTGCCACCCCTGCGCCGCGTATCCCCGCGCCAAGACCAACCCCACCAAGCAGCCTAAAGATCGCGCCAACATTAGCAATCTGGCCGAGGCGCAGGATGGTAGACAAGGCACCCGAAAGTGCGAGCAACGAGATGACCGATGGGCCGAGAGGGGTCCTAGCGAACGCCGCGATCGCATCAAACAGGCTCTCAAGGACCCAGATAACTTTATTGCCAACGGGCGCAGTCGCAACAGTCAGGGCAACAATCGCGTCAACCATCGCCCCCAACGTCTCACCCACCTGCGGGCCAACACTCTCAATATAACCAACAAAGTCTTGGAAGCCGCTGGTGTCCGCAAGCCCGTCAGCCCACATATTGAAGTCGCGGGACATGTCCAGGAAACCTTGCGAGAAGTCCTGCGACAACGGCTTGAACGCCATCCACATCTCAGCAAACCCAGTGGCAAAGTTGCCCAGCGTGCGACTCAAGTCTTCCAGTGTCGGCTTCGCTTCGGTTGCCAGAAACTCAAAGAAGTCGTCAAACTCTGACGACGCCAGATTACTACCAGCCTCAGCGAGCGCGTCGCCCATCGCGGTCGACAAGACATTGAAAATGCGCTGGATCTCCGGCGCACGCTCCAACAGGCTAGTGATACCCGCCTCGACACCGGGGAACAATCCAGCCTGCGCGACCTGTTGAAGTTCACGCATCTCAGGGCGCAAATCGTTAATGAACTGCGCGAACTGCTGGCCAGCGGGGCCAAGCGTCTCCAACGTCTCGCGCAAGTTTTTCAGGTTCGTATCCGACGGGTCGATCGCATAGTCGTTCATCTGCTTAACGGCGTCACCGATACCGTTGAACGCGATAGCCGCCACACCAGCACCAGCCGCAGCAAACCCAAGCTGATTAGTTAGTCCACTAATTGCGGGTATGGCAACCGCACCGATCGGCACCAAAGCCGGCCCGAGAGCCAGGCCGGCTTGAACGAGCGCCGACATCTGGTTACGGGATGCGTCAAGCGAACCACCAAACGTGCGCGACGCCACCGCGGCCCGCAGCAATGCCGCATTGAACCCGGAGACGTCGGCGTCAACAAAGACCTTAACATTTCCTTGTACCACAGTTACGCCTCCTTCGATGGGGGTAGTGGGCGTGCCGCGAACATGCGACCATCAGCAGCCGCAGACTGACCGGCCAGCGGTTCGTCCTTCTCGTGCTTCCTCATCCAATCGCGCTGAATCAAATCCGACGCACCACACGCAAGACACCTGTACTGGTGGACCCGGTAAACACGGTTGCCGTGTTCCTCCCATGTGACATCACGCAAAGCGGGACCAAACTCCACAATCGAGTCATAGTTCTTACAGGTCGGACACCGCCGCGACTCCCACAACAGGTAAGCCATCGCCCGCGAGCGTGTGTAGTCGTCCCACTCCGGTTCACGGGTAACAACGGTGCGACCCGTGAGGTTCCCGTCGGCGTCATAATGTTCGTGCGTTTCGGTAGGCTCGAATCCCTCAAAACGGCGCGGACTTACTCCGAATCGTTCTGCGGCTTCGAGTCGGCGCCCCTCTGCTGTTTCAGCAACGAGACGAGTGAGTATTTTGGGAGGGCATCATCTCCGACATTCACATCCCACGCCGCACGTTCTAACTTCTTGTAGTGCAGGTGGGAAAGATCACCCAACTCGGCCAACGCGTCCGCACCGCGGACAAGCAGTTGTGGAACATCTTTCGCCTCGCCGGGGGCCACGAATGAGGCGAGCAATAGGTCGCCAGGGAAGGTGACAAGATTGACACCGTTCGCCTGGTCTGAGGACTCGTCCTCGCGCGGGGGGTGCAGGTCCGCGATCGGACCCCACTCTGTGTACGAAACGGCCCACAATGGGACCTTGACCGCTGTTTCCTCAGCCTCAGCAAGCAACTGGTCATGCTTTTGCGCCAGCACCATCACGGGCGACTTGGAACTCATGCGGCGTGGCGAGACTTCCTCGGCACGTTCGGCAGTCATGACTTCATTCATCAGCGCGGCAATCTCGGCCTCGTAGTTGCCCTGGTACAGAGTGACAACTACTCTTCGGCGCTCAATCTTCGACATCGGGTACTCCTTGCTCGGTTGCTCGGTTGCTCGGTAGATGGTGGAGCGGGCGAGCGACCCGAGCAGATCGCTCGCCCACAATCAGGGCCAGCGTCAGGCGGTAACCACGCTATCGAGCGACGGCACGCCAGTGACGGCAAGCGACTGCGTGACAGTCAACGGGGCGAACTCGTCCGAACCGCGAACCTGCTTGGACTGGATGCCAGCTGCGATGGGGAAGATGTCAACGACATCGCCGGTGGTGAGCGCCACGGCCGGGTCGGCGCCATAGGCAAGAACGAGGAAGCCGGTCGTATCGGGAGCCAGCAACTCGTAGACCGCGTTCGCTGCATCGCCGGGGGTTCCCAACTCTTGCGGCAGGTAGGTGTAGATGAGTGGCGAAACTTCCCACTGGGTGCGACCCAACCGCGTGAACGTCTGCCGCGAGCAGAACCGGCGATCTTCGCCCGTGTTCTGTGTCGCGGAAGGTCCGTCCCAGTCTGGCATCAGGAAGCATGTCACGTCGGTGCCAGCTGTGATTTCGGCTGGGGTCGGCGCAGTCGGGTCGGCGGCCGCTGGGATATACAACGCTTGGACGTTGCCCTCAGCGGTCACAGATTCAGGTATGGTCACGGTCATTTTGAGCCCTCCTTATTAGGGTTCTCGACGGGCTCGCCGCCGCTGTGGTTGCCGCTGGGTGCAGCCTTACTTTCCGAAGCCTTCTTGGTGGCTACGGAAGACTTGTGTTTGGGCGGGAGTACCTGGCCACTCGAATCGACGGCACGCTTATTGACAACCTCGTGGTTGTCGGTGACGTGGACGACGGAATACTCGTGGCCTGTTCGCTTGTCACGAACGCGCACAAAATCAGACATTCTGATTTCTCCTAAATGGGTGTAGGGATGGTAGGGGTTCGGTTAGACGGCAACGCCGTAGGTGTCGCGGCCGTAAAAGATCGGCCCGCCACCAGGTCGCGTGTAATCGTCGTCGCGGCGGACATACTGGTTCGACTCGTCGCGACGGATCAGGCTGTTATTGAGCCGCTTCCGCGAAAGTGCGGTGCGGGTCAGTCTCAACACCCACTGGGCTTGCTCGCGGGTTTCACCGACACCCGTTATCTGAAACTCGACAACACGGCCACCGATCTGCCCGCAAAGGCGCGCGTCGTTGTCGAATCCCGGTGAGGACCAAAACACGACATAAGGCATCGGAACAGAAATGACCTTGGCTGATTCGTCGACTTCCACGAAACCGTCATAAACATTCAGGTTCGGGACCGCATTCAAAAGTGCGAGAATGTCCGACTCGGCAGTCATCGTGGGATACCACCCAAGACTGCGTTTTCGGCCTCAACGCCCAGTTTGTGGGCGATCTTGGGGCGCTGCCTGTGAAGTGGTCCGTGGAAGTTGTAGACCGGCGCATTGTTGACCGAACCGAACACAATGATGTGCGCCAACTCGCCCTGACCTTCACGCTCAAAACCGATCGACCATGCAAGGCCGAGAGCGTCACGTCGCTCCTTGGTGATCTCTGGGGAGAACTTCGGCAGGTACCGGTGGCCGAGCGCGTCACGTTTCATCGCACGCTCCAGCGACACCGCGATACTACGCATCACCTTTGGTGCGCCGCGTTGCAACCTACCGGGCGCCCTCGTCAAATCGACTGTTAGTGCACGCACTTCTCGGGTGTCGATACTTACGCGGATAGTCATTAGCCAACAACCTCCGCCAATCGTAGGCGCCGAAACGCTGCGTGGGTTTTTTCGTGGCGGGCGAGAACCGTGAACTCCCGATCAACGAGGGAAGGCTCGAATGTGGACGTAACGAGCTTCACCACGTCACCAACAGATACGTCATCAGTGTCAGTTACGGGTAGTTGCAACTCGGGTTGCATAACGGTCGCCTCACGCGCACCTGCATCTCGGGACTTGAACGCGATACCCACCGAAGTTGAAGTCAACTGCACGCGGCATGTGCCCGCGTAGATGGGCACAGTTGTCGTCGTGGAATACTGGCCCGTCGCATTGTCAAACGTCCGAGAGTCGAGGTCGACCTGGCGGGTTATCTCACAAGTGTCAACCATGCCCACTTCGGCTTGGTCTCGAAACCAAATCAACTCTCCCGCTGTTGGGAAGGGGGAGATGGTCATGACGGCATAACCGAGAAGATAGAGACACGACGACGGCCACCCTCGCCCAACAGTCGGCGAAGTTCGTCAGGTGTGAAGAACAGTTCCCCCGCCGAGATCGAGGCGTCTAACGTCCACGACCGAGTTGCGTCATCAATAGTCACAGACTCCTGACGTTTACCGTCAGCATTCTTACCCTTGCGCGCAACAGCCTCGGCAAGAATGTCAATCACAAGGTCGACGTCAACGGTGTCCGCGTCGATGCGGGCCTGTATGCCCGGCGAGTCGACCAACAGAATCCGCCACGCCATATCCAGCCACGATTGAGCCGTGATAAGTTCCGCCGCCGACAGAGGGCGCCAATGTGCCTCAACATCCCCAACTATTGCAGGATTAGCCATACTGACGCCCTCCTTCGGGTCGGTCTACTACTTGGATGCGATGAAGCCGAGGTCGACCAAGTGGTCGATCGACTCTTTCGCCGTACCCTCCGGCACAATGTCGCCGGCATACAACTGCCGACTTGCACCGTTCCTGTCCTTGACTGCGACAAGGGGCGCAACAACAACAAGCGTGTCGGCCTTCTTCTCAACAGCCTTCTTCGGCTCGGGGGACTTGGGCTCGGTCGGCTTCTCCGCGGCCATCAGGCAGCCACTCCGGTGATCGTGTTGCCAGCCAGCGGGTCGGTGACGACGGGCGCGAAGTTCGCACGAGCGCGCAAGCGCCATGCGTCATTCTCGTCCACACGGATGACCTTCGACTGCACCAAATCGCCCGCTTGCTGGTATCCGCCACCCAAATCTTCGGTAGCGATGAAGCCAAGCTGGTTGGTGTCGAGCACCCATGCCTTCGTCCCAACGCCACCGGGCAGATTCGCCGTGGTCGTGGTGACAACGGTCAGACCACCGATGACCGGGAAGCGACCCGAATAAATCGAGTTGTTCCGGTCCTCGCGGGCCATCGCTGCGGACACAACCGGGTCGGACGCCAGGTAGGCGCCCGTCAGGTCGTCCACGAGCAACACGTTCGGCTCATAGCCGAGGTTGTTGGCCGTGATGGCGGCCTTCGCCTTGAGGATGTCCCGCAGAATCTCGGTTCCCGACGATGCGGTCCACAACGCCGTCGCAGGCGTGGTTTCGGTGACCGCGGATGCGATGAGCGAAACAATTGAACCGTCGATCGCCTGACCCTGCGAGTTGACCAACTTGCGAATGGCCTTCTCAACCGGGTCCATGTTGCGACGCGCGATTGACTCATCGGTGACCAAAGTGTCCTGCCCTGACTTGACGACACGTGCGAGGCCGGCAGGACCGTCACCCACTGCGGTCATCGTGTATTCAGAACCCGGTGCAACATTCTCCGGGGACTTGTCAGCGAACAGGCTCTCGACCGTCTCGTAACCGACAGCGCCACCAGTGGTGTCCTGACGGCCTGAGAGCAGCGTGGCGCCAACGTAGCGAAGGTCACCAATCTCCTGAATGCGTCGAGCAACGAACGCCGGATTGGCGAGGAAGCGCGAAGCGGTGAGCAGCGGGTCGGTGTAACTCAGGCCCGCGGGGGGATAAGTAGCCATGTTGGTCTACCTCTCTCTATCGGCCGAACTGAACGCGGACAACCACGTCAGTTCCGGTAGTCAGGGCCACGCCGAGGATGGCGCGGGTGTTGGTCACATCGGCCGCTGTTGGGGTGGTCACGTCGGCAAGTTTCGCCACCGTTCCTGCCGCACCGGACACGATGGTGTCGCCAGCCGTGACAGCGCCGTCCGCGAGGACCGACTGCACACCACCGGCGTAGATGGTCACGTCGCCGTTGAGCGCCGCGTCGAACGCGGCAACACCGACAACGGCGAGCGAAGCGGCGCCGGATTCCTGGACGGTATTAACGCCAGAAACTTCGACAACCTGCCCGCCCGTGACAGCCGCGGACGCCTTGAGCGTCAACGCCTGACCGGGCCTGTAAATAGGAAGATACTCAGCCATGAGATTAGGGCCTTTCTTATTTGGAGATGGATGAATGTTGCGGGCGACCCACGGGGGTGCCTTTTGTGAGGCGCTCGAATCCGTCTCGGAAGGGAGCGAACCGGGCAGTTAGGACTTGCTCGGGTAGAACTTCGTGTACTCCGCCTCGGCTTGCGCCTCAGCAGATAGCGGCTGTCCGCCCTGTCCCTGCCCAGGGTTGGGCTGGAACTCAGGCTTACCGTCTGCGGCAGCCTTTAGGCGGGCATACTCAGCGGCCATCTCGGCCTGAGCAGTCAACTTCTCCGCGTCCGTCTCGGTCAGGAGGTAGTGATAGTCCGCAGGGACGCCCTTTTCGGACGCGATACGGAGCTTGGTGGCTTCGGACTGCGAAGCCTCGAACTGTGTCTGCAACGCCTTGACCGTCTCGGCAAGGTCTTCTGTTTTAGGCGTCTCGGCGAGGCCGAACGCTTTTGCGATGGCTTCGGACTGGGACGCCTGTGATTCCGTCAGGGTTTTGACCTGATCGGCGAGTGCCTGCCGTGCTTCGCGTTCCTTTCTGAGGTCTGCAAGTACGGCATTCTTGGATTCATCAGACTTGAACTCGGTTGCCGGGTCTCCCGGCTTCGGGTCCTCCACCTTCGGTGGTTCGGCGGGTGCTACTGGTGGGGTGACGGGCTCCGCTGCAGCAGGAGCCTTCGGTGGGGTGGGAACTACTTCGGGGGGCATAGGTGCTCCATCTCGGAGGTTGGTCCCGGCGCATCTCACGGTCGGGGACATCTAGGGGGCGAACGATTGTCCACCAGTGGCGAGCATCCGCCGGTATTGAAGTTCGGCGGTCGCCATCTCAACTTGCGTGATCGGGCGACTTGTTGCGCCGACACGATTGAGGCGTTGTCCGAACGGGTCGGGCGTGTTCCCAAACCCTGGACTTGTATAAGGGCTGAACCCTGTCAGCGCCGTGATGTAGTTCTGTTCGGCGTCGTACAGGCGCCGTTCAGCGGCGGTCATCGTGTAACGGTTGCGCGGATCACGGCTACCCGACTCGCGTGCGGCAAGGATCGCTGCGGATGCCGCTTTCCGCTTGCCACCAGCACCCATCTGCCCGTAGCCCTCAACCTGCCCGCGCAGGACGCCGGTAGGTACTTGCCCGCCGGGGAGCATGTAGCCGTGGTATTCGAGTAGTTGCAACGCTTCGGCGCGAGATTTTGCTTGAGAGTAGATCAACTCCGGCGTCATGCGGCGCTGGCCCTTCTTAAGCGTCTTGGACGCGTTGCCGCGGCGCGTAGTTCCCTCTGTGGTGAAGTTGCCGTTAACAGTCATGCCGCGCTTGGAGTTGACGACAGCGAAGATGTCAGCGCCGTCGCGTATCGCTTGCGCGTTTCCTTTGCCGAACGTCTTGTCCTGATCTTCTGGACTGAGCGACCGGAAGTATTCGTAAGGGTCCGAAATTAGGCCCTCGGACTTGGCCGCTTCCAACGAGTTCACGCGAACTGGCGCATGAACACAGTCGTCGTTCGGGTGCCTGAGGAAGCCGGCGTTCCAGCGGTAAAACTTGCCCGCCAAAACGACGCACCGTTCACACGACGGCCGATTCAACAATCGCACATACCCAACGCCCTGCCTGGCCGCGAGGTCCGCACCCGCAGCCTGGCGTGCCGCGTCCGCGATCTGTGTCCGCATAATGCGGTCCATCACTTTGACGCCCCTAGCAAGCGCCTCAGCGGGCGCCAGTGGCGACGGGCCAACCCGTGCAGCGATCACAGCCGCCGCAGAAGCCCCCAGCAGCGTATCCAATGTTCGACCATCGGAGGCGTAACCCGTGAACGCCGCAACATCAGCAAGTGCGACAGGTGCCGTGTAGGCGCCCTGTTCGGCAAGTGTCATCGCCGCATACGTGGCCCCCTGAAAAGCAGCTCGACGTTGCAACTCTACGAACGCCGCCACAAACAGTGGACTAACTTGGGATACCGGCCCCTTCGAGCGACCTAACTGGACCGCCTGTGCTGTCAACCGTTGCATCTCCGCATAGTGTGTACGGGCTGCCTCGGGGATCATTACTCGCCAGACGACAGGGGCGGCACGGGCCGCAGCACGCGCTCGAACGTCTCAGACTCTTGTTCGCGTGCGGCCCGCTCGCGGCCCTCAATATCTGCGATCTGTGTCGCCGTGTAACCGTAGTCAACACGCGCCTGGTAGGTGTCAGCGATTCCGTTCTCCAACGCCTTCACCGCAGCATCCGCCATCGACTGCTTAGTGGGCGTTGCCGGCTCACGGAACTTCGGAGAAATCAGACGCTTACCAACCTCTTGACCCTCCACCGCCAGCGCGTACCGCATTATCCGCTCATACCCTGCGCCCTGTTGACGGTTGAACCGTTCAATACCGAGCAACCGTTCACGCTTCGACTCGTTGATCGACTCAGCGGACGGAGGATTATCAGAGACACCGAAGCCAAAATCGGAAGGCGTGAGGTCACACAGGCCAGCTCCGATGCGAGCGAGCAAACTCATCGTGTCGTGAAAGTTCCGCAGATCGGACGCCGGCAACTGCTTAATGTCAACATCAGGCACATCGTTATCAGGTAGAAGGTTGCCTTCCTCGTCCTCCGGTGCTGGCACAACCCACATTTCACCAGTCGCAGCCTTCAGCGCATTAGAGTTGACCGAACCGTCCTGATTTAAGAACATCGCAGACTGAATGTTGATAGCGAGTATCCGGGGCATCGCGTGACGCAGAATGGTAGCCATCATCGAGGTAGCCGTGAAGTTCGCCGCATCAACAACGGGAATCAGGTCCACAAGTTGTGACGACGGGCGACCCCACCGTTCCTGATTCAAGAACGGCACAACAGGGACGAGCCCCGACGCCTGCGCCTTCGACGGCGCCGCCATCCACTCCTGTCGCTTCTCGCCGACCGGCTTCCCGAGTTCGTAGTCAATCAGTCGTGACCCGCCACGAGGGTCAGGTAGGTGCAGGACGGCACGATCGTCGGCGGCGTCCTCGATGTCGGACGACCAAAAGTTCAACGCTGCCACTACCTCACCAGTCAGCGGGTCGCGTTCAACGGCCATCGAATCGGGCGACTCGATCGTGATGCGAGCACCGTCATCACTAGGGCCAACCATTCCGTAAGACCAACCCGTAACCATCGTCGACGTGTTGTTCAGCGAATGCTTGAGATCAAGTTCGTTGCGAAGCATGATCTTCTGCATGTCATCATCAAGCGAATCCTGACCCACATACCCGAAACCTTCAAGTATGCTGCGCCCGTCCATGCTCCTGATGTACTTGCGACACCAGTTGACGGTCAGTGATGGAAACTTGTTGTCCTGCTCCGCGAGAATGCGCGCAACGTGATACATCGGCTGTCGGTTGTCGTAGTATGCCCACAGTTTCGAAACCGTCCGAGCATTATCGTCGCGCCGCGCAGACAGTCGCTTAAACCACTGGTCATCGGAGAGGTCACTCAACTTCACGCGGGGCTCCTCTCACTGGATAACGATCATTCGTCGTGGCTTGGCGGTCTTACGTGTCGACCAGCCGGCGGCCAGTGCGTCTCGTGCGGCCTCGTGGGCGAGAGCGGAGGTCACTGCGCCGTCGATCTTCTGCAACCGCGACGCCTTGGCCAGTCCGTAGACCTCCATGCCCTTACGACCGACCTTGACGGCCGAAGCGATGTGGTTAGCCGTGATCGGGCATCCGTCGTGCGTCAGGGCGCCTGTACGCAAGTCCGTAACAAAACGCTCAAGCGACTGGTGCATATACTTGGATCGGTACGTCTCCCAGGGGATGACGCGCTCCTCGCCGTACTCGCGCTGCCACGCCTCGCCCTCGCTCGACCAGAGCGGGGGGTCGTAATAGAACCGACCCACACGGAATCGGTCGAATGTTTCGGCCAGTGCGGAGTGAACTTGCTGACGCGGGATGCGGTGGTCGTCGTGTTCTGCCGGGTTCCAGATGGATGGAACACCGCCGAGCACGCGCGGAGTGAACTGGAAGCCGTCGGCCGTCTCGGCTCGGATCACAGTAAGGTCGTTGACCTCACTGCCGTCGAAGGCTAGGCAGATCGGCGTTCCATCGGGGGGATTGGGAAGCCACTTCACGACTCCCCGGCCAATCTTTCAGTATGTTGAGGGAGCCAGTCGGTCAGCATGCTGTCCCGCTTACTGCTGTTGCATCGGGTACAAGCCGGGACAAGGTTCGACATCTCATGCTTCCCGCCTCTATTGAGGGGAACTATGTGGTCGATAGACTCAAAGGGGCCGGGGCAGTACGTGCACCCGGAAAGACCTCTAACCTGCCAGTCCCGAGCGAGATCATCCGCCGAGAACGGTGCACCCGAAGCACCCGCTAACAACACTCGTCGCCGGTGCCCCTGTAGGCGATGCGCCGTCCTGTTGCTCGCACGCCATGCTTGCGTCCACGCAGCCTGAGCGGCTGGGTTTGCGGCATGCGTTTCACGCTTCCGAGCGGCTATCTTTTGGCTGTTGGCGGCACGGTAGTCCGCATTTTGCCTGTTTCGACACACCTTGCAGGCGGGGTTGAGACCGTCTCCCATCCTAGAGTTGCGCGCGAAGTCGGCAGGAGGTTTACTCTCCCCGCACTTACTGCATGCCTTCATCTAGGCAGCCACTGCATCGCGGTACGCCTTCTCCCAAAGCCCCGGTGGCAACCATGCGTCGGAACCGGCGACGACACGGTTGCCAAAGAATCGTTCCGCATCAGCGGGATCGGTTTCCATGATCTCGGCAGCCTCGGCCTCGATCGCGTCAAGATCGACCCACCAGGAATCGCCGTAAACGTGGCGATGAATCTTGCGACGTTCCGCCTTGTTCTTGTACGACAATCCGAGCGGAGGAATGTGGTAGTCCTTGTAGATGTCGAGCACCTTGGACTCGAAACCCAACTGGGCCGTTGACAGTTCGGCGGGGTTCCATGCGTTGGTCGTCTCGATCGAGCGGCCGGACATTCCGGCCAGTCCTCGACGCTGGGTACGGGCCAGCGCGTGACCACCATTCGCCTTCGTCCAGACGCCCGTCTCGTCCTGGATCGCAAACGTGATCGGCTGACCAAGGCGGGATGTGGCTTTCGAGGTGACCGGCTCGACCCAGCCACCGAACGGAAGGTTAATCCGGGTCACACCGGCATCGGGGATCATGTCAGCGAGTGGTCCGCGCTGGATCATGGGCAACAGGTGTCCGTAGACGTTTTCGGTCTGGTCATCGGTGGTCGCGGCGATCTGAATCCTCGGCGTTGCGTGAGGACGGCCGATAGGCTCGCCCGCCGCATCCCAGCCGTCAAACACGACGGGGCCGAGAGACTCGGCGCAGATGATCGCGGCAGTCAGCGGTCCCTTGCCCCACTTTTGTGGACGCACAAGGATGGAGCGTCGATACTGGAACGCTGGCGCGAGTTGGCCGACCTTCGCCTCTATCTTCAGGCGATAGTGATTCAGTAGGAAGTCCCACATCTCATCAGTGAGCAGGAACGGAGCACCGCCATGATCGCCATCGGGAATCACGCAGTTGGCTTCGATCCAGTCGCCC
>JGI1221J13441_10001007_pt1 | contig 12100 bp, 8 predicted proteins | sample LakVidmifraction_4_FD_13441 | JGI IMG/M metagenome (IMG submission 13441) | reverse complement strand
GCAAGCCCACGAGGTATGAATTGGAGAATACTTTTAAAAAATTGCGAGGCAAGCCTCGGGGAATTAAACCCTCTGGAGGGATTAAACTTCCCCCTGAGAACTTCAAAGATTTTAGTATTTCAAAAATTATGAGTATTTTGATAGGGTGCAAAATATAGAGGTTTGGTTATTCTTGTATCTTTGTATCTGCGCTGCATTTAGCGCAACTAACTACACAAACCAATAATAGATATGCACGTAGCCATTGCGGGAAATATAGGAGCAGGAAAAACCACACTTACCAAATTATTGGCAAAACATTATAAATGGGAAGCTCAATATGAAGACGTCCTGGAGAACCCTTATTTGGAAGATTTTTACAATAAAATGGAGCGTTGGTCCTTCAATCTTCAAATTTATTTTCTAAATAGCCGTTTTAGGCAAATTCTCCAAATTCGGGAAAGCGGAAAGGACATTATTCAAGATAGGACCATTTATGAAGATGCTCATATTTTCGCGCCAAACCTGCACGCCATGGGTTTAATGACCAATCGAGATTTTAAAAATTACAGTTCGCTTTTTGATCTTATGGAAAGCGTAGTGCAGGGCCCCGACCTTCTTATTTATTTGCGAAGCAGCATCCCAAATTTGGTTTCCCAAATACATAAACGAGGTCGTGATTATGAAAATTCTATTTCTATAGATTACCTAAGCCGTTTAAATGAACGTTACGAGGCCTGGATACACAATTATACAAAAGGCAACCTGGTAATTATAGACGTAGATAATAACAACTTTGTAGATGATCCTGAAGATTTGGGAGCTATTATAAACCGCATTGACGGTGAAATTCACGGTTTATTTTAAACTTTTTGAAGATGGAATCGACGAAACTTAAACGACCAAAACACAAGGGTTCTCCAAAGCTTTTTGATAATCCGATTCTTGAAAAATTAACGCATACGCATATCTCCCTACCCTTAATTATTTTTGGGGTTATAGCTACGGCTTTAATTTATTATGGAATTATCGAAAAAGGTTTTCAAGCACCAATGATGGCAGGGCTTTTTGCCGCCGGACTTTTCTTTTTTACTTTCGTCGAGTATATTATGCACCGGTATTTATACCATATTCCCGCTACCAGCGAGCGCAAGAAAAAAATTTCTTACACCATGCACGGGGTGCATCATGATTATCCCAAAGATAAATCGCGTTTGGCGATGCCTCCGGTTTTGAGCCTGGTAATTGCTACCGCTCTTTTTATAATTTACCGTGCGGTTCTCGGCGATTATGTGTTTGGTTTTTTAGCTGGCTTCCTTATTGGATATGCCGCTTATCTTGCCGTTCATTATTCCGTACACGCTTTTAAAGTGCCCAATAATTCCCTAAAAAGGCTATGGCATCACCATAGTATTCAACATTATCGGGAGCCAGATAGAGCTTTCGGGGTTTCTTCCCCACTTTGGGATCAAATTTTTAGAACTATGCCTAAAAAAACACCGGCGAGCCGAAAAACAGCTGTAGGAAAGAGTATTGATGATTAAATGACATAAATTTAATAAAGCACGCCATGGTGTCCCGAAGAATACGGGAATTTCATACTTTACCCCGAATTTATTTCGGGAATCTAACATTAAAAGTGTACTCTCAACTTACACCTACTAAATAAACCCCCTTTCCCTGGCGTGTTCTACCGCTTCCCGGGAAGATTCTATCATTAACATGGGAGTAGTTTCAAAATTGTCTATTATACTACGCACCCGTTTCATCTGTTTTTTATGCTTTACACTGCGTAGATAAATAGCCAGTATTCTATCTGGAAATTGTTCGGCGATTTCTGTATAAATGGAAGCATCGTGTTCCCCGCTATCCCCAATAAGGATGAAATTTAATGAAGGATAGGTTTTTAAGATATTGGTGATCTCCTTTTGTTTATGCGGCTTTTCTGGCTTTAGGGCTTTATCAAAAGGCGTTCTGAAATTTCTGAGCAAAATTGGCCCTTTCGGAAAAGCATTGTAGTCTAAAAACAATTTTAGATATTCATATAAATTCCATGGGCTATTACTTAAGTAAAACATTGGATTATTAGGCTTTCCATTTTTGCCTTTATGCAGTTTCTGGTAGAATTCGGCAGCGCCTTTTAACGGAATTCTATCGTAAGCATTGGTTAGCAACGAGTTTTTAAGCAATCGAAGTTTTAGAAAAGAAGTCACCCCGGTTTGCAAAATGGTATCATCAATATCGCTAATTACGCCAAATTCGGCTTCAGGATCTGGGATTAAAAAACTTCCGGAAAAAGGATCTTCCAGCAACTCGGTTTTTTTCCCCATAGGACCTTTGTAGTACAGGTAAGAATCCAACCAACCTTCCTCATCAACGTAGGTAGAAATATTCTTCTCAATTTCAGTATTAAAAATAAAATAACCTTCAGCGTCTGTAATGGTGCTTTTTTCAACCCCTCCCTCCAGCTTGAGATCTACCTGCGCTTCTGGAATTTCAAAAGTATCAAATTGCTTATAGGTGGTTTTTATAGTCTTAAAAATATTGGCATCCTGGGTTATCTTTAAAGGCTCATTGTCTAAAACCCGACCTCTAATATAAAGACGGGAATGCGTGCCATAACTGCGGTAAGGGGTGATTAAAATTTGATCAATAAGTTTATACCTCCCGGCAAGCTTGCGTATTCTTTTCTTCATACAATCTACTTTACGGTCAAGTTAAAAATAATGCCGCTTCCCTGCCTGTCTTTTAATTAAACTTTAGGAAGATTCCAGCGCTTCCATAGCTTTTTCCATCTTTATTCCTTTATCCAAAACTCCTTTAAATAAATCTCCCTTTTTCTCTAAGCGCTGGGGCATGTTTTTAATGGTAAAATCATTTATTTTAAGTCCTCTTTTCACCTCTTTCCATTCTAGGGGAGCCGAAACCGGTGCCCCGGGTTTTGGCCTGGCACAGTATGCAGCTGCCAGGGTCTGCCCCCTTCTGTTCTGTAAATAATCCAGGTAGATTTTATTTTTACGTTTCTTTTTGGCGCGATCCATACTGGTAAGTTTCGGCAGCTTTTCTAAAATATAATAACACAATAATTTGGTGAAATCCCTGGCCTCACCATAAGTGTGATTTCCACCCAGTGGAAGGTAAATATGTAAACCGCTAGAACCTGAAGTTTTGCAAAAACCTTCAATTTTAGCCAAATCTAACACCTCTTTTGCAGCCTGGGCTACTTCAATTACTTCCTCAAATGAATTTTTGTCTGAAGGATCCAGGTCGATTACCGTATAATCTGGCTTTTCTAAATTCTTTATTCTGGAATTCCACGGATTAATTTCTATACACCCCAAATTAGCCATATATAAGAGCGTAGCTTCATTTTGACAAAGCAAATATTCGATATTCTTTTCTGAAGATTCCGAATAAATTTCGGTGGTTGCTACCCAATCGGGCAAATTACCCTCGTTGTCTTTTTGATAAAATCCCTGTTTTTTAATGCCGGTGGGATGCCGATGCAAATTCTGGGGACGATCTCTTAAATATGGCAACATCACTTCTGAAACCTGGATGTAATAATCTATTAGATCGTATTTTCTAAATCCAGAATCAGGCCAGTACATTTTATCCAGATTGGTAAATGGAACTTCTATGCCATCTACTTTCAGACTTTCGCCCGACTTCTTTTTTGAATCCGACTTTTTAGTCTTTTTTTCTTCGGAAGTTTTATTTTCCATAATTTCTTCGGCTGAAATTTCCGAAGGTTTCTTATCCTTCCGTAAAGCTTTAAAAACCGGATGTCTTAATTTTCCGGTTTTTGTAATTTCTGAAAATTTGATCTCGGCGATTAATTCGGGACGCATCCAAACGGGTTCCCTACCTTTTAAATTAATTTTTTCAGAAAAAGAGGAAGTTTTCCGTTCCCTGCTATTAAATTTCTTCAGCAATCTTTTTTGTTCTTCGTTAGAAAAACCGGTACCACAGTTTCCAATATATTTTAAATCCCCTTCTTGATAAGCCCCCATAATCAGCGAGCCAAAAACTGCTCCTTCTGATGTGGTGTACCCGCAAATTAAAACTTCCCGCGTATTTTCCGCTTTAATTTTAAGCCATTTGTCGGTTCTATAACCGGGAGAATACGTAGCATCGGTTTTTTTAGCAATAACTCCTTCCATCCCCAGGTCTATGGCTTTTTTATAAAAGGCAGTTCCCATACCTTCAATATGATCGCAATATTTTACTGGATCTAAATCTTCTATAACCTCCGGAATTAAACTTTTTCGCTCTGTAAGTGGCAAAGCAAGCATACTATGCCCATTCAGAAAAAGCATATCAAAAACATAATACATTAAGGTTCCCGGGGTCTTTTCACTATAGTTTTGCAACGCTTGAAACTGCGGAATTCCATCTTTATTTACAACGACGATTTCCCCATCTAAAATCACCTCATTTTCTATCTGTTCTAAATCTTTTACCAGGTTAGAAAATTTTGAATTGAAGGAAATTCCATTGCGGGAATAAAGAACAACTTTACCATCTTCAATATTGGCTAAGGCCCGATAACCATCCCATTTTAGCTCATAAATCCAATCGGGATCATTAAAAATATTTTTTCCGGTGCTGGCCAGCAGCGGTTTTATCATTTCTGAAGGGGTGATTTTCTTTACTTTTCCTTCAGATTTATTGAAATCCTTATTTTTACCAGGTTTTTCAGTAAACACCTCGGCATCATAATCTAAATCGGTAGAAAAATCATCACTCTTTTTTATAAGCAGCCACTGGTTCTTTTTATCTCCGCGATTGGTTTTCACCAAAGCAAACTCGCCTTTAATTTTTTTTCCGTTGAATACAATTTTTAGATTTCCATCCTCCCATTGTGCTTCAAGATTATCTTTTGTTTTTACAGCAGCTTTAAAAGTCCCTTGATCCCAAATTTGCATCTCTCCTGCACCATAATTTCCTTTTGGGATGGTGCCTTCAAAATGTAAATATTTAACGGGATGATCTTCCGTTTGGATCGCCAGGCGTTTATCTTTTGAATTCATAGAGGGGCCTTTGGGTACCGCCCAACTTTTTAAAACCCCGTCCATTTCCAGCCTAAGATCGTAATGCAAGCGGCTCGCATCGTGCCGCTGAATTACGAACCGGCCCCGATTATCAATAGAGAAATCGGCGCCGGGCTCGGGGGTATTTTTAAAATTGCGTTTCTTTTTATAATCGTCCAGACTCATAATTTAAGAGGCTTTAGATTTTTTCTTTTTATCCAGACTATCTTTTAATTTCGCCATAAGGTCTTTGGCTTGGGTAGGTTTATCCTCATATTTTTGAGGTTTTGCTTTCTTTCCGGTACTTTTAGACTCAATAATTTTCATTAACTGGTCGTTGTAAACGTCTTTGAATTTATCGGGTTTAAATTTTGTGGAGTATTGCTCTATTAAGGAAATAGCCATTTCCATTTCTTTCTTGGCCACCTTGGTTTTGGGAAGTTTTAAATCTTTGGTTTCCCTTATTTCTTCTGCAAAACGAATTACGTGCAATACCAAAGCATTGTCATAAACGCCTACCAAACTCAAGTGTTCTTTTTGGCGCATCACAAAAGTTGCTACTCCCAGTTTCCCGGTTTTCTTTAGAGCATCGCGCAACAGGTTATACGATTTCCCGCCTTCTTTTTGCGGTTCTAGAAAATAAGGTTTTTTATAAAGCACCTCGGCTACCTCATCTTCTTCTACAAACTCCTCAATATCTATGGTTTTGCTCTTTTTAAGGTTCGCGTTTTCAAAATCTTCTTTTTCCAGAACAATGTAATCCTCGTCCTCTTTATAACCTTTTACAATATCTTTCCATTCCACTTCCTTGCCCGTATCTTCATTGACCCGTTTATAACGTATGCGAGCATTATCGTGACGATCTAGCATATCTAAATCCAGTTTTCTACTTTCTGAAGCTGAATATAATTTTATAGGGATAGAAACTAATCCGAAGCTAATAGAGCCGTTCCAAATAGATCTCATGCTAATGGTTTCTAAGTGCTTTAATCAGCTGGTTCTTATCCATTTCACTTCGACCTTCAATTCCGATTTCCTGGGCTTTTTCGTAGAGTTCTTCTTTGGTTCTTTCCTCATACTTATCGGCTTTTCCACCTTTCTCACCAGAATTGGAATCGTTGGCGATACGGGCTGCCTTAGATTTGCTCATGCCTTCATCTCTTAATTCTTCGTACTGCTCATCATTCTTAATTGATGGTCCATGATCTTTAGCCATAATTCTCAAGTTTAGGTTAATAATTTTCTTATACCAATTAAACCATATAATTATAAAGTCTATTTGGCATTAGCTAAAGTTAAAAGATTCTGGAATCAATACAGTTGAAGTTTTGTTAAATGAAAAGTTTCAGAAATAAACATACAAGGTCAACAAGACCTTGCAGGATATTGATTTCTCTAATTGACAGCTATCCCAAAGAGATTGCTTCAGCCGAAAAAGGTTTCGCGATGACGTGTTTAGAACCTGAGGTGAGTTTGGCCTTTGAGGCCAGCCAAACTTTCTACTCAGGCATTAAATATCCAGTAAAAAATACTTTCACCTTTTTTTCCTTAGTTTTTGTATTTGGTTTTCTACTTCAGCTTTAGTTCCGGTAAAGGTTTTTTGCTGCACCTTGGTTTCCCCTTTTGTCGTAGTAGTAATTCTCACTTTAGCAAGGGTTTCACCTCCTTCAGAAGTCATATTTACCTGGAAATTTTCTGAGACATCTTCCGGAGAAATTTCCGAAATATTTTCCACATCAATAGACACTTCTTCTGTGGCAGTAGTTGTATGTCCGCCCAAAATAGGAGCAATCACCAGCCCAATCAAACAGGTAAGTTTAATAAGAATATTCATAGACGGGCCCGAGGTGTCTTTAAAAGGATCGCCAACTGTATCGCCGGTAACTGCCGCTTTATGCGCTTCAGAGCCCTTATAGGTCATTTCCCCGTCAATCATTACCCCAGCTTCAAAAGATTTTTTTGCGTTATCCCAGGCGCCACCGGCATTATTTTGAAAAATGGCCCAAAGCACTCCGCTTACGGTAACCCCGGCCATATAACCACCAAGCATTTCGGCAATAAGTACATTTTCGTAACCAAAAAGCATGGGGATAAGCGCGATGGCAATAGGGAAACCAATAGTTAAAACTCCCGGAAGCAACATTTCTTTAAGTGCGGCTTGGGTAGATATTTCCACACATTTATCATATTGCGGGGTGGCGGTTCCTTCCATAATCCCCGGAATTTCCTTAAACTGCCTGCGTACTTCCTGCACCATTTTCATCGCTGCCTTCCCCACAGATTTCATCGCTAAAGCGGAAAAAACAACGGGTACCATTCCGCCAATAAACAACATAGCCAAAACCGGAGCTTTAAAAATATTAATCCCATCAATTCCGGTAAAAGTTACATAAGCGGCAAAAAGCGCGAGCGAAGTTAAGGCTGCCGAAGCAATGGCAAAACCTTTTCCGGTAGCCGCGGTAGTATTCCCTACGGAATCTAAAATATCGGTACGTTCCCTAACTTCGGCCGGGAGTTCACTCATTTCGGCAATCCCGCCGGCATTATCGGCAATAGGTCCAAAAGCATCAATCGCCAGTTGCATCGCGGTAGTAGCCATCATAGCAGAAGCGGCCAGGGCCACACCGTAAAATCCGGCGAAAGCGTAAGACGCCCAGATGGCGAACGCAAATAACAATACCGAAGAAAAGGTAGAAATCATTCCAGTAGCCAACCCTGCAATAATATTTGTACCTGCACCGGTACTGGAGTTTTGCACTATAGAAAGCACCGGCTTTTTACCCAGGCCGGTATAATATTCGGTTACTGCCGAGATCACACCTCCAACAATAATCCCTACCAAACAGGCATAAAAAACCCTAATGGAATCTATCTTCATATATTCGAAACCTTCTGCACCTCCCACAAAAAAGCCCATAGTAAGGGTTTCTTTAGGCAGCATCCAGGTCACTAAAAAATAACTGGAAATAGCTACGAGAACAATTGCCGTCCAGTTACCTATATTCAAAGCTTTTTGCACTTCGGCTTCTTTGGCCGAATTACTACTAATCTTCACTAAAAGCGTCCCGATTATGGAAATAATTATCCCAACGCCAGCGATAGACATAGGCAGTAAAATAGGGCCAATTCCGCCAAAGCCTTCTTCGACAATGTTTCCGCCCATATCTTCAATAATGTAATTTCCTAAAACCATAGCGGCAAGTACGGTTGCAACATAACTTCCGAAGAGATCGGCTCCCATCCCCGCTACATCTCCTACGTTATCGCCTACATTATCGGCAATAGTGGCAGGGTTTCTAGGATCGTCTTCCGGGATCCCCGCTTCAACTTTCCCTACCAGATCGGCACCAACATCGGCAGCTTTGGTATAAATTCCTCCGCCTACCCGGGCAAAAAGCGCAATAGATTCGGCCCCCAGGGAAAAACCGGCAAGGGTTTCCAATACCACAGTCATTTGCGAAGTGTTAGTCCATTCTCCACCCATAAAATAATGGTAGAAAATGATAAAGAAAGCGGTTAAACCCAGTACGGCCAATCCGGCCACGCCCAGCCCCATAACCGTTCCGCCACCAAAAGAGACTTTTAAGGCCTGTGGCAAGGAGGTTCGTGCTGCCTGGGTAGTACGCACATTGGTTTGGGTCGCTATTTTCATTCCCATATTCCCGGCAAGCGCAGAGAAAAAAGCCCCGAAAATAAAAGCGACAATAATAAGATAATGGGTAGTAGGTACTAAATATGCAATGACAGCCAGAGCTATACTGGCACCAATTACAAAAAAACTTAACAATCTATATTCGGCATTTAAAAAAGCGAGTGCTCCTTCGTAGATGTGATTAGCAATATCTTTCATTTTTCCGTCGCCGGCATCCTGTTTCATCACCCAGGATCTTTTGGCCCACATAAAAAGAAGCCCCAATATTGCCAATATTGCAGGCATATAAATCATCATTGATTCCATATTACTTGTTAAGTTTTAGTTAATACGGCTAATGTAGTAAAATCAATGATAATTAAAAAAGCAATAACTTTTTAAGGTTATTGCTTTTAAAACTTTATATATATGAAGAAAATTAAGGCTGTATTCCAAATTGACCTTTATCTCCATCAAAATTCTCAAAACGCTTTATACATTCCTTAATAATTTTGCGTGCTTCACTGGCATCGCCCCAACCTCCAACATCTACTTTTTTCTTCTCGAGATCCTTATACACTTTAAAGAAATGTTCAATTTCCTTAACCATATGACCGTTAAGTTCATTTAAATCGTTTAACCTGTTCCAAATAGGATCTGAAACCGGCACACAAATAATTTTTTCATCAGGCCCTTTTTCGTCGGCCATATGGAATACGCCAATTGGCTTTACTTCCATCACCACACCAGGAAAAGTAGGTTCACTTACCAGCACCAATACATCTAAAGGATCACTGTCTAGCGCGAGGGTGTTTGGGATAAATCCGTAATCTGCGGGGTACATCATTGAAGAGAAGATCATCCTATCGTAACGAACTTTCTTCAATTTAAAATCGTACTCATATTTGTTTCTACTCCCTTTTGGGATCTCTATTAATACATCAAAAGTATCAGACATGTTTTTTTATTTTTCCTCAATTAAGCGCGGCAAATATAGTGAAAATCGGGTTTAAATAGGTGCTTTAAAAGTGAAATCCAAAGGAAGCGGTAATAGCAAAATTCCTGGAATCTGGAATGTCGCGATAATTCCCTCTAAAGTGCGCTCTAAGACTTAAAAACCTCAAAATATTTCCTACACCCACACTATATTCAAAATAAGGTTCTTTATTAGGAGCGCGCAATGTTATACCGGAGGCATCCAGGCTTTTATTTTCTTCGGAAATCTCTCCCCAAACGGCCCTAACTCCTACTAATTCCCGCAGATTAAGTTCCCTTAAAAGGGGAATCCTGGCAAAAAGCCTTCCGTTGAAATTATGATTAAAATGTGCCGAAACGTACGTATCGGTCACAAATTCATAGAAATCAAGCACCGGAAAAGAATTGTACATCGCGAAGAAGGTTTGATTTCCGGGAACCACATTTAATAATCCCAGCGGAACTTCCCCAAAGGTTTTCCCGGCTTCCAAACTGGCATTCGCCCGGCCAAAGCCGCCAATTAGTAAAGGCTGATTATAAAAAAACTGTAACTTTTTATAATCAAAATCGCTGTTTAACACATTCTTTATGCCCAGACTATAATTCATGAAAAACGTAGGAAATTCATCTTCGTTGGTCACACTTCTCTCCACTCCAAAACCGGTTGTTTCCCGTCCCGGAGTATAGGTAAGCATAGTAGAAATCTCAGCTTGTCTTATGGTTGAAGCCGTATTGGTTCTACTTTCATTAGTGTAATAATCTAAACTAAATTCTGGAGATGCCGAGCTAATCTTCCTATAAGAAGCGCCAAATCGCACATTAAAATTATACCAGGGATTAATAGCCACATTAAAAGTAGAGAGCTCCAGCTTACTTAGCTTATTATTATCGCCCACGCTCACCAACCCCGAAGAAGCTAAACTTCGCCCTAAAACATCGGTAGAATTGGTTAGGCTGGAACCTAACTGTTCAATATCCTCTCTTCTTCCGCCAGAAATTATAAGTCGGCATTTCGCATCTAAAAGCCATTTTCCCGAGATTCCATATTTATAGGTTTCATCTTTAAAACCATACGCCATATAACCTTCCACCCGCCAGGGATCGTGTTGTCCAAAATAAGTTCTGGCACCAAGGCGCAACCTAAAACCTTCTACCTCATTATAATCGAATATGGAGTAGGCGGGACCAAAATCCCAACCGTTAAATTCTATATACCCAGACTCTAAAAAGGTAGCAAGATCGTAAATTCGCCTAAAAGCAGAAACTTTTGTGAGGCTATCTAACATTACATAAATCCCTTCCTCTTCATTATTTAGTTTTTCAAGCCTGTTTTCTGCCCAGAAATCTTGATCTCTCGTGTAAATTTCTTCGTTAAAATCGTATTGCCGTCTTTTATAGAATCCTTTATCCTTTTTCTCATCGAATTTATATTCATCAAAAACCTGGGTTCGCTTAGCATAAACTCCTCGCGCATCTTCCTTTTTGAATAAAGTAAAATTAGCCTGAAAATAATCNCTTGTCATCAAAAACAGCGAATCGTTAAGCACTTTAAACTCCTGTTCTATATAAAGATCGTTCACCCAATTGATGTTTGCATCGCGGGAAGCTTCTAAATTAATCTCCTTTACCGCCCAGGTAGTATCGTTTACCCAAAAATCGCCTTTAAAAGTCAATTCATTTTCACGCCGTGGATAATAAATAATATTATAACACCATTTATTATCTACATAGGCGCTATCGTTAAGCACATAATTGTAATTACTGATGCCGGTGGTAGAAAGCGGACTCACAAAGCTCTTATCGAAAACTTTTATATAATTATTGTACACATTATATTGGTCGTAAACTCCTTTTACCGCTGCAATTAGATTCTGATTTTGCTCAAATCCGGAATTCTTGTTCCCCAATAAATCTTCCCGCTCCTCATTCAAAAGATTATCCCCGTGCACCCTGTAAACCGATTCGTTGATAAAAACCGGCAAATAAGTGCTTCCCGAAAATCGGTTGGTATCGGCATATTCAAAAATAAATTCCATGCCGTTAAAGATGGGATTTTCAATTACGGTACTATCTATCTCGTTTAGGTCAAATTCCAGTTTCTCATACTTTCGGTATTGATACTGCTTAAATGCCGAAACCCCGTTAGCGCGTTTATTTTCCCAAATTTTTCGAAGTATGTCTATCGCAGGATTATTCTTCTTAGAAGTTTTACCACGAACTATTAGCACCTCACCTAAAGCCTCTGCCTCCCCTTCCAATACAATTTCCAGCTCTAAATTCACTTTTTGCTGAAGTGGGATTATTTTGGTTTTATAACCGATAAAGGAAACTTTTAATTCGGAGTAATTTTGCTCACTTTGCAAGTAAAATTTACCGTTTTCGTTAGAAGTAGTTCCTTCGGTAGAATTATTAAATATCACATTCACAAATGGAAGCACCTCGCCATTTGCGTCTTTCACCCTGCCCCCTACTTTGGTTTGCG
>JGI1221J13441_10001006_pt1 | contig 12101 bp, 15 predicted proteins | sample LakVidmifraction_4_FD_13441 | JGI IMG/M metagenome (IMG submission 13441) | reverse complement strand
GTTGGGCCAAATCGGTTCTTATGCGTCCAACATGCCCATGCAGAACGCCATGATAAACTATTACAACCGCCGCACGCCGAACTATAATACGCCCGGCACTTTCCCCGGCGGCGGCGGCGGCGGCGGCGGATACATTCCACTTTCAGACGATGGATAATTTATGGCAAACCAGATGATAGCCCTTCAGGCGCGTAACCCACAGCTTCCCGATCCGGCGCGCGCGACCGCGCAGATGGNGCAAATGATAAACATGATGGCGCAGCAAAAAGCGGCTGAACGTCAAGCGGCGCAATCGTCGCAGGCGATGGACTTTTGCCGCGGCAAAGGAAGGGCGGGATATAGAAACGCAGACGGCTAATATACGTGAAAAAGATTTGGATAGTCAACTCAAGGATATGACGCGCCTTCGCAATATCGGGCTAACGGTTTTAACAAGCGGTAACGAAGAAGCGTATCAAGACTTATTGGGTATGATAGAGCAAGTAAACCCGCAATCTGCGGCTATATTCCGAAAAGTTGCACCTAACTTTAACGCTGATATACTAAAGTCCATGCTCACGACAGCAGACGATTACATAACTAAAAATACTTCGCAGCGCACCGCAAGCATAGAGTATGATAAAGCTGGAAATCCTCTGGTTGCGGATATAGGAGGTAATGAGCCATTTACAATTACGCCGGGTGTTGTAACGGATATACGGGACTTAAATCAAACGCAACGCCCGCCGCCGCAGTCCGGCGCACCCGTGTCCGCGTCTGGGGGCGCGGATATACCTAATACGAGCAGGTTCGTACGCGACGAAGATGTCCCACTTACGGACTTCCAAAAAGAACATATACAGCGCATACAAACTGAGCAGGGCCTACCTATCACTCCTGCGTCCTTTACTGGCGGCAACATGCGCGCATCAAACGCAGGGCAGATGCCGCCAAATATGGTTTCCGGCATACTTGATTCTGCGGTTAACACAGGCGTCATGGCGCAGATCGACCTTGACCACATCATAGCAATGGCACCGCCGCAAGCAAAGCAGGCGATTATGGATATTGTTCGCAGCAACCAGATTACCTTGCAGGCCGACGCCCCGTCGCTGGCAGCCAGCGGAATGGGCCAGCAGCAGCCGATGGCGTCTAATCCGGTGCAAAGACCGCAGTCGCAGTTTGCCGATATGCGCGCACAACCAATGCAGTCCCAGACTGCTGGTCTGCGCGGCGCGCCGCCGATGGAACAGACAATGGCGCAGTACAAAGTAGGCGACTCTTTTCAAGGGCGCGATACAACCGTGTCGCCGTATCCCGCATCGGCGCAAGTACCTATCGCACGCGTTCGTCAAGAAGCTGTAGCTGGACGCGCGTCACCGAGGGAAACCGCGGCAAACGCGCAAGCCGTTAAAAATGTAGATTGGCAATGGCCCCCCAGATTGCTGCGGCAGCTAAGAAAGCGGAAAACGCGGCCACGTTACGTTCAGAAGCGCCAAAAGCAAGAAATGCGTTTAAATCTTTAATATCAGAGGTAGATGATCGTATCACTACCATAGATAACTTGTTGCGTAATCCTGACCGCCACCTAATTAATGGGCTTATTGAAGGTAATCTACCCAGATTTGCACAGTCCGGCGCCCGCGCCGATGCGCAAGCAGATTTTGATAAGATTAAAAACACTGCCACGCTTACGTCGTTGATAGATATGCGTAAATCCACTGAAACTGGCGCTTCGCCGGTCGGCGCTAACCCGACCGACAGAGACGCTAAGATCGTAGAGCAGGCCGCTAGTTCGTTAATCCAGACAGGCACTATGGCTAAGATGGACTCTGAACTGATGGCTATGCGCCGGAAACTATACCGTACCCGCGAAAGCGCGCGGAGCGAATATAACGATGTGTACGGCGCTACGGTAGCTGAAAACCCTCGTTTGCGTTTAGACGTACCGCGAATCGCAGACCGATATATAAGCACAAAAGACATGCCCAAAAGGCGCACGCCGGTTCGCAGAGAATTGCGGTTTAACCCTGACACGGGGGATTTTAATTAATGCCTGACATTCGCATTGAAGGTCCAGACGGAAACACATATGTGTTTCGGGATGGAACGTCGCGTGAAACAATGCGCGCGGCGATGGCAAAACAATTTCCTAAAGGAAGCTATCCCGAAACACCTAAACAGCGTTACGCAAGACAGCAATTAAAACAGCGGGCAGACGCAAAAGTCGCTTTGCGCGATACCGCTAGCAAAATTGCTTCGGCGGTATCAGGTGTTGAGCGCGGCTTAAAGCCTTTTGCTGAAGTATTTGATTATATTAACCCTCTAACTTACTTGCCGAAGGGGTCAGAACGCAAAGCTAGAGACGCGCGCACTGAAAAACGGCTCGCGACAAACGCAGCCGAACGGCAGCAGGCTAACCCTAATACATTTGCTGGCGGCAAGATTGCCGGTGAAATTGTTGGGGCTATACCGCTCACGATGGGCGGCGGCGCGGCAGTGCAAACAGGGGGCCGTCTACTTACTAAGGTTTCACCAAAGTTAGGCGGCGTTGTAGAAAACTTAGGTCGTGCCGTAACGTCCGGCGGCACGCGGGTAGCGGCTCCATCGAAGACGGCGGCAAACGAAGGTAAGATTATAGTTGGGTCGCGCAAAGCCCGCGTAGCCACCCGCGCTGCTGGCGGGGCTGGCGCAAGCACTATAGCCGCCGCCCCTACCGATCAGGATATGGTTGACGCAGCATTGGCTGGTGCGGCAATCCCTGTGATTGGCCATATGGCTAAGTTTGGTCTAGGGAAAACTTACGACGCTATAGTTGGCCGCGCTGGTCCTGTACGGGCGGCTGAAATTCTGCGCGAAGTAATAGGTGAAAACGCAAAAGCGATTGAGAAAGCCTTGCGGAACGCGCCGAAGAATATCAAGGCCAATACGGCTGAGTTTTTGGCGTCACGCGATCTGCTTACGCCAGAGCTAGCTGCGGCTACGAGGATTGCATCTGCAAGCAGCGAAGCCGCACCGCTTCTCCGCGTAGCGCAGCAGCGCGCAGCAGGCCAAAAGCGTATGCGCCAAGTTATCAGCGGCGGCAAAAACCAAACAAACGCGATGGAAAACATCGCGGCAACTAAAAAAGCGTTGCAAGCTAAAACCGACCCTATGCGCGAAAGCAGTTTGGCTAACGCTGATATTGGGCGCACGCAAATACTGCCCGCTGAACGTGAAGCAGCACGATTACGCGCAGCCGCGTCCGCTGAAGTCGATCAAGCCNCACGATTTTTGGAGGCGGCAGACAATGAAACGATGCGGCTTTATCAAATGGACGATTTGGGCGACGCTTTTGACCCCTCGGCAGTCAACCGCCAGCGAGCGATTGTTGCAGGGTTAGAGCAGCGCGGCGGTACAGCGGCGGATAGTTCACTAGCTACTGGCACCGCGGCGCGCTCAAAAGAACAAATAGCCGCTAATTTACGGGCGCAAGGTCTTGCGCCTTTAGATGTTACACCTATTGTCGGTCAATTACGCCGCGCAGCTTCCGATGCCGAATTTACGGTCCCTGCGCGCGCGCGTGTTCTGAATGAGTTTGCAAATAATTTGGAGTCACGCGCAGCTAAATTTGGCGGCACTATCGATGCAACAGGTTTGTATGATATACGACGTAATATGGGCATCGTCGTATCGGACCTTCTTGGCCCTACTGACGCTAAAGCCCTTCAAACTTATACCGCGCAAATTATTGGTGAAGCCCAACCCTTGATTGACAACGCTATTGAAGCGGCGGGCGGTAAAGGTTGGCGTCAATACTTGGACACGTTTTCGCAAGGTATGCGTGATATTGAGCGTCAAAGATTTCAAAAAGATTTATCTAAACTAGCAAAAACAAAACCATTACAATACGCTGAAATTATGGCAGGGGGAAATCCTGACTACGTAACTAAAAAACTTGGCCCCGGCAAATTCGACATTAACGTCGAACTGCAAGGGCCAGACTTGGCGACCGCAAACAAGCTAGGCCGCGACATTTCGGCTACGCGCGCCGTCAAAGAAACAGGTCTTGAAGATTTATCCGCAGACCAAAAACTTAACTTTGGCGCAGGCGCAACGACTAAAGTAGGTGGTATGTTAGAGCCGCGCGTACCAAACGTCGCCACCCTTGGCGCGCGTATAGCGGGCGGCTTACCTGGCGTCTACGGCGGCGGTATAGCCGCGCAAGAACTTGGCGTACGCATGGCGAACAAAGCGTCAGAGAACACAATGCGTAATCTGGTCCCCGCCTTAACTTCACCACAGCAAGCGGGCGAACTATTACGTGTGCGCCCTGCGGAAGACTACATAAACAAAATGTTGTACGGTTCGCAGCAAGCGCCGCCATTGGTTTCGGCTAGGCCGTTTAATGCCGCTAGTCTGGGCGACAACCAACGCGCACTTAGCCAAAGGCTTACGCCAACCCAGACGGCTACGCTTAACCAAAATAACATGGCCCAAGTCAGACAGCAGGCATTGGTGCAGACGGGCGTGCAGAATATGACGCCGCCTACACTAGGAGAACAGTATGGTTTTCCTGAATTTGACCCAGAAACTGGCGCGCCATTATTTGATGTTGATTTTTCTGAAGGCTATCCTGTACCGCTATACGGTGTATCCCGCAACAGTATGAGACGCTAACCATGAACTCTATAGACTGCACAGAAGCGCGACTGAACACGCATGAGGAAATTTGCGCGTTCCGGTACGAAACCATCTGCGCGCGCCTCAAACGCTTGGAAGGCGTCGGCATGACCGTCGCCGGCACGATCATCATGCTATTGGTCGGCATCTTACTGAAGGCGACGGTATGACAATCTCATTAGGCAGCCGTTCGTTAAGCCGACTTGAAGGCGTCCACCCTGATCTGGTGCGCGTCGTCAAGCGCGCGGCGCTTATATCCGACCTCGACTTTACCGTGTTGGAAGGTCTGCGCGTCGTCGAACGGCAGAAAGTCTTGATGGCGCAAGGCGCAACCAAGACCATGAACTCGCGTCATCTAACCGGACACGCCGTCGATCTGGCACCAATGATTGCCGGTAAAGTATCTTGGGATTGGCCTTTATATCATCGGCTAGCCAAGATTGTGAAGGCCGCTGCGGCGGATGAGAAAGTGCCGCTACAATGGGGCGGCGATTGGCGTTCGTTCAAGGATGGCCCGCATTGGGAACTTCCGTGGGCGTTTTATCCAAAGGGGAAATAACATGCTTAATTTCATTCTAGACCGGCTTAAAGAGCCGTCAACATACGCCGGCTTGTCGGGCATCGCCTTGACTTTTGGCATTTCTACAGAACTGTACACGGCGGCGGCGGCGGCTATCGCGGGGCTAGCAGGGCTGATAGCAGTTGTGTTAGCCGACCGTAAGCAGACCGCACAATGAAGCTACTGACGGCCTTGCTGGCGTTAATCGAACGGTGGTTTTCCTACCTCGACCAAACGCGATGGAAACAGCTTGGCCGTCACGAAGCCATTAAGGAGGCGAATGATGCCATCAACAAGCAAATTGAACTTGGCGAAGCTGCTATCGCTATCCCTGATCCTGACCGCGACGAGCGGCTGCGTAACCGATTTGACCGCGCCCGCACACCTAAATAACTATTGCGCCATCGCCAAGCCTATCTCTTACGATATGGCTAAAGACACGCCCGAAACGGTGTTGGAAATTGAAGCCCACAACAGCAAGTTTGTCTGCGTCTGCGAAGCAGACTGCCCGAAAGGCGTAAAATGATAAACATTGTGACTAGCGACCGCGACTTCGCGCAGAACGGCCCTACCGGCATAGTCATTCACACCGGTACGCGCTACTTCGCCGCTGTGCTATTGCAGGAGTATTATGAGTTTTGGCGGTACGCCTTTTGGTTTTGGGCTGTGCCGGTAGTGCTTGGCGCCGCCCTTGGCTTTGCCTTTGGCCCGCTTTACGCGTTAGCCGCGGTGCCGTTCATGTTACTGGTGGGGCGAAAGATAATCCCGTTCAACCTACACGAACGCGAATTGACCGGCCAAGCAATTGAGATTGCGGCCATCAAAGACTTCTACGGGCGGCAAGATATGACCGACGAGTACCGGCTACAGGCGCGGTCAATGGTTCGCAGCGACAGTTCTTACAAAGAGAAGGGCTACTGGCCTGACATTCCGGCGATTGATCCTGTGGTTTACACAAACGCAATGGCGGTTGCAGGAATTTCAGAGCCAAGCATCGACGCCATGATTGCCCGACTAAAGGCCAAGGCTCCGTTTGCCGAACGCTATGTGCAAAAGCATCTGGCAAAGCTGGAAAAGTGGCGGCCTTTTGGCGCCGAAAGCAAAGGCTATTGATTTTCGTGCGCGGCTAACCAGCGCTCACCGTACCAAATCGCTTTACGCATCTCTTGAGCCGCTTCGTCCTTATGGCCAAGGCGGCTCAAGTATTTTAGCATGTTGCCGCGGCAATAGCCGGCAAACTCTTCTGGCGACAGTTTCGACTGAATAAAGTCAATCGCTTCGATCCCGCCGCGTTTATAATGGTCGGGGTTGATGGCGTCCTTGTACGCAACCGCTTCTGCCCATGCCCCCGCATGGCTCTTGTCGTCAATCATGCCCCAGCCTTTCCAAAAGTTCTGCGCGTTCGCGCGCCGTCCGCACCGCCGAATAGCGCTGATGCAGTCGCCGGGCGATGGCCGGGCGCTTATGCGTCCGCAACTCTTCGTCCAGCGCTTTCTTCAATTCGGCTTCCGTCATGTCGCCCAGCAACACCGTCATCGACCGCCAATTTAACCTAGTCATTTTTCAGTTCCTCTAAGGCTATGTTAGACACCGCACGTTTGTCGTGCAGCGCGGCCCATATCCGTTCGTCAATCGTCTTTTCTGTGAGCATGATATATACCCATACGTCATGCGCTTGGCCGCTGCGGTGCAGTCGCCCGACCGTTTGCTCGTATAACTCCAGCGACCACGGCAGCGACAAGAAGACCATGTGGCAGCCGCCGTGCTGAAGGTTTAGGCCATGCCCTGCCGACTTAGGGTGCGCTAACAGCAACTCAATCTCGCCTGCGTTCCAGCGTTCGACGACATTATCGTCGTCCATTGTCTGCGCGTGCGGGAAGCGGCGCTTCAGTTCCGCCAACTCTTCCTGATAGGTGTAGGCGATAATCGTGTTGGCGCGCTGGTTTTCCGACAGCAATTCTTCAAGCCGGTCAAACTTATGGCTGCTAAACCAGACCGCGCCGGCGGCGGCGTCACGGTTGTAGACGAAGCCGCAGTTATGGACGATCAGCGGACGCCCGCCCGCGCTACGGACTACGAACCTATTTCGGGGACCGCAGTTAAGGATGTCGTACGTACGGGCGTGTTCAGCGCCTTTTCTAGTGGCCATACGTATCGGTACAGCCGCGCGCTTAACGTCTGGTGCTGCATCCCCCGCGCACGCGCTGCCTGCGATATTGTAACGCGCCCCTCCGGTGCGTCTATCCACAGGTTCGAACGCTTGTTGTTGTGCTGCTGCAACTGCGTTGCCCAACGGCAATTCGTGGGTGAATAGGGACCATCGTTGTCTATACGGTCCAACGTCAAAATATCCGCGTAACCAATCTGCATATCCCGCCAAAACGCTTCGAATGACGCCGACCATTCGTCGCAGACCGCGATGCCGCGCCCGCCATACCGAAAATAATCTTTTGCTTTTGAGTTCTGGCACCTGTCTTTCATATTGCTCCATATCCGAAACGGTCTGCTGGCGGTCATTCCGTGCGCCGTGTTCCCGTGGAAGCAGCCGCAACTCCGCGGATGCTTTCGCTTCGTGTCCCGCAGATACTGGCTTAACCGCTTCACTTCTACCCCGCATACGCAACGGCACACCCACATGGCGCGGCCACATTTCGATGTAGTTGCTCTGCGGATAGCCGTCAGGTAGCCGAACGTCTGCCCTGTCAAATTTACTGCTGGCATTACCATTCAATATATCCTCGCATGTCTGCCAACCTGAAACAGTTAGCACCCGATGGTCATACGTCATAAACACGCCGTGGCAAAGCCTAATTAGTTTTTCACCTTGAAAAATTACGCCGCCGTGTCGGACCCATTCGACGCCATCCCACACTAAGTCCTTAGCGCGTACAGCTTTAATAGGTATCCACCCGCGATTGGTAAGGACGGGCGTGCCTTCTTCGACACACGCCATCTGTTGCAGCTTGGTCGTGACCGCCGCTGCGTTCTGCGCGACGATCTGGTCGTTAGCAAAGCGTACGACATAGTCGCGCTTCATAGTCTCGTAAGGCTTACGATCAGTCAGCGGCACGCGCACTTCGACGACATGACACGGCGGCAGCTTGTCTTTATATTCGCCCGGCTCCAGCACATAGGTGGCCGGCTTGACCTTCACCATAACCTGTTCCAAACCGCCGGGCGCTGGCGTCCATTGGCCAAAGTCGCGGTTGGTGCAGATAAAATACTGTTGCAGGAACGCGCCCTTGGCGCGGCCTAGCAGCGCTTGGTCAACGATCTTGCACTGGCCAAAGACATCTTCCAGCCCGTTTGAGGTAAACGATCCGGTCAAGCCCCAGCGGATTTTGATATGCGCCAACAACTTTTCCAGCGCTTTGAAACGCTTGCCGCCGGGGTTTTTCAATCTTGTCAACTCGTCGAACACAATTCCGTCAAAGTCCGACAAATCTTCTAGTTTATCCAAATTGTCATAGTTAATGACGACGACGCTGGCATTACTCTTGAAGGCGGCGGCGCGTTGGAACGGCGTGCCTACAGCTACCGCGGGGGTAATGTCAGACCATTTAGCCGCTTCAATAGGCCAGACTTCGACGCAGACGCGGCGCGGCGCGACCACCAGCCAGCGTTTGACATGTCCGTCGCGCAGCATTTCGTCCATTGCCGTCAAGGTAATCGCGGTCTTGCCCGCGCCGACCGGCGCAAGGATCATGGCGCGGTCGCGCTCGTACAGGAACGTCGCGGCTTCTTGCTGATAGGCTCTTAGTTGAAGCGTTCTAGCCATACGTCCACATCTTCCGTTGACCATAGACAAGCGTAATGCTGCTTGGTGCGCTCCATCTCTTCTGCAAAGATACGTTGCAGCGCCGATAGCTTTCCGCCGGCGCGCTTCAATTCCACAAAATGCGTTTCGCCGTTGGGCATACAGGCGATACGATCCGCAACGCCTATCTGCGTGATGCTGCGGAACTTGTACGCAAAGCCGCCCTTGGCGCGGACGCGCTTGCAGAAATAACGCTCTATTTCTTTCTCTGTCATGCAAAAAGGCTACAACAAAATTTTTTGCATTTCAACCCTTGCGTAAACTTTTTTGTTGCGTATACTGGCCGTTCTAAACAGTAAAGTGAGGTTTGATATGCAACATTCCCGTATAGTCGGCGGCTCGACCGCCAAGCGCGTCATGGCCTGCCCCGGCAGCGTGGCGCTAGTGGACACCATGCCACCCCAACCCAGCAGCAGCTACGCCGACGAAGGCACATTGCTGCACGACATGATCGCTAAGGTGCTGGACACCGATACCGACCCGTATGACCTTATCGGTACGAAATATGCCGATATTGTGCTAACGGAAGAACTGGTTGAAGACAAGCTGGTGCCAGCGCTGCGCGCGCTGGACGAAATTGATCCGCGCGGGGAGATGGATTATGCTGTTGAAAGCAGGGTGGGTTTTGGTGATTTTCTGCCTGACGTTTTTGGTTCTACCGATTTTCTTGGCCGCATTGGTGATAGAGCGGTCGTTCTGGATTGGAAGTTTGGCAACGGCGTGGCTGTGGAAGTCGAGGAGAACAGTCAGTTACTCTTTTACGCTGCGGCGGCTATCCGAACGAAGGAAACGGCGTGGGCCTTTGAAGGTGCCAAAGAAGTTGAACTGATTATTGTTCAGCCGCCAAGCGTCAAGCGCTGGGTAACGACGATTGAGCGCGTCAAGCAGTTTGAAGAGCAGCTATCGCAAGCCGTAAAGGTAGCTATGACGCCTAGCGCGCCAATGGCGTCTGGCGACCATTGCAAATGGTGCGCGGCCAAGCCGGTATGCCCTATTATGACAGGCGCGGTTGACCGTGCGCTGAAGGTCAAGATGGAAGCGCTGCCGATTGACCAAATCGCGCACTATCTGGAGCAGGCTCCGCTGATAGAAGCCTTCATCAAAGATTTGCAGCAGTTGGCACATGGCTTACTAGAAGAGGGCCAGAAAGTCCCTGGCTGGAAGTTGGTCAACAAGCGCGCGATGCGCCAGTGGACAAACGAAGATAAGGCGGTTGCGTTCCTTACCAGTGTCGGCGTAGAAGCATGGGCTGAACCCAAGCCGCTATCGCCAGCGCAAGCGGAAAAGGCTTTGAAGAAAGCCAAAATAGAATTGCCAGCGGACTTAATTGTCGCTGTCTCCAGTGGCTCTACCCTTGCGTCGTCGGATGATCCGCGGCCAGAGGTTTTGCAAATCGGCCAGATGCTTAAAAAAGCTATGGCTAAAATCCAGTAACAGAAAAGGTACATTATAATGTCTAAGCTTACTACATTTGGCGGCGCTAACTTGCCGTCCGTTAAGGCCCTCTCAGGCGCGCTGCGCTCCATCCAATCCGCTAGCGGTGCGTCTGGTACAGTGATCCTGAAGATGGACAAGACAGGCCACTGGGTGTTTGGCGCTGACCAAACCGAAGTAGAAGACGGTAGCATTTGGGCTGTCAATCCGTTCTCGTTTGTCCACGGCTATATTGCATGGGGCAAAGGCGAAGTGCTGGCTGAAAAGCTTGTGCCGGTGTCAGAGCCGCTGCCACAGCTTGAACCTGCGCCGGCTGCTGCCGAACGCGGTTGGGAAATGCAAGTCGGCATGATGCTGGTCTGCACCGAAGGTGAAGACAAGGACATGCAGGCACGGTTCACCGCTACGTCGGTGGGCGGTAAGCGCGCTGTGCAGACGCTGGCCGTTGCCATCGCTGATCAGGTCGAGAAGGACGAAACCAAGCCAGTGCCGTTGGTAACGGTCACATCGGAGCATTATCAGCACAAGACATATGGTCGTATTTATACGCCTATATTTAATATTGAAAAGTTTGTGTCGCTAGACGCAAACACCGTAGATGAGGATGCAGAATTGGAAGTCGCTGCTGAACCTGAAGCCGAAGCTGGGCGTCGTCGTCGTCGCGCAGCGTAATAGGTAATGCGGAAGCCGGAGCGCGTTGGGGCGCTCCGGCAATTAGCGGAAGATTGAGAACTTCTAATGGTCAAACTTTGGATTGATTTTGAAACGCGCAGCCGTTGTGACCTACGCAGCCGAGGCGTCTACAATTACGCGCAGGACGCCAGCACTGATGTGTTGTGTATGTCGTATGCCTTTGGCGATGACGATGTGCAGACATGGCTACCAAGCCAGCCTTTCCCTACCACCGTGCGCGACCACAAGGGGCTGGTCTACGCACACAACGCCGCCTTTGAGCGGCTTATATTCTGGTATGTCCTTCAGATAGATTTCAAGCTGGAGCAGTTTTATTGCACCGCAGCCCAAGCCCGCGCCAACTGCGCGCCGGGCAGCCTTGAGGATGTGGGCCGCTTCGCTGGCGCGACCATGAAGAAAGACCATCGCGGCAGTCAGCTAATCCGTTTGCTGTCCATCCCGCAAGCTGACGATAACTTTCGCCAAGACGCAGACCTGATGCAAGAGATGGTCGATTATTGCGAACAGGATGTACGCGCGATGCGCGCTGTTGCAGGCGCGCAGCGCCCGCTGTCGGATGAAGAACTGGCCGACTATCATGTCAACGAGCGAATCAACGACCGTGGCATCCTGCTTGACCGGCCCTTGGCACAAGCTGCCGTGCGCTACGCAGAGGCAGAGATGGCAGAGATACAGATTATCGTTGCCGAAGTGACGCAGGGTGAGATAACATCCGTCCGCAGTCCCAAGATGCGTAAGTGGGTGCTTGACCGTGTCGGGCCGCAAGCGCTGGAATTGGCGACCATTTACAAAGACGGGATAGCCAAGCTATCTATCGACAAGAATGTGCGCGCAAACTTGCTGGCACTCGCGGAGGAAAACCCTGATGAAGTACCGGCAGAAGTCGCGGAAGTCATCCAGTGCGCGGACGATTTGTGGGCATCGTCCGTCGCGAAATTTAACCGCGCCGCGGCACTT
>JGI1221J13441_10001004_pt1 | contig 12107 bp, 15 predicted proteins | sample LakVidmifraction_4_FD_13441 | JGI IMG/M metagenome (IMG submission 13441) | reverse complement strand
TCACAACGTAGACGTCCAAGGTTTTAGTCAAGGTATCGGCAGCGTTACAGGTCCGACTAAACAATTCTATGAATGGATACACACCAGAACCATTGAGCACGATAACAATCCGGTAATGGCGTGGATGATTAGTAACGTTGAAGTTTACCAAGACGATGCAAATGGAAATTATAAAATTCATAAAGGCAAATCTAAGAATAAAGTAGATGGCCCATGTGCTGCAGTCAATGCAATAGGGCGGCTACTGCAAGAAATGCAAGATGGTTTAATAGGCAGTAATTACGTATTTTCAATATGAGACAAATTTCACACCAAACATACTTTAATAAGTACACTAAAATGCTAATGCATCCAGATAATAGGCTCAAATCAGGGGAGCAAATATGGGTAATGCTAGAGGCTTGGAGCTTGGAACATACGGGAGAGAATAGGTATGTTTCTTACTCAAGTTTTCGAGTGCAAAAATGCAAATTTTATAAAACATTTAGAGGGTAAATTAAATATTAAACAAATAATAATTGCAACAATAGCACACCAAAAGGAACAACAATAGCACAACCGAAGTACAACATCTTAAACAATGTATTTTAATAAATGTATTTTAATAAAGGTATTTAATAAGTATACATCAAACGTCTTTGATGAACAGTAATAATTATCACTTGTTTTCGGTAACAATTTGGGTAACAATAAACCAAAACGCTAAAATAATTTAGCGACATCGGTAAATTTGTTTTGTGTTTGAACAAATAAAACAAGTTTTCGGCATTGAAAAAAGAGCTAAACCCGCAACTTATGGCGGCTTAGTAGATAGCTCCTATACACTCAGCCAATTTACAACGTTTTTTAACTCATTATTCAGCACATCAGGCCAATCTGTAACAGACGAAACGGCTCAAAAACTTAGCGCTTTTTATTCCTGCGTAAGAAACATAAGCGAAGACATCGCCAAAGTGCAATTTCACGTGGTATCGGTGGATGCAGACGATAATAAAAAGACCGTTAAACACATTGCCACAACACTATTTAATAAGATTCCTAGTAATCTATCAACTCCTTTCGTATTTCGTTCAACGCTAATTAGAAATGCCTTACTTTACGGTAATGGATACGCCTATTTAGTTCGTGATAAATCAACGGGAGCAGTTGCAGAAATGTTTTTAATCAATCCGTTAAACGTAGTTGTGCAAGTTGTTGACAGAACTTTGTTTTATATCGTAACAGATGCAAGGGCGGGTATCGTTGGAACATTTGGAGAAAACGATATATTCCATATTCGTTGTATGGGCGATGGGTACGTAGGCAAGTCGATAGTTCAATATGGCGCTGAATCATTAGGAGCTAATTTAGCGGCTCAAACATTTGCGGCTTCATTCTTTGGTAATGGTGCAACGCTAACGGGAACACTTGAAGTACCGGGCGTAATTAAAGACGAAACACAAGCCGCCAATATCGTTAACACATTTAAGAAATCTTATAAGACAGATAACGGATCAAACAACGGTGTGGCATTGCTACACTCAGGGGCTAAGTTTTCTAAAATACAATCACAACCAAACGAGGCGCAGATGCTTGAGACTAGAGAATTTGGAACGCAAGATATAGCACGTTGGTTTCGTATGCCATTAAGTAAACTACAAAGCGGTACCTCAGGATCAAGCAATGTAGAGCAGTTAAATATTGAATATGTAACAGATTGCTTAATGCCTTGGTTTGTAAAGCTCGAACAAGAAATTGAACGTAAGATATTTAGGTTTGATGAGATGGATTCGTTAGATGCTAAATTCAAAGTAAACCAGTTAATGCGTGGCGATATGGCCAGCACATCGGCATACTTAAGAGAATTAAAATATGCAGGATTTATTACCACAAACGAAGGTAGAAAAATGGTTGACATGAATACAATTAAGGATGAATTTGCAGACCAAGTTTATTCGCCTGTAAACATGATTCCTTCAACATTAGAAGATAATTTTTGGAGCGCAAAAGACCAATCACAAACAAGCCATAAAGAAGCTGGACAAGGAGGAACTAATTAATATGAAAGAGTACAGAAGTCACAGGTAGAGTTGAGTTAAGAGACGCAGAAGAAGGCGAAACTATGCAAACCATTAGTGGATATGCAGCTACATTCAACAGCCCAACGGATATGGGATATTATGTTGAGCAAATTGATCCTGCAGCTTTTAATAATGCAGACTTATCGGATGTGGTTTCATGCTTTAACCACCAACTTGAAAGCCTGTTAAGCCGCAATACTGGCAACGAAGGAGACTTGGTATTAAGCATTGACGAAGTAGGACTTAGATACGAGTTTAAAGCTAAGAACGATTGCGCTCAAGAATGTGCAAAAAACATTAAATTAGGATTTGTTAAAGGTAGTTCATTTGTGTTTGTAGCGGATTCGGAAAGCACCGAGTATGACCAAGTGCAGCCAGACGGGAGAAGCATGGATGTGCGAACTATTTTAGGAATAAGAAAAGTTTATGAACTTGGCCCCGTTGTGTTTCCTGCATACGAAGATACAACTGCAGAAAGCATTGAAAGGTCAAAAGAATTTAGAGCAAAATTTGAAGCTGCAAGACCTAAAAAAGTAATTGAGCCAACAGGCAAAGAACTAAGAGAATCGTATTTAATAGAATTCAAAAAAAATAAAATAAAATAAATAAAATGAAAACATCAAAACAATTGATCGAACAAAGAACGGCAATGACCGAAAGGATAGCCGAGCTTATTGCTAAAGAAACTTTGACCGAAGCAGAAAAAGCAGAATTAAAAACAGCGTTAGGACTTGAAGAAGAATTAACTAGAGACGTTGAAACTGCATTGACAGTTGAAAAACGCCAAGCAGCAGCAGCCACCGCAGCATCAAAAGCAGCGGGTGTACCAACCGAAGACAAAGAAGAAAAAGAAATGCGTAATTTCAATTTTGGAAAGTTTTTAAGCGAAGGCTCACAAGCAACAGGACTTGAAAAAGAATTGATTGAAGAATCAAGAAAAGAAGCTAGAGAATTGGGTATCGGAACAAGCGACAAGGGACAGTATTTGTCTAATAAAGTTTTGAGCGCAATGATCCAACCTTTAATGGAAAAAAGAACAATGACTGCATCGGTAAACGCTGCAGGTGGATTCTTAATTCCAACCGTTAAGTTAGATTATTTTGATGCCTTGTTTGCTTTGTCAGCACTTGACAAAATGAAGGTTACCAAACTTTCAGGATTGAGCGCAAACTCAGACATACCGGGCATTGGTGCATCGGTTGTAACAGGTTGGGCAAATGGCGAAACAGCCACTCAAACACCATCAGATCCAACATTGGTAAACCGTTCTTTAACTCCAAAGTTATTGTTTGCAGCTACCAACATTTCAAAGAGGTTATTGATCCAAACTAATCAGTCTGTAAACGACATGATTTTGATGAACATTATGAACGCTTTGGCTCAGGCTTTACAAGCTGCGGTTATAAACGGTTCGGGTGCATCAGGACAGCCTTTAGGTTTCTTGGGTACAGCTGGAATCCAATCGGTAGCAATGGGTACCAATGGAGCAGTAATTTCATTCGCTAAAGTGATGGATTTATTCGCAGCAGTTGCGAACGGAAACGCTAACTTAGATAATGCAGTTTGGTTGACAAATCCAAAGGTATTAGCTAAAGCAATGCAAACTCCAATCGATGCAGGTTCAGGCTTCATGATTGCCCCTTACAATTCATTTGGCGGTGGTGCAATGGGTAAGATTGCAGGTTACGATGTAGTTGCAACTTCGGGAGTACCTAGCGACCTTGTAAAAGGCTCAAGCGGTGCTGTTTGTTCAGCATTAGCTTTCGGAGACTTTAGCCAAATAGTTGTAGGCCAATTTGGAGGTATCGAAGTTATAAGCGACGATATTACGAACGCAAGAACAGGCTTTAGAGCGTTGACAATTAACCAATATAACGATGTTGTTGTAAAGCAGCCAAGCGCAATTGGTGCAATTGCTGACATTTTAGCTGGTTAAAAAATAGTTGTTGTTAAGTGTTGTGTTATAAGGGGGTGGGTAGTGCCATCCCCTTTATTAAATAAACTATGAAAATCAAAATATTAAAATCACCAATTGGCTCTCACAAACTTGCTTACATGGCAGGAGAAGAAGTTGAAGGGTTAAGTCAAGCATTATGTGAAGATTTAATTGACCAAGGATTTGCCGAAGAAATACAATCTAAAGTTGAAATTCCAGAAGCAAACAAAGTAGTTGCAACCGAAAACAAAATAGTAAAAACTAAAGCGAAATAATGCCTGCATACAGACAAATTTCTGAACCATTAACCGAGCCTTTAACATACCAAGAAGTTAAGGACTATTTGCGACTAAATGGCGACACAGAACAAACGTTTGTAGAGGGTTTAATAGCTGCAGCAAGGCAACACGTAGAGAGCAGAATTTGGATACCTTTAATAAGTCAACAATGGCAAATGCAATTCGATTTTCACGAATTAAATTTACTATCAAAAAACATTAACAAAGCTCCTTTACTTTCGATTGAATCAATTACTTATTACGACGGCAATAATGATATTCAAACATTAGCACCATCGAGTTATGAGTTTGATTTGTACTCGGCACCACCGAGGGTAAGAATCAAAACAACACCAACATTATATGACGGGTTTAATGCATTACAAGTGAACTTTACTTGCGGGTATTTAAACGCTGCATCGGTACCGAAAAACATTAAGTTAGCATTGTATATGATTATAGGACATTTGTATGAGATAAGGCAGGAGGTAGCAATAGGAACTATAGCCCAGGATATACCTTACACAAGCGAATACCTTTTAGAACCATATAGAAATAACTTTATATTTTCTCCGCTAAACGGTTAACGAATTAGATTGCTTTAATCATTCGTCTCAGGTTCGATTCCTGATATAGCGACAATAAAAAAAAGACTAAAATGAGAGCAACAGCATCAAGAGTAATAGTGGTAACACCTAGTGATACCCTATATTTAACAGGAGCAGAATGGAATCCATTAGTACAAGCACCAACGATTACGCCATCAAGCGTAACGGTTGCGAGCGACTTGTTTACGTTGGCCGCAAGTGGATTGATTAACGGAGATATAATCGTATTTCTTACGCTTGGAACGGTTACGGGGATAGCTATCAATACTCAATACTTTATTGTTGGAGTATCTGGTAATAACTTTCAAGTATCGTTAACATTTGGCGGAACTGCAATTGATTTGTCAGGCGCAAACACCGATGTACCAACAATAAGAAAGCAATTAAGTTACAATGTTGCAGCCCCAAAAACAGGCGTGTTACAAGTAACAACATCGGGAACTTATAGAGTATTACCTGCAGATCATTTTGATACAAATGTAACCACCGTTGCGCCAATGGGAGCGCAAGACATTTACTTAGTAGGTGGAATACCAAGCGTGATTGAAGTGCGCAAAGTTTTCTTAACGGGATCAGCAAGTTCAGCAGGAATAGTTTTACTTTCAAACGGTCAATAATAATAATAATAAAATAAATATATGCCAAGTTCAGGAGCGATGAATGGTACGGCCATTCTATTAAAAATTGGAGACACATCAATTGCAAAATTGACCTCCAATAATTTAAAAGTAAACAGAAACTTAATCGATGTTTCAAACAAAGATTCTGCAGGATGGAAAGAATCAATTTATGGTCAAGGATCAGGCGGGTTTGACTTTGAGGGAGTATTTAACGAGGACGGGACATGGGGGTTTGATGAGGCTTACGCTGCAATCGCTGCTAAGACCGTTTTAGTTGCAAGATACGCAAGCGAAGTTAGCGGAGACAAGTATTACGAAGCAAATTGTTTACTTACCTCTATTAGCCAAAGCGCACCAATGGAAGACAAAGTAACTTTCAGCGGATCGTTAGAATTTACAGGATCACCTACCACAGGAACGGTTGCGTAATGAGTTTAAATTTTGGTAAGTACGACCAGTTAATTGACATCAAATCNTTTGCTGAAATAAGCAACGGGAATGGATCAGTTACGCGTACATTTACCAATCTTTATACAAACATTTGGGCGGAGGTAACTCCCGTCGGTGGAAGTGAAAGCAACGAGAGTGATGAGCGAGTTGCCAACATTTCCATCGATGTAAAAGTCCGAGCAACAGGCTTAACTTTAAACGAAACTATGAGGATAATTTGGAGAGGCAAAACTTACAACATTACTTCGATAGATGAGTTTGGATCCAGACTAAAAGAAGGGCTTAAAATAAGGGGCGTAGCAAAAGATAATGATTAGTTTAAAACTGCAAGGATTCAGCGAAGTTATTAACAAACTAAAAGATGTTAATGGGTGGATTCCTGCTAGTTCAATTGATGCAATTGTGAAGGGAGTGGCTACACCATTAGTAGAAAGAATTAAGTCGGGGTATGTTGCTGGAGGGCATAAAAAAACAGGAGCTTTGGTCAGTTCAATTATGGCTTTCAAAAGAAAACGTAAAGGAAACGAACCTTATTTTACCTATTATGTCGGGCCGAGATATGGCAACCAATCCACAGGTAGTTGGGGAGGTAACGCAGCCCACTTAATTGAATACGGTACAGCCGAAAGATTCAGAGCCAATACAAAAAAGGGCGGAGTAGGCAAGAAGCAAGGATTCAAAGGAGTGTATGGTGCAAAGTTTAGTACCGGCAGAGTAAAGGGTTTTGGAGTAATCAGAAAAGCCAAAGACGAATACGCTCCAATAGGAATGGCGGCTATGAAAACTAAGATGGAAAAACTTATAATTGAGAGCGCAAAAAAGGCGAATATTGCAGCATGATCGGGAATATATTATTTACGTTATTAAATGCAAATTCAAATATAACTGCAATTGTTGCCGAGCGAATTTATGCCGTTCAGATACCTCAATTAAAACCGTTTCCTGCAATTGTTTTCAATCAAATTAGCAACACACCAACCAACACAAAAGGAGCAGACGGAGCTAGTACAATGGATGCAATACGTGTTCAAGTAACTTGCATAGGAGCAGACTATACGCAACTAGAATTGCTAGCAAGTTATGTTCGAGTGGCTTTAGATTATAAATTCATGCAGACTGTGGTGGGAACGTTTGTTTATAACATATCATTTCAATCCGAAAACCAAGCCTTTGACGAGGGTAGCGGAACGGATGGAGTTTACCTTAAATACCAAGATTATCTCTTAACAATAAAACGATGAAAATAACAATTAACAACAAAAAACTAGACTTTAAATTTAAGTATTCACAACTAACAAAATTACTTAAAGAAACAGGAAAAGATGTAACACAACTTGACGAAATAGCAAAGGACTTTCATTCATCGTCTTTGATACTTTCAATCGGGTGTAACATAAGTATTAAGGCCGCAACGGAATTACTAGACGATGGAAGTTTTGAGGACATTACAGCTATCGGCAAAGCGTTTGGAGAAGAAGTTGTTCAGTATGTAAGCCCAAACTCAGCGAGCCAAACAAACTAAGTTTATTTGAGCTAGAATGTTTGGCGTATAGTTGGAATTGGAGTGAGTATAAATTTTGGAATAGCACACCAGAATATTTATACAAAACGTGGCACGGAAAAGAGCGAGAACGAGACAAAAACAATAGAGCAGAATACGAAAGGTTAAGGATATTAGGAAGCTGGGTTTTAGCGCCATATTCTAAGAACTTAACACCTATCAAATTGATGCCGTTACCTTGGGATATAAAGAGGACGAGTGAAACATTTTTTCAAGAACATAAAGATTTAATTCCCATTTGGGATATGCTAGAAAAACAGAAATGAGCGAACAATTAAACATATTAGTTGGTGTAAATACGAAAGGACTTAACACAGGACTTGCGGAAGCGGCTCAATCTGTTAAAGGGGCGGGAGATAAAATGGTGGGTAGTGCTNCCGAGATAGATNCCAAGACCTCTTTTGCATTTAAAAATCTTCAACAAGCGTATAGACAAACAGCCAAAGAAGCTCAAGTATTAGCGGTTCAACAAGGCGTTGGAAGTGCTGCTTTTTTAGAAGCATCACAAAAGGCGGGGGCATTTAAAAACCAATTAGACGATGTAACGGCAATCACTAAAGCGATGTCAAGTGATACTCCCGTGTTAAGTGCTGCATTGGGAGTTGGCCAAGGGTTAGCTGGTGGATTCGCAGCGGCTCAAGGTGCAATGGCTTTGTTTGGTCAAGACGGAAAAGACTTGCAAGAAACCATGGTAAAACTTCAAGCTGCAATGGCTTTAGTTTCGGGACTTCAAGCATTAGGAGGATTGCAAGATGGGCTAACAGCTTTGAGCGCAACAGTAACGACTAAAGTTATACCCGCTTTTGCCTCAATGGGAATAGCAATATCTGCAACGGGCATTGGATTAATTGTTGTTGCAGTAGCCTTGCTTGCAGCGGGATTCTACTTAATGGGTGATGCAGCAGACGAGGCCGCAGCAGCAAACGACAGATTAAAGGCTTCAATGAAAAAGATTGAAGAAGAATCTGCAAACATTACCAAGATAGTTAACGAAACTTCATCCCTTAGAATTAGGGCGATGAAAGAGGGCAAGGAGAAAGAAAAAGAAATTGCGAGAGTAGTATATAAACAAGAATTGGATGCATTAGTTGCGAGCCGTGAGACTGGACTAATTGCAGAAATGACCTACCTTGCAAGAAAAGGCTATTTGCACCAAGAATACCAAAACAAACTTTTGGCTATTGACAAACAAGAATCACTGGATAAACAAGCGGTGCAATCTGAATCTTTTGCAATAGAAATTAGAGGGCTAAAAGAGGGCGCAGAAAAGAGAGAAAAGGAAAGATTATTTGCATTTCAAACAGAATTAAAAGAGCAAAAAAATAAACATCAATCAGGCGAAATATCCGAAAGGGTTTATCTTCAAAGAATAGCAAACTTACAAACTGAATTTCAAAATAAGACAATCGAACTTGACAAAAAAGCAACTTTCGAGGCTCAAAAATCTTTAGCAGACAGGCGCAAATTAAATTTAGACGTAGCAAAGGGGGACCTTCAATTTTCATTAAAACTTAAAGTTGATGCTTCGTTAAAAAGTTTTATAAAAGAAATGCCCAAAGAACTTGAAATGTTATCGTCAGTAGCAGGTAGAGAGCTGAACAAAGTAGGGGAGTTTTTTGATGAATTAGCCGTAAAAGTTGGCGGTTGGCAAAACATGATGGCTCAAGCAATTACAGCTATGGCCGTTAATCTTGGAGCAGCTATTGCAACAGGAGATTTTGAAAACGCTGGCAAGCAAGTTGTGAAAATGTTGGGCGGTATTGCCATTCAAATTGGAGCAGCTATGATAGCAATGGGCGTACCATTAGTTATGGCAACAGCAACAGCGGGAGAGGGTGCCAGAATGATTGCGGGCGGAACATTACTTGCTGGAATAGGTGGCGCAATGCAAGCAAGCGGAACAGCACCGGGCGGTGGAGGTTCATCAGGTGGCGGAGGATCATCAGGAAACTACGAAAGACCAAACACTTTTCAACCTCAATTCCAAACTATGTATTTGGACTCAAAAGTTAGAGGTCAAGATATAATTATAAGTGTTGGCAATACTGAGCGCGATAATAGGAGGGTAAGATAATGGGAGTAAGATTTAGATCTGTTTTAATCACTACTTACACAGCACAAGAATACACAATTGAGGTGCTGGATTCTAGCTATGCTTCCACCGTAACAGATATAAGATTGGCGGGTGAAGGTTTCGAATTAAAATATGAACAAGAAGGAGATGAAATTTACGCCCCGATTAAATCTTCTCAGTGCAAAATAAACTTCATGGTTACAGACGATTCAGCGGGATTAACGTTGCAAAACTGGTTGATTAATTCAGTTAATGTAGGTCAAGAAATTAATTATAATATTGCTATTTATAAAGGATCGGATTTGTTTTGGTACGGTGTATTTTTGCCAGACCTTTCAAGCCGACAAGATCAGTCTAGACCTTACGAATGGGAGGTAAGTTGCACCGATGGAATAGGAAGATTAAAAGACTTTACTTTTAACTATCAGTTTGCAGATCCATTAGTCCAAGGAACAATTGCTAACTTCACAAGTATAATTTATGAGTGCCTAAAATTAACTCCTGTATATCTTACAACTAACAATGTATTGTTTTCAACCGTAGTAGACTGGTACGAAGACAGAATGGCCGCAAAAGCAGCGGATGTTGATCCATTAAGAAGAACGTATGTAAACACGAGAGCATTTACTAAGTTAGGCAAGGATGGTTTAATCGAGTCCATGACCGTTTACGAGGTGCTATCTCAAATATGCAAAGCTTGGTGCATGAGATTAATAATGCAAAATGGTGTTTATAAATTCATTCAAATTGGATGTTACGAGAACACCGTAATTTACCACGAGAGGTTTTATAATAGAGCTAATGGAGGGTATATCTTAGCTATTACATTTAGGCCAAACATAGATTTAAACGTGTCTGCTGGCACTTTACCAAGAGTTAAAAGCGGCAATAAGTGGAGTAATTTTCCGCCTGTTAAAAGTGTATCAATGGAATTTCCTTTGATTAATTCTAATATGCTTGAAACGGGAATAGGGCATCCTCACTTTGAATTTTTACCAAATTATATAATTGGCGGAACAGGACTAAGGCTTAAATTTAATACCATTGTAAATGTAAAATTTAGAGTTATAAATTTTCCTGTTAACACAGTTAAAGTTACTATTAAGGCTAAAATAATAATAGTTCTTGGAGCTGGCGCATACACGTTTAAAAGAGATCCTTTAACAGGAGATAATTCTTGGGAGGCTACGACACAAGAAGGCTTATTTGAGTGGGATTTTCCAATGGGTGGAGGACTGGGTAAGCCACCTATAGGAGTGTCAATGGCGTTTATTACCGCAGAAATTCCAGTTGGCTCTTACAATGACAATTCACTATTGATTGAGGTGTATTCTGTAACTTCAACAACGGTGGGCGGGGCGGTAACAGGGCATACGGTTAGCGCTTCAAGACAAGCCAATTCAACCTCGTTAACATATTTGGCAAACACAGCCGAGCCAATTACGTTTCTTACATACGCTGTCAATAGCCCTACATTAGCCTTAAACTCTTTCGATATAAAAGAAGAAACTATCTTTGGAGAAATATTTAACGCTGCATATTTTGGAGCGCTTTATACAGGGAGCAATACGACTTATGACGTGTCAACAGCCCTTTGGAGATTAGGCGATACAGGAACAGCAAGAAACTTTAATTTGTTGCGTATTTTTGAAATATTAGCGCAGCAAATCAGATCGGTTTTAAAGTACCAAGGAGCAGTAGTTGGCTGCAGTAGTGTTGATGGTGTTACTTGCATACTTTATAACGGTCAGAAATATGTTTTAAACGGTGGAACATACAGCGCAAATTCCGAAACATGGGATGGCGAATGGTTTATGGTGGACTATGTTAGAACGGGTATTGACGAAATAGATACAGGCGACAATAATTCAGGCGGTCAAGGTCAAGAAGGATTGGTGTTTAATATTGGCGAAATTGGCGGTGTTTTAAACCAAGAAATAAAGCAAGGCACAGCAAAACTTAAGGTATTAACAGCACCAGACGAAACAAGCAGCCAAATATTAATTGTTACGGCAAACGTGGACTTGCCAGCAGTCAATAAAATATTTATAAACGAGCGTACATTTCAAGTAGTGGTTTATAATAATTTTAATTCAGATATAATTGCAAAAGATGTGGTAAATAATATTAGCTTTACAATCGAAAGCGGGAAGGGGTATACATTTTATTCAAATGGAACAAATTATTTTAAAATATAAGGTATTATGATAGGAATAGGAGTTGGAATAGGCAGGAGTGGCAGTATGGCAAGCGGTAGTTTGGCGCAAACTTTAGCAGATTTATACGTGGCAAGAGTTGCAACTATANCANACTTTGTTGTACCNAGTTACGCNNGNGTAGTAGCAGGCTACGNGGCTTTAATTAACGCTTATGCAACAGGCACAAAAGCAGCTTTTGAAACAGCTACAGCTATGTTTGCTGACACGTCTGTTTCAGGCTATGTATTAGGAACAGGAACACTACTAACAGCAGGCGCAGCTTGTGCAAGAGTTGGGAACATGGCGTGGTTTGATGATAATA
>JGI1221J13441_10001002_pt1 | contig 12114 bp, 12 predicted proteins | sample LakVidmifraction_4_FD_13441 | JGI IMG/M metagenome (IMG submission 13441) | reverse complement strand
GGGGGTGCCGTTATGAGAAACAGAAAGAAAGGGGGTTAAAGAATGGGACTGATAAGTTATATAAGAGATTGGCTCTCCGGTGACATTACAACGTCAACTGAAATGACATCAGAGGAATTTCAAGTTCTTGTTGCTGAAACAAATTTTAGAGAGATAGCGTTTTGGAGTGCTGTCAACTTAATTGCAAATTCAGTGAGTAAATGTGAATTTAAAACATTTACAAACAATGTTGAAGTAAAAACAAAAGAGCACTATTTGTGGAATGTGGAGCCGAACAAGAATCAAAATTCAAGCGAGTTCATGCACAAGTTCATTGCACAGCTATATTCTAATAATGAATGTTTAGTTATTGAAACGCGAAACGGGCAGTTGTTGGTAGCTGACAGCTTTACGGTAGATGAATATGCACTGACAGATAATTTATTCAGCCAGGTCACAGTGGGGGCATATAATTTTCCCGAAGTATTTAAAATGTCGGATGTTATGTATTTTAAATTATCCGAAAATGATATGCGAGAAGTTACCAAGGCTATTTTTGAAAGTTATGGGAAGCTGCTAACGTATGGCATGGATGGCTATAAAAAAAGCCGTGGCACTAAAGGCGTTTTAGATGTTGAAACAGTCGCCGGAGGTACTGAGGTAGAAAAAGCATATCTAACTGAATTGATCAATAAACGATTCAAGTCGTTTTTTGAAAGCGAAAGTTCTGTTTTGCCATTATCCAAAGGTTTTACTTATACCGATATGGCAAATAAAACCTATTCGAACGAAGGTACCCGGGATATCCGGGCGATGATGGACGATATCAGCGACTTTACCGCCAAAGCATTCGGCATACCGCCGGCGTTGCTGAGGGGCGATATAGCCGGTATTGATTCGGCGATGGGTTCGTATTTGACATTTACAATAAACCCGTTGATATCCATGATACAAGAAGAAATATGCCGTAAAAGATACGGTTATGATGGTGTGTCAAAAGGCAACTATATAAAAATAGATATGAGAGCCATCAAACATATCGATTTACTTGAATCATCAACTGCAATAGATAAATTAATTGCATCGGGATGTTATACGGCAAATGAAGTGCGGGATGTTATTGGAGATGTTCCAATCGTTGAAGATTTTGGTAATACGCATTTTATAACAAAGAATTATGCAACCATGGCCGATGTGGCCACAGGGGTAACGGCAGCAGAACCATTTATACCAGTAGCACCTGAACCATAAAGGGGTGCTTTTTTATTGTAAAAATTTGAAAGGAGGAAACATGAAAAAATATTATTCACTAGTTCAAAATGAGGACACCACAGACATTTATATTTATGGCGATATTACATCATATCCGTGGGACGAAACAGACGTTTCGAGTTATGGATTAGCCAAACAATTAGAAACCGTAAAAGCTGGCACAATTAACTTATACATTAATTCCTATGGTGGGGAGGTAGCCGAGGGATTGGCTATTTACAATTCACTTAAGCGCCACAGTGCAAAAGTTAACGCCTATTGTGATGGGTTTGCTTGTTCGATTGCCAGCGTCATTTTTATGGCCGGCGATGAACGGATTATGAGCAACGCGTCGTTATTAATGATTCATAATGCCTGGAATTTTGTCATGGGCAATTCAGTGGAATTGAGAAAACAAGCTGATGATTTAGATGTTATTTCGCAAGCCGCTTTCAATGTCTATAAGGAATCAATCAACATTGATGATGCGGATTTACAAACATTATTAGACGCCGAGTCATGGTTATTGCCTGAACAATGTTTAACGATGGGTTTTGCAACGAGCATTATAAACGACACTGCAAGCACGGTTAGCCAATGCGCTAAAAATGCGCTGATTAAAAGCGTTTTAATGGAAACAGTTGAAGAATTTGAATCGAAAATTATTGAAGAACCTATTGTCGAGCCGGCGATTGAGCTGGTTTCCGAACCACAGAACAAACTAAAAAATTTTTTATCAGCCATGAAAGGCTAGAAAGAGAGTAAAACCATATGAAAAATTTAGATACATTGCAAGCTGAAAAAACTGCAATCCTGCAAAAGTTCAGCGATTCCATTAAAAACGATGATAATGAAGGTTTCGTCCAGGCGTTTGCCGAACTATCAGAAAACATTCAAGAATCGGTAATGGCCGAAGCTCGGGGGTTAGTACAAACCGCTGACACTGCCGTATTGGCCTCAAGAGGCGTTAGGCAGTTAACCTCAGAAGAAAACAAATATTACACTAACATGATTACTGCTATGAAATCGAGTGATCCAAAACAGGCGGTTGTGTTAATTGATGATGTGTTGCCAAAAACCACCATTGATGCGATCTTCGATGATTTAACCACCAATCATCCATTATTAGATGCGATTAGCTTCCAAAACACTGGCATTTTAACCGAAATCCTCGTTTCAACATCTACAGGCGTTGCGGCTTGGGGCGAATTAACCGCTACTATCTCCAGCGAATTGGCTGGAGCATTTACCATGATTCAATTGGGGCAAATGAAATTATCCGCGTTTATCCCTGTGGCAAAAGCAATGCTAGACATTGGGCCAGCTTGGTTGGATAAACATGTGAGAACGTTGTTAAGTGAAGCACTGGCAACACAATTGGAAGCTGCGATCGTTGATGGCGATGGTAATAACAAACCTTTAGGCATGACACGAGCGTTGACCGGAGCAACCGATGGTGTATACCCACAAAAAACAGCCGTCGCGATTACAAGCTTAGACCCCGCAGTGTTTGGAACATTGGCAAATACTATTTCACAAGGCCCGAACAGTAAACGTCGTGCCGTGCCTGAAATGTTGATGGTTGTCAATCCTGCCGACTATTACACAAAAGTATTCCCTGCAACAACTCCACGCGCCACGGACGGCTCGTACTCCTATGATGTGTTCCCGTTCCCAGTCAAGAAAATAATTTCACCCGCCGTCCCAGCCGGAAAAGCCGTGTTTGGATTGGCGTCACGCTATTTCTTCGGTTTAGGAACTGGAAAAGCCGGAAAGCTTGAATACTCAGACGAATATAAGTTTTTAGAAGATCAGCGTGTTTATTTAATTAAATTATACGGCAACGGTAGAGCATTAGACGAAAACGCCTTTGTTTTGGCTGACATTTCCGCACTCGTTCCTACCATCCAAACTGTGACGATCTCGGGCGTTGTTGCAACTGACGAAGTAGTCTAAAATTATGAAAGTGGAAGTAGTCCGACGGTTCAAAGACCTGCATAGTGGCGAAATCCACAGAGTAGGAGACATCTTGACTGTAAATAAAAAGCGGTTTGAAGAAATTCAAGCCGCTAAACATGTTTACTTGAAAGAAAAGAAGGTTGATAAATGATGCCTGAATTATTAGCAGCAGTTAGGAATTATTTGGATGTAACATGGGAAGATGTTGAAACCGATGAAAAATTGACAGGCATAATAGCTAGAGGAATTAGATATTTAAACAGCATTGCCGGGGCCAATATGGATTACTCTACCCCCGATAATCCACAAGCCCTACTTTTTGACTACTGCCGATATGCTTGGTCAAACGCTTTAGATGAATTTTCAAAGAATTATTTAGCAGAAATATTATTTTTGCAGATAACGGAAAACGTGAAGGCTTATGAAACAACAATTGTTTAATAATGGCAAAATTAAAATATACCAAGTAAGTGAAGTGAGTGAACCGGGGGGGATGCCGGTCGAAGGTATTTATGAATTGTTTGCGCACTTTAATTTTGAAGAACGTAAAATCGGAATAACAAGAAGGCACATGGCAATGCAAGATAATCAAAAGATTGATCGGTTAATTCGGATTTGGCAAGATCGCTACATTGAGGTTGATTTTATCTGCACAATAAATGATGGGTTCAACGCCGACGCACAGTACAGAATTGCGAAGGTTGACCATTTTCGTAACGATGACGGATTAAAGTTAACCGATTTGACGTTGGAAAGGCTGGATGATTTTTATGACATTGAATGATGTTAAAAATGCGCTGTTGACAGTGACACCAAAGGTATGGCACTACACCGCACCTTCGGACACAACTTGCCCTTATCTGATATGGATGGAAGACGGTCAATCTGAGGGACTTTATGGTGACGGGAAAATGGTAGCCCAAACAATCACTGGGAGTATTCACTATTTCACAAAAATTGAAAATGATCCTAATTATGGGGAAATTCAAAAAGCATTAAATGATGCTGGAATTCCGTTTTCTTTGGAAGCCGTGCAATTTGAAGAAGATACTAGAATTATTCATACACACTGGGATTTTGAGGTCTCGAAGGAGGTGTAAAAAATGGCGCGTATTATGTTCGGTGCATCAGAAGAATTTGAAATTCAGCTGAGCCGGTTAAAAACCGATATTGATGAAATAGCAGAAGCGGCTATTTTTGCCGGTGCTGAGATTATGGCAGATCAGATCAAAAATAATTTAGAAATGAGCTTGAGTCTACACACCACTGGTGGGCTGGTTGATTCTTTTGGAGTTACCCCGATTAAAAAAACCGGTGCGGGTTGGAGCGCTAAGATAGGCTTTGATGGTTACGATGATCACCCAAATAAAAAATATCCAAAGGGAATCCCCTATCAATTAATTGCGAGGGCTTTGGAGTCGGGGACGTCGACGTCTACTAGGGACCCACAACCATTTGTAAAACCAGCAATATCAAAAACACGGAAACAAGTTGAAGCAAAAATGAACCAAATAATAATGGAACGAACGAAAGAAATATTCGGAAATTAAAAAGCGCATCTGAAATGGTACTTTTTAATGCAAAAAAATAAAAGGAGAAAAACAAATGATAAAAATGCAATTGCAACTATTTGCAAGTCCGGAAACAGGTGTGAAAGGTTTAGTGTACGCCGTAATGTTAGATGAAACATTAGAAACATATGGGGCGGTTAAACCGGCCATCGGGTTGATGAACATGAAGATTTCCCCTAAATCGGATACGGCAAAATTGCCGGGTGATAATAAAATTATGGCCGTAGCAACAAGTGTTGGCGATATTGCTGTTGACTTCGAAGCGTGGGACATGCCGATGAGCGTTCAAGCTGATTTTTTCGGACACGTTTTAGATGCAGCTACTGGAATTATGGAATATAACGTCAATGATGTATCCCCCTATTTAGCGGTTGGTTATCAGCGGACAAAATTAGACGGGACAAACCGTTATGTTTGGTTGAGAAAAATAAAATTTGAAGAAATATCAGAGGAAAGTAAAACCGCCGAACCTGGTAAAACTTCTTTTCAAACACCAAAAGTTGTGGGGACGGCGATTGCTAATAAAGACGGTAAATGGAAAATAGTTGCCGATGAAACAACAAAGGGTTCACCGATTGTCGGATTTTTATCAACCGCACCGGGCATGACGGCGACTGATTTAATTGCCCCAACCGCGACCAGTGTACCGATTGATGCCGCTACAGGTGTGATTGGAACCGCTAATCTTGTATTAACATTTAACAAGGCCATTATGGCGGCCACTGCAATTGCGAGTAATATTTTTGTGATTAAAGCCGATGGCACAGCCGTCCCAACCTTGATTACAATCGACACCGCAAAATTAGTAGTAACGGTCGATCCGGTCGCAACTTTGACAACCGGCGCTTATATTCTCGTTGCTACAACGGGCGTAAAATCCGCAAGTGGTGTGGCATTAACAGACAACTATGTGGTTAACTTTACAGTTTAAATAATTATAGGGGGCTTAACGGCCTCCTTTTTTTTGAAAGGAATTATACATGAAATTAAAATTAGGTAAAAAAACATACGACACCGGAGCATTAAAAGGTTCAGTTTTATGGGAGTCGATGGAATTTGAAGATTTATTAAAAAAAGAAACAACCCCACTTAAGCAATTAAATATGATGGCCGAAAATGTCATCAAACTATACGGCAACCAATTCACAATTGAGGACATCCAAGACGGGTTAAGCGCAGACGAAGTGTGGGCCACGCTCAATAGTCAATGCTTTGGTGTCGGCATTAAATTGCAGGAAAAAATACAACCAAAAAACGAGTAGCCGGCGGTGGTACCGGGAAAATAATCACGCTATTTGAGTGGCTAAAAGAATTTTATTTAGCTAGATTAAATGATGGGGAAAAACTCACCAATATTGATGATATGGATATTTTTAAATATTTAGATTTAATTCATTATAAACAGGAAAAAATATATTTAGCAGAACAGAAAGCGGCGGAAGATGCCGGGCTATAATTATACAGAAAGGAGGAATATAAATGGCAGGTGGAAATAGTATCGGCCCTCGCATAGTGATTGAGGGAGAGCAGGCGTTTAAAAAATCGATCAGTGAAATTAATGAAAGCTACAAAACTTTAAAAACCGAAATGAAATCAGTGACGTCGGAATTTGACAAAAATGATAAATCACAAAAAGCGTTGTCCGCACAGAACGAGGTTTTGGCTAAGCAAATTGATTTACAGAAAAGAAAAATTGAAGAAACGACGACAATGGTCGAAAAATCAACGGCTGAATATGGGAAAAATGCTAAAAGCACGCAAGAGTTGCAGCGGTCTTTAAATTTAACGACCGCTGATATGAATAAGTTGGAATCACAGTTAGATTCTAATAATAAATCGATTGCATTACAAGATTCGCATTTGGAAAAGCTAGGTAAAACACTTGAAACCACGGGTGGAAAATTAAAAAATATTGGCGATGGCATGAGCAACGTTGGCAGAAATATGACGCTGGGCGTCACCGCTCCAATCGTGGGATTGGGTGTTTTATTTACAGGATATGCGAGCGACCTAGAAGAAAACATGAATAAAACTGAGGTTGCTTTTAAAGATAATGCCGGCGAAGTAGAAAAGTGGTCTGAAACAACCCTTGACGCCTACGGCATATCACAAGGCGCAGCGCTGGAAATGGCGTCACTTTTTGGTGATATGGCAACCGCTATGGATTTACCAACGGGAACAGCGGCGACAATGTCAACAAGTTTGGTTGGATTAGCGGGGGATCAATAAAGGTCCTCACTATTAGTAATAATAGTGTAATAAATTCGGTGAACTTACAAATGTAAGGTGTGGGGGAAACCCTGCTAACGATGGAAGTCTTTAGTATATAAATTTGAATAATTAGTTAAAATTATATACTAAAGATAATATCGTGCCAAGCAAGTTAATAAATTAACTTGAAAGGTGTAACGACTAGGATATACAACCTAAGTTTTAATATGGTTATGAAATCCGTACTGATGAGATGAAATTGCTCATCGGGAAGCGCCGAACATCCTTAATGGATGAAGAGATAGTCTACTCCGACATTTGAAATAAAATGTGTTAAAGTATTGGGCAACCAACGGTACAAAGGTTAGCAAGTTTTAAAAATATTGGCATTGACCAGGCGCAAACAGCCCTAAAAGGAATATTCACGGGTGAGGGCGAATCGTTATTAAATAGCGACGCAGCATAGAAATATGTTGCAGAAACGTTGTGAACCCTATTGTTTAGGGGTGTGATAATTAAATTTATTGCTAACGGTGAAAAACTAAATACATACTTTCTTCATTGGCGAAACGGAGGTAATTATGTACAAGTCAATACCGTGCCAAGCTTTATTAAACACCTGTAATGGGTGTTTTTTTATTGAAGGTGTAACGACTATCCGCAAGGAGTAGGGCGGGGGATAAACTACCGCCCGAAGCGCAACGCAACTGACCGCATAATGGCGAAGTTGAAGATATAGTCTACTCCCCTAATAAATATCGGGAAACCGAGGGTATAAAGGTAAAAACATTAGGAATTATCATGCAAGATTCCACCGTTTCAGCATACGCCCTAGCAACCGGGCAAGAAAAATCCTATGCTGAAATGACGCAAGCCGAAAAAGTGGCAATTCGTTACGCATATGTTATGGATGCTACGAAAAACAGTCAAGGCGATTTTGCAAATACATCTGATGGCACCGCAAACAGTTTACGAACAATGCAAGAATCGGTTAAAGAATTAGGGGCGTCATTTGGCAAAGAACTATTACCGGTAATCACGCCCATTATTCGGGATATTACCGATATGGTAAAAGAGTTTGGTGATTTAGATACTCAGACGAAAAAAAACATCATTGGTGCATTAGGATTAGCAGCGGTAGTAGGGCCATTATTGGTTGTTGGTGGAAGTTTAACCACTATTGTCGGCGGGGCAGCCGTTGCAATCGGCACGCTAAGCAGTGCAGTAGCAGTCATGACAACCGGCGCAGCAGCGGCAACACCTGCGATTGGAGCGATGGCCGGGGCATTGACATTTTTAACCGGCCCTGTGGGGTTGGTAATTGGAGCAGTTGCATTATTGGCGGTAGGCATCGTTGCCATTACGGCAAACACAAAAGATAATACCGAGGAACAAAAAAAAGCGATTCAAATTAGTAAGGATTATCTTAAAAGCAACGAAGACTTAACTAATTCAGTCACAAAATCATTAGACGCACAGAAAGATTCATTACTGCTGACTGAACAGAATGCCGTCGCCTCTGAAATATTAGCAACCAAGATTTTTGATTTATCTGAAAAAGAAAATAAATCGGTAGCTGAAAAAGATGCCCTGAACGCGATGCTGGCAGAGTTTAACACTTTAATGCCGGACATCAACCTAGCGATAGACACCGAAACCGGGGCATTAAACAATAACCGGGATGCTATAAGGGAAGTCATTGCCGAAATAGAAAAGAAAATCAGACTTGAAGCCGTGGCGGCGATGTTGACTGAAAATGCAAAGAAATCTGTGGAAGTCGCACAGGCCATGACCGCGAGCACTCAAGAAGTCACTAAAGCAAAAGAAAAATATGTTGCCACGCAAAAGGCGATTAATGATGGGATTATGACGGAAGGGGAAAAAACAGAAGCATTAAGGCTTGCAAAAATTCTTTATGGCGATCAGTTGGCTGGGATTAAAGGGTCGTATGATGGGTTGAAAACAAAACAAGATGAATTGACCGCCGCCGGGGATTTATATAATAGCTGGCTCACGGATGATACGGCGATGAAAACTTATATCACAAATGCCGGAACAATGGCAATCGGTACCGGAGCTGCAGTTACAACAGTTGACGAAGAATGGGATGCGTTGCACACAAAAACCATGCCTAAAGTATCGGAATCGGGAAGACTAACAGGGGCCGGATTCAACGCAGGACTATTAAGCACCTTGCCTGGGATTTTAACAACAGCACAGTTAATGCGGGATGCGGTTAATACTCCAATCGCACCGATGCCTGCTGAGTTAACTAAAAAAGGGGCAGAGGCTTCTTTTGGTTTAGGTGATGGGATATTATCTGGGACTCCGTGGACTTTGATCAATGCTCAAAATCTTCACGACGGAGTTAAAAATAATGTTAATCCACTAGAGCAGTTAGGGACGAATACGGGAGTCAATACCGTTACAAACATGGGTGCCGGTATTGATGTTAGTAAATACCTTACCGATGCGGCAGCTCAGGGCGTCTACGATGGGACAACCAGCAAATTAAACCCTCTAGGACAATTTGGGCTAGACACTGGCGGGTNTTTAAATTCAGGGCTAAATAAAGGCATGACGAATTACGGAGCCATCTCAGCTGCGATTGGTGGCGATGGTATCGGTGGTGTAGTTGGATGGATTATGAGCGCATTCAGGACAGGGTTTGATATGCATTCACCGGCCCGCAAAATGGAACCCTTGGGGGTTAATGTTGTCAAAGGTTTATTCGTCGGGATGAACGCGTTAGACTTAGGCAGTTTTGCGGATAGTATGATTCGCAAAATGTTAGATTCATTTCAAAAAGGTTCAGTCTCTGCAATGTCCCTATTTAAATCAATGGGCGAAAATGGTGGGGCATTATTAAAACGTATGGGGATTAACTTACCGACGTTTGGTTCATTGGTTGGCGGGATGTTTCCAGCAAGTTCCCAAGATATTACAAGTTCCTTCGGCTATCGGGAAAGTCCCGGGGGGATCGGCAGCAAATATCATGAGGGTGTTGATATTGGTGGGAGTATTGGGGACGCGGTGTGGTCTACGATAGACGGTTATATCACACAGGCCGGATGGGCCGGTGGTTACGGTAATATGGTAACCGTGGATAATGGATCAGGCATTGAAACCATTTACGCACATTTATCTAAAATCATGGGTTACGTTGGTGACTATGTCAATGCCGGTACGAAAATTGGTGAAGTTGGTAGTACTGGGAATTCGACCGGACCTCATCTACATTACGGGGTTTATGAAAATGGCGTGGCCGTCGACCCGATGACCTCCAATTTAGGCGGTAGCGCTGGCGGCGATGTTGCCTCATGGATCAGGCAAGCGATGGCGGCAGAAGGGGTGGGGATGGAGAATTTCAGCCATTTAATGGAAATTGCCATGAATGAATCCGGTGGAAATCCTGGGGCCATTAATAATTGGGATAGCAATGCTATGGCTGGGACGCCATCAAAGGGGTTGATGCAAACCATTCAGTCAACATTTGACGCTTATAACCCCGGCGGGAACATTTGGAATCCAATTGATAATGCCAGGGCGGCGATTCGGTACATGATTGACCGTTACGGCTCAATCGCCAACACGGGAACGCATGGATATGCAATGGGAACATTAAACGCTTCACCCGGCGTGCATTGGGTAGGGGAAAATGGCCCGGAATTAATGAGTTTTGCGGGTGGCGAAAAAGTCTATACTAATCAACAGTCGACTAATATTATAAATAATGCAATGGCAAAACAACCGGTAACTGTACAGCTTGTACTGCAGAATGGCACGAAACTAGCAGAGTATATGATCGATGATATTAATAACATGTTAGGCAATAAAACAGGTTTAGCGGGAAGGGGGATGGCATGAGTGCAGACGTAAAAATTGGCGATAAATGGCTTTCGGCTGATATGGGTTGGATTTTCAGCGAAAAGTCTATTTCGCCGCCGGAACCAAATTTAGTTTTAATAGAAATTCCGGGAACAAGTGCGGTGATTGATTTAACCGAATCGCTATCGGGGGATATCGAATATAAACAGCGGAAATTAGGGGTTGCGTTAATTTCGGACGATGGCAAAAAAAGTTACTATTCCAAATTTTCAGAACTGGCAAATACGATTCACGGCAAAAAAGAAAGAATTATATTTAGCGATGATGCTGGGTTTTTCTGGATAGGCCGGGTTGCTGTAACAAAAGCGGACCCGACGTTTTACGGGCAAACTGTTGAAATATCCGCCACGGTCGACCCGTATAAATACGAAGTAAATCCAGAGACTTATAGCATTAGTACATTCCCGGGGGATTTAACAATTGTGGGCAACAGAAAACACATCAGCCCGGTTATTACTTGCTCAAACGTCGGAATGGTTTCATATCTTGAAAATAATTATCCATTAACAGCAGGGATAAACAGAATACCTGAAATCTTTTTCGGAGCAGGGGAACACGTGTTGACGTTTGCCGGGAGCGGCACAACAAGCGTTGATTATCAGGGTGCGAGCTTATGATCGTTAGTTATAAAACGCAAATAGAAAATGAGGGGTGGAATATTCCCGTTATCGACGGGGCCACCTCCGGGACAGTCGATAAAGGGTTGCGACTGGAAGCGATAGCGATAACACTTCTGGATTTAAGCGGCCTGGACGTTCACATGGAATATCAAGCATATGTTCAAAACACAGGGTGGATGCCGTTACAAACCGATAATGGCATTGCCGGGACTGTGGGCTTAGGGTTACGGCTCGAAGCCATCAGAATTCGATTGACCGGGATTGATGCTAAAAAATACAGCATTAAATATAGGGTACACGTTGAAAATATTGGGTGGCAGTTATGGTGTGAGGACGGCGAAACGTCTGGCACTGAGGGCTTAGCATTACGGGCCGAGGCCATTGAGATTCGGTTAGAATTAATAAAAAATGATGTGGTCGTCGTGGTTCCTAACGACCCAGCCATTGACCCAACTAAAAAAATAATTACCGATATTCCACCAGGTACGAATTTATGCGCCTCGTACTCGACACATGTTGAAAATTATGGATGGGGCGCAGACGTAACAGACGGGCGGTTATCTGGACGCGTTGGGCAAGGGTTAAGAATTGAAGCCATTCGGATAACGTTATTAAATATAGGGGATCTAGATCTA
>JGI1221J13441_10001001_pt1 | contig 12115 bp, 12 predicted proteins | sample LakVidmifraction_4_FD_13441 | JGI IMG/M metagenome (IMG submission 13441) | reverse complement strand
ATGTGAAAAACCAAGGAATGGAGAAAGAATATAAAAAGATACACTCAGATCAGCTTACATTGTTTTGATACCTCGATGGCTCTGCCTCGGGGTAGTTCATTCTACAGGATATAAAAAAGATTTTTCAAGGTTCAGCTCAACCGCGCCATTTTCTAAAATGAAATAGGTATAAAAAGCTTCGCCCCAATATGTGCCATCGGTAAAATCTGCCAAAAGCCATTTGTGGTTGAGCAGCTTAATTTTATTTACCTTCATATCGCCATCCATTCCGGGAAAAGGTGCATAGGGATTATCTTCGTTTACAATATTTTTACCAAGAAGCTCCTCCTCTACTTTTAAAGATACTTTATCGGCTTCCAGACCTTTATCTTCAAAATAGCTCATGGCATCATCGTTTCCTGAAAACGAAAAATAATCCTGATTTTTATTTAATTCGGCTAACGAATCCTTTTCAAGTTTTAAACGATCAACCTGAGTTTGTAAACCTTTGATTTCCGCATCCCTGGCATCCAGGATTTTTTTATCATTTATATAAATAAAAATGGTAAATAACAGGGTGAAAATAAATAGGTAAAGCAGTAAACTTTTGCGCATCTTAGATAGTGATTTTTAAATTATCGTAAGCCAGAAAAACATTTTTTGGAAGGGATTGCTGCACCTCTTCGTGAAAACCGAGTCTGTGGCTAATATGGGTAAGGTAAGCTCTTTCGGGCTTTATTCGGTCTATAAAATCCAGGGCTTCTTCCAGGTTTAAGTGAGAATGATGCGATTCTATACGCAAGGCATTTATCACTAGTACTTTCACACCATCTAATTTTTGTATTTCCTCTTCTTCAATAGATTTGAGATCGGTGAGATAGGCGAAATCCTGCATTCTAAAACCAAAAACCTGCAACCGATTGTGTTTAAAATCGATAGGAATGATTTTTAAATCCTGAAAAAAAAATGGTTTATTTTTAATTTCATTTTCAATTACTCCAGGCGCCCCGGGGTATTTATTGTTAGAAGTAAAAATATACTCAAAGCGCTTTCTTAGGGACTCTAAAACCCGCTTATGGGCAAATATAGGGATATCCCCCTGCCTAAAGAAAAAAGGACGAATGTCGTCCAGGCCTGCCGTATGGTCGTTATGTTCGTGTGTGTAAAGTATAGCATCCAGGCTTTCCACGGGGTTTGAGAGCATTTGCATTCTAAAGTCTGGACCGCAATCTATAAGGATATTAGCTGCTTTCCATTTTACCAAAATCGAAACCCGTAAACGTTTGTCTTTAGCATCTTCACTATGGCAAACCGGGTGATCACTACCTATAATAGGGATACCCTGAGAAGTTCCTGTACCTAAAAAAATTACTTCCAATTTGAATTGTTTTGCTGCAAAAGTAAAGATATTTTTTTTCTATACCTTACCGTTTTTAGTACCTTTGATATATACAGAAAAAGAATACACCTAAAAGAAAAATTATGCCAATTACCATAATGGGCGATAAGGAATTTGAAAACGTTCCTTCTATAAAAAGTAAAGCGCTTCGTATTAATTTGAATGAAAATATCTACGGAATTTTCTCTGAAATTGGTGCAGGGCAGGAAACGGTAAGGAATTTTTTTAGATCTGGAGGTGCATCGGGAACTATAGCTAAAGCGATGAGCGCCTACGATAAGGATTTTAGTGATGCTATTTATGGGGTTGAAGACGACCGAAGATATGTAACCGAGGCGCGGCTAAAAAAGATGCTTTCCCACGAAATGGGCTTAATTGAGCAAAGAATTTCCAGAGAGAAACATCCCAATAAGCTTTTCTTTAGCTACGCAAATACAGTAGCCACTATAGATTTTGCAAAAAAATATAAAGGGCATGGCTGGGTAGGAATTAAATACCAGGTAAAGCCCGGAGAAGATTATAATGAGATTATACTACACGTGCGGTTTCACGAAACAGATGCCCGTCACCAACAAAACACCCTGGGAATACTTGGAGTAAACCTTATTTATGGTGCCTACTATAAATATAATAATCCCAAAAAACTGCTTAGGTATTTATACGATCACATAGATAAAGACCAGATAGAAATAGATACTATAAATTTTAGTGGACCAAGGTTTGAAGGGGTAGATAACCGCTTAATGAGCTTACAACTGGTTAAAAATGACATGACCGATGCTGTAATGTTCGCTCCTGACGGGAATAATGTACTGCCCGCAAAAATACTTTATAAGAAAAATATTCTCGCATTACGTGGTAGTTTTAGGCCGGTAACCAAAGTAAATATGGATATGTATGAGCGGTCACTGGAATTGTTCCTTAGAGAAAGTAAAGTAGAAAAAGAGAATACTGAGGTTATTTTTGAAATTACGCTGTCTAACCTTAGAGCCGAAGGGGAAATTGATGAACGCGATTTTATGGACCGGGCGAAACTTTTATGTTCCCTGGGACAAACGGTAATGATTTCAAATTTTCAGGAGTATTATCGTGTGGTTGAGTATTTCTCCAGATATTCCAAACAACGTATGGGCTTAACTATGGGGGTTAATAACCTGGTAGATGTCTTTGATGAAAAATATTACAGACATCTCAGCGGAGGCATTCTGGAGGCTTTTGGAAAACTATTCTTTAAAGATCTTAAGGTTTATCTCTATCCTCTTAAGGATCCTGAAACGGGCGAAATTTCAACTAGTGAGAACTTAAAAGTACATCCTAGAATGAAAGAACTCTACAAGTTCTTTAAATATAATGGTAGGGTTGAAGATATAGAAGATTACGATCCAGAAATTCTGGATGTTTACTCCAGGGAAGTACTGGAAATGATAAGCGATGGAAAAGAAGGCTGGGAAGAAATGTTGCCTGAAAAAACTGCGAAAATGATTAAAGAGCAAAACCTGTTTAATTATAAAGAGTTTAAGAAAAAGGCTAAAACCGAAGTTTAGTTTCTGCAATTTTGCGGAATTCAGCTCGCTGAACAAAGGGGTGGTAAACACGAGAGTTGAGGGTTTGGCTAATAGAATGGTTTTAGAAAATACCCCTCCGACTTTCCCGCTGAAAAAGCGGTAAAGCCACCTCCCCTTAAAAAAAAGGGGAGGAGCTTTTGGGCGTTGCTTATTTTTTGAGGTTAGTTCTGGTTAGCTTAAAAACTGGGTCCCCTCCTTTTTTCAAGGAGGGGAATGAATTCAGCTTGCTGAAGAAAGGGGTGGTAGAACAATTCTCTAAATACTTCTTAAAGCAACTTCCAAGTTATCAAGCCAACCTTTCTATCTTAGCGCCCAGGGCATTAAGACGTTTGTCTATATTCTCGTAGCCCCTATCTATTTGTTCAATATTATGGATGATAGAAGTTCCTTTAGCAGAAAGTGCGGCGATAAGTAAAGAAACCCCGGCACGTATATCTGGAGAGGTCATAGTTGTTGCTTTAAGTTGAGACTTAAAATCGTGACCAATTACCGTGGCACGATGCGGATCGCATAAAATAATCTTCGCACCCATATCTATAAGTTTATCTACAAAAAACAACCTGCTCTCAAACATTTTTTGGTGTATTAGCACACTTCCCCTCGCCTGTGTAGCTACCACCAACAAAATACTAAGTAAATCTGGAGTAAATCCCGGCCACGGGGCATCACTTATATTCATGATAGAACCATCTATAAAGCTCTGTACTTCATAGCCATTGGTGTGAGCGGGAATATAAATATCGTCTCCCCGACGTTCTATAGTAATTCCTAATTTTCTAAAGGTGGTAGGTATAATGCCCAACATGTCCCAGCGTACATTTTTAATAGTGATCTCACTACGGGTCATTGCCGCGAGGCCTATCCAGGAACCAATCTCAATCATATCTGGTAAAATACGATGTTCGCAGCCTTTTAATTTTTTCACTCCCTCTATGGTCAACAAATTAGAGCCGATTCCACCAATTTTAGCTCCCATTCGGTTAAGCATAGTGCAGAGCTGTTGAAGGTAGGGTTCACAGGCCGCGTTGTAAACGGTAGTAGTACCTTGGGCAAGAACGGCGGCCATTACAATATTGGCCGTTCCCGTAACCGAAGCTTCTTCCAGAAGCATAAAGTCTCCTTTTAGTCCGTTGGGGGCTTCTACTCCATAAAAGCGTTCTTCCTTATTATATCTAAACTTAGCACCTAATTTAATAAAACCTTCAAAATGTGTATCGAGTCTTCTTCGGCCAATTTTATCTCCTCCCGGTCTCGGGATATATCCTTTTCCAAACCTTCCCAGGAGAGGTCCAACAATCATAATAGACCCTCTTAAACCACTGCCTTCTTTTTTAAACTGCTCACTTTCTAAGTAGTCCAGGTTGAGTTCATCACTCTTAAAAGAATAAACTCCCGGGTTCAATTTCTTGACTTTGACTCCCAGATTTTCAAGAAGCTGAATAAGTTTGTTTACATCCAGAATATCTGGAATATTACTAATCTCCACTTCTTCAGAAGTTAACAATACGGCACAAAGAATTTGCAAGGCTTCGTTTTTGGCACCTTGTGGTTGTATTTCTCCACTAAGCTGCTGCCCGCCTTCAATTTGGAAAGTTCCCATGAAAGAAAGTGTTATTAATGGCGCTTACGTCCTTTTCTATTATTAGTTTTCTTAGGATTATTGGGCTTGTATTGCTTTTTGGGTCCTCTAATTAAATTTGATGCATCACTAAGATCTTCATCGGCATTTTTAAGGTTGATATTTCCGTCACTAAGTTCAAAAAGATGACCAAAAATCACATCATCATCTACCGCGTCCCTATTCCAGTTAAGGTAAGATTTCTTCATATGATTGGCGATAGTAAGAACCAGGCCTTCTTTAAGAGGTCCTTCTTCCCAGTCTTTCACCTCATTAATCATTCGGTTTATATTATTTCCGTAGAAACGATATTTTGGGAAATTTTGTGGGTATTCCAACATTTCAGGACGTTCTTCCAACATCTCGCGGGTAGGCTTTGGAAAAGGTGATTCCACATCCAGTTTAAAATCACTAATTATGAATAATTGGTCCCATAATTTATGCTGAAAATCGGGTACATCCCGAAGGTGCGGATTCATATTCCCCATTACGGCGATTATAGATTTTGCTACGCCAGCGCGCTCTTTATCATCTTCAATCTCTATGGTTTCGTCTACCATTTTTTGAAGATGTCTTCCGTATTCAGGAATAATTAAATGGCTCCTCTCAGAGTTATATTCTAATGGGTGTGTCAAAATTAAATTTTATAAGGTGATACTTATTATGTAGAAGTTAATCGCTGCAAAATACTAAATATTATTCGGATTGATGAAATTTTCTGTGATTAAAATCAGAATTATCAGGTTAAAGATTCAAGACCCCCGAGCCTTCAGGGCTGCAAGAAACAAGAAACAGGACTAAAGCATAACTAACTGAAAACCTTATGTTTTCTTGAATACTATTTACGGATTAAACCTTTCTTTCAAATGTTTAAAAAATAAGGAGGTGATTTTTAAAATTCCTTCAAGACCTTTCTTTGAAAGGAATTGCAGTGATTGGAATATTTTTTACCGGACAACAATGGATTGAAATCAGAATTGTCAGGTTAAAGAGTAAAGACCCCCGAAATTTCGGAGCTGCAAGAATAAAGAAAAAAGACTAATCTTACTGAAAATCAGTGATTTTGATTTGATGAGTTAAATTATGAAACTCTACGTTCATTATCTACCAAGCAAGATGTGAATAACGAGAAACATCCGAATTGCATTTCATCATTCATGTTCCATTAAATCAAAAAAATTATCGGACAACAATCTACTAAAATCAGTAAAGCCTATAATTGTTTCCAACTTATCGAGAGGCAGGGTTTGGCAAAGGTTAGAAGCTGCCCCAAGTGCTTTAGAGCCCTTATTATCTTTTAGGTGAGCTTGCTTTCGATACGATTTTGATTTGGTATTTTAATCCCTCTAGAGGGTTTAATTCCCCGAGGCTTGCTTCGCAATTTTTTAAAAGTATTCTCCAATTCATACCTCGTGGGCTTGCCCTGAGGTTCTTGATTTTTAAAAAACTCTTTATCAGATAATTACCATCAAATCTTTGCTCTTAGCTCTTTCCCCTTTGTTCTTTTAACTTTTAGAGAAGCGATTTTTAATCTTCAACGAAGCATTCATGGTTTAAAACTAAAGGGAAATCACGCCCTCTACCTTTTCCCCAACTTCACGGTATTTCTGGATAACAGCTTCCGGATTTTTCATCTTTACATTAATGGAAACACTCACGTAATTACCGTTCTTAGAGTTCTTTGTGGTAATCACAGCGCCCATATTATTAAAAATGTTTTCAATTACCTTTACTTGATGGCTATTTGTGGATACAATAAACTTATACAGATATTCATTAGGCCACATGGAGGTGTCTTTAAGCTGAGATTTTAATTTTTCATAAAACTTTTCTGGATCTTTGGCTTCACTCATATTTTTATATCTTATTTTACTCACTATGTGAGATTTGATCCCGTCCCGATAGCTATCGGGAATTATTGGGATGAATTCCTTTAGACGGGCATATGTCGAAATATTTTTAATTTTTTTCAACCAATGCCTCTTAGGGTTTTCCCGAGGATTATTTACTACAACAAAGATACATAAATGCATTCATTTTTATAATCAATTACAAATGTCGAAATTTGCAGCGTGAAAACTAAAAAAATTGTTATTACCGGCGGTCCCGGTACCGGAAAGTCTTCTATAATCCGCCAGCTGGAAAAAAATGGTCATGAATGCCTGCATGAAATTTCCAGACAAGTGACTTTAGAGGCACAAAAGCAAGGAATAAGTCAGTTTTTTTTAGAAAACCCTGTATTGTTTAGTGAGAAATTGCTTGAAGGCAGAACAATTCAATATAAAGAGGCCGATATGTTGGCTAAAGATGTTGTGTTTATAGATCGCGGTATTCCCGATGTATTGGCCTATATGGAGTATTTTAAAACCGACTATCCGCAATATTTTTGTGAATCTTGTAAATTATATCCTTACGATAAGGTTTTTATTTTACCACCCTGGGAGGATATTTACCAAAGTGACAACGAGCGCTATGAGTCTTACAGGGATGCAGAGACTATTTCAAAATATCTTTTTGAAACTTATAAAAATTACGGATATTCCCCAATAGAAATCCCCAAAGCTCCAATTGCAGACAGGGTAGCGTTTATTTTAAACAAAATCTGATTATAGTTATTTGCAGCAACCGCAACACATATTAGAAAAATACTGGGGCCATTCCAGTTTTAGACCTTTACAGGAGCCGGTAATTCAAGCCCTTCTGGAAAAGAAAGACGTGTTGGCGCTAATGCCTACCGGCGGCGGAAAATCTATTTGCTTTCAAATTCCCGCTTTACTTCAGGAAGGTATCTGCATTGTTATTTCTCCTTTAGTTGCTCTTATGGAAGACCAGGTAGCCGCCTTAAAGCAGAAACAGATAAAAGCAATGGCCTTAACCGGGGGAATAAATTTTAAAGATCTGGATGCCGCTTTAGATAATTGTATCTACGGAAATTATAAATTTCTTTACTTATCTCCTGAAAGATTACAACAAGACCTGGTGAGAGAGCGTATCAAGTTGATGAATGTAAACCTGGTTGCTATAGATGAAGCGCACTGTATTTCACAATGGGGACACGATTTTAGGCCTGCTTATCGTAATATTGTTCAATTAAAAGAGTTAAAACCAGGAACTCCTTTTGTAGCCCTTACCGCGACCGCCACTCCCGCAGTGGTAAAAGATATCGCAAAAGAACTTCAGATGGAAAATATAAAAATCCTAAAAGATTCTTTTTTCAGGCCTAATGTCGCTTATAATATAGAGATTGCCGAAGATAAATATTACCGACTTTACCAGCTTCTTGGCACTAAAGGGGAAAGCGGAATTATTTACGTTAGAAACCGAAAAGCGACCCAGGAAATTGCCGGTTTATTGAATAAAAAAGGCTTTAAAGCCGATGCTTTCCACGGAGGTTTGCAACCCGCCGAAAAAACCAGGAAATTAAACGAATGGCTGGAAAACAAAAACCATATTATGGTGGCTACTACCGCCTTCGGAATGGGGATAGACAAGCCAGATGTGCGACAGGTAATTCATTTAAACCTACCCGAATCTTTGGAGAGTTACTTCCAGGAGGCCGGCCGGGCCGGCAGGGATGGTGAAATTTCTTCTGCTACAATTCTCACGAATAAAAGTGATATTCCGGTTTTAAAAAATCAGTTTCTTTCCAACCTACCGCAAATAGCCGATGTAAAACTGGTTTATAGAAAACTAAATTCCTTTTTTAGGATTGCGTATGGCGAAGGTGAAGAAACAGAACATAATTTTAGTTTTTCTGAATTTTGCGCGCAATACGATTTACCTTTTATAAAGACCTACCAGACTTTACAGTTGTTAGACAGGTGTAGTATTCTTAAACTTTCCAGAGAATTTCATAAAAAGACGAGTGTTCATTTTACTATTTCAGGCAAACAGCTTCAGTATTATCTAGAAAAAAATCAGAAATACGAAGTTTTTGTGAAGGCACTGTTACGTACCTATGGCGGAATCCTGGAAAACAAAATTCCTATTAATCTAGCTTCAGTTTGCAAAAAATTAGACCTAAAACAGCAAAAAGCCCTGGCTTTTCTAGAAGCTCTTGAAAAGGACCAGGTGTTGGAATACACCTATGCCGAGCAAGACGCTACAATTTGGTTTTTGGTACCACGGGAAGACGATTCTACTATTTATCCGCTCGCGTCTTATATAGAGCAGTATAACAATTCGAAACAACAGAAAATAGATTCGGTGCTCAGTTATTTGGAAAACAATAAGATTTGCCGAAGCAAACAGCTTTTAGCCTATTTTGGAGAAAAAAAGTCTAAAGCTTGTGGCATTTGTTCGGTTTGCAAAAAAGATACTCCCAAATTAACCCGGCAACAAAAAAACGCGATTTATAAAGCGATTGTAAGCGTGTTAAAAGAAGGCCCGGCAAGTTCTCGTGAACTTACCGAAAGGATAAATTATGAAGAATCACAAGTCCTGGAAGTATTGAGATTGCTTCTGGACAAAGAAATTGTTAAGCTGGTTGCTACCAACAAATATAATTTAAACAGATAATGAGAGAATTGAGAATAGTTTTTATGGGCACGCCAAATTTTGCCGTGGCCAGCCTTAAAAGTATATTGGAAGCCAACTATAATGTAGTTGGTGTAATTACCGCTCCCGATAGGCCTGCAGGCCGCGGAAGAAAATTACAGGAAAGTCCGGTGAAAACATTTGCAAAAAGCCAGGACTTAAGCGTGCTACAACCTACCAATCTAAAAGCCCAGGATTTTCTGCAAGAATTAAAAACTTTAGCCCCAAATGTGCAGGTGGTGGTCGCGTTTAGGATGTTACCAAAAGTGGTTTGGGATTTACCTAAATTTGGCACCTTTAATTTGCATGCTTCCCTCCTGCCGCAATACCGTGGCGCCGCCCCTATAAATTGGGCTATGATAAACAATGAAACAAAAACAGGGGTTTCCACTTTTTTTCTGGATGAAAAAATAGATACGGGGGCAATGATCTTACAAAAGGAAATCACTATTGATGAGGCTGAAAATGTTGGCCAGTTACATGATCGATTAATGCAACAAGGAGCGGGGTTGGTAGTAGAAACCCTTCAACTAATCGCTACAGGCAATCTTACTCCTACTCCGCAGCCGGCAAATAAAGATTTAAGGGATGCACCAAAACTGAATAGAGAGAACACTAAAATTGACTGGGAGCAATCTTTAGAACAAATTTATAACCTAATTCGCGGATTAAACCCATATCCGGCCGCCTGGAGTATTTTATTCAATAATGGAAAAGAAGAGAAGGTAAAGATTTACCATTGTACTAAGGAATTTTCTAAACATAATTTAAAACCGGGCGCGCTAAAAATTGAGGATAAAAAATTAAAAGTTTCGGTTAAAGGAGGTTTTCTAATTATTGAAGAATTACAACTTCCAGGAAAGCGAAAAATGGAAGTGAAATCACTTTTGAATGGTTATAGTTTTTCTGAAGATGCAAAACTCCTCTAAGGCCTTATGGTTGCTGAAGCGGGAAAAAATCAACTAAAAAATCACTTCTTTATTAACAAAACGCCCAAGTTATTAACAATATCCAGCATTTCCCTTGATGTTCCTTGCACGGCCGAGAAATCCATATAAATTTGTAGAGCAATTTAACGAAATGTTTAACCAACAATTTATTTAAAATCCAAATTATGAACAAAACAGATTTAATTGATGCAATGGCTGAAAACGCTGGAATTTCTAAAGCAGCCGCAAAAAAAGCCTTAGAATCTTTCTTAGAAAACGTAGAAGGATCCCTTAAAAAAGGAGATCGTGTTTCTCTAGTAGGATTCGGATCATGGTCAGTATCTAAAAGAGCTGCTCGTGAAGGAAGAAACCCACAAACCGGAAAAACTATTAAAATTGCTGCTAAAAATGTAGTTAAATTTAAAGCCGGTGCAGATTTACAAAAAGCTGTAAACTAATAATTTATAGTAGTGAAACCTTTAAAGCCTCTCGGAAGAGAGGCTTTTTTAATTAAAAAAAATTACATTTTAATTTGATTTTTTTTAAATTAATGGTAGTTTAGTTCAAAATAAGCCTTAAATGATTGCTATAAAACCAACCAAAGGCCATCTATTGGTAGCAGAACCTTCCATTATAGGAGATGTGGCATTTAACCGATCTGTGGTATTACTTGCCGATCATTCGGAAGCTGGTTCTGTGGGTTTTATTCTCAACAAAGCATTAGATCTTAACCTTAAAGATCTTATCCCCGATCTTTCTTCCACTTTTAAAATTTACAACGGGGGCCCCGTAGAACAGGACAATCTTTATTTTATACACAAAATTCCCGATCTTATTCCCGAAAGTGTTGAAATTGCCAACGGAATTTACTGGGGTGGTAATTTTGAAGCGGTAATAGAACTCATTAATCAGCATCTAATTGGTGAAAAAGAAATCAGGTTCTTTTTAGGATATTCCGGTTGGGATGCCAAACAATTAGATGAGGAACTCAACACCCACTCCTGGATTATTACNACCAATGAAGATCCCAGAGATATTATTGAAAGACCTTATGNCTCTTTTTGGAAAGACAAAATGATACAACTTGGCGGGGAATATCTTTTATGGTCTAACGCTCCAGAGAATCCTAGTTACAACTAAAAAAGTCCTTGCTTATACGCAAAATAAAATGTCTTACTTTTTTATTATTAAGGTAGCTGCTACGAATCAAGAAATTAATGCGTTGATTTTTAAAAAATGCTTCTCGTAAAGAGCGCTAACCCCGAATGACTCGGGGGCAAAGCACGCAAAGAGATAATACCGTCTCCACCTCAGAATGTCGTATATAATTGCACAGATTTTCGCAATTACTGCGTTAATCCTGCGTTTTTCACCCTATTCTTGCAAAAATTCCTGTATAAACCCTATATGACGTTTTAAAATAGAAAGAGTAAAACATATTTGTTGAACTTTATAGTCGGCCACTAAATAATAAAAGCCCATCTATTGGATAAGATGGACTTTTATTTGAAATCTTCACTTATACCAATTAAACATTCAAATTTTTAATGCAACATTTAAAAACTTAATTTGTATTAGATATTTTTCGTTATTTCAGATCCTCCATTGTTTTAATACGTTCCAATCCAGATTGTATTTTTGATTTTTGTTTTCTTAGGAGAGTGGCCGTTGTTTCTGGAACTTCTCCTGGCTTCAGCGCTTTGTCATATTCTTCCAGGGCTTTCTTCTCCCCGCGGATAGCTTCTTCCAACATGCTTTCGTCATCATCACTAGAAAACATAGATTTAAAATCTATCCAACCTCGGTGAATACTTCCGGCAGCACTGCCAGAATCTTTAAACTTTTCACCATAATGGGTAAGTTCCGACTTTAATTCAGAAACAAATTCCTTACGTTCTTCCGACCGTTCTCTAAAGTAGGTTTTTAAACCTTGATTATCCGTATTGTCTGCGGCTTTGTCAAAGCCTTTTTGGCATCAACATTCTTTTCCAGGATAGCTGAATTCAAGTCACAAATGCAATTTTTTGATTAAACAATAATTCATCCATTGCTTCCAACGGTGTTTCAAAGTTAAGTCTTTTTCTGGGCC
>JGI1221J13441_10000996_pt1 | contig 12162 bp, 17 predicted proteins | sample LakVidmifraction_4_FD_13441 | JGI IMG/M metagenome (IMG submission 13441) | reverse complement strand
TAATGCACTACACCATTGTTATTATATGCAACATACCAAGTTTTTCCAGATTCTTTCTTTATTTCTTTATTCATAATTTATTTTTTTTCTTTATATGATTTAGCGTAAAACTCACTCATCGCTTTTTAGCGTGGGTGAGATTTAAGCGGTTTTTTTTGTTTAAATATTTGTTTTTTTTGTGTTTTTTTTGTATATTCACAAATAAGTTCTTTGAGGTATTGGTATTGGTTGCAAACAAAATTCGTTGTTTGCATAAAATCATAAGCGAAATAAAATATTAAGCTGTGGGTTGGGGACCAACTTCGCAGGATAAACAAAAAGGCGGTGAGGCGTTGCCATTGGGCAAGTCTATGAAACGCTGTAAATTCTGAATATGTATCTGCTCTTTGCATTTATATTTTTTTTAGAAGCCCTTCCATCAGCTTGCTGTGGATGGGTNGTTCACATATTNNAANTTTAAACGAAGCACCTGAATTGGTGGTTGTAACACTAAATCCAATATATTTCAAAGCTACTTTAGGCTTAATCCAAATATTGAAAATGTACTTTCCAGCATCTATGTTGCCGCTATCGTTAATTTGAATATCATCAATGCTGTCAACAAACTGGTCTCCCTGGTATAAGAAATCCCAAACACCTCGTTGGTCTTTGATACTTCTTAGGTAAGGCTCTATACTTCTGTAAATAGTCTTCCAAGTCTCAATATCGTTAGGCTCAAACAACGATTTCTTGGCTAGTGTGGGATAACTCTAAATAGGAAGATAACTAAATCACAAACATTTGTGAATTTAAATAATGTATCATCTTTACTTAGGCTTCCATTACCCCAAATTGTAATTCCGTAATCTCTATCATCTACAATTGCATTAATGCCGGCAGAATCTACTTTATCAAATTCCGCAGTACGTGCAGGAGAAGCTAAATTGTAGGTAATTCCTAGGTTTTTACCTAAGCCCCCACGTTCTTTTCCTGCTACTGAAATCCAAGATGGGTAGTCCGCACTCTTAGCACTGATAGCTCCGATAACGTCTCCGATAACCGAAATTCTTTTCTCACCCACCCCTGTTGGGTTTTGGATAACCAAAGTACCGTAGTACATATCTCCATAAAGGCTGTCGATCGGGTCTCCGCCTGCGTAGGTATCTATTCTTTGTCTGTACTCAACAGCAGTAGCACCGCTGATACTAATTGGAGTTCTTAGAATGGCTCTACAATCTTGTCTTGTTTCACAGTAACCGATAAGCAAATCATCAATATCAGGGTCTGCCATGTGCGGAATGGCGATTTTAAAGAAATCCGTATCCTTATCAAATGAATGAATGCCTGTACCGGCAGTTAAGTTACCTTCGTAATCTGCAGTAACTACCGTAGTGGCATCGTAAGAACCTCCAGCTAACGCATAATCGGCAGAAGCACCCAGCTCCCCACCAACTGCTGTAGTGTCGGCAAACTTAGCCAAATCGCTTTGAGCGTTAAATTTATCTATGTCGTCTTGTGTCAGTGTGCTATTAATCTCGAAAATAGTTTTATCTAAATTCGGACTGCCTGCCAAACTAACTTTAATATCTCTTTTGTTAGCATCCCCACTTGCAGCGTCTAAAACTTTTACTGTAATATCATCACCCCAGCTTCCGATGCTTGCAGCTTCGACATCAATAATATTAGGTGTAGTGGCTACGCTTATTGTAGATTTAGCACCTACGAGTGTTGCAAGGTCTTCCGCATCGGTATAATGCCCAGCCCTTGCAACTCTAATCACACCACCACGCTCTAAAACTCTGATGCAGTATAAAGGGAAATCGCTGTCTTCTAGTAAGTCACCAAAATTGGCTTTAAATTCATCCACAGAGCCCACAACCCGGCTTTTACCGACTTCGCCACGTTCCGTTGCGCCCATGAGGGCAATGATTCCAGAAGATGCTGTATTAACTATGGAAGATAAATCTACTATTTTACCTTCTACTCTCGCTCTACCTGTTGGTTGCATAACGCTATATTTTAATTAGAAACAAAGGTAAGAATAAATTAAAGATTAATCAACGACCTTTGAAATTGCCTCAGCAATCCTGCTGTATTTTCAGATAATTTTCCCATATAAGTTTACGGTATTGTTCGCTGTTTTTAAATTCGCTGCCTGTATCGAATATAACGGTCAATGACATATCAAAAAACTTACCAGCTTGCGCTTCTGTCCAGTCTCTATCAACAATGATATAACACTCACCCATAGCGGCGTTTGTAATATGTATTTGCTTTTGGTCCGCACTAGGGGTTTTAACCCACTCCGTACTCGCAGGAGGGTTACACAATTCTATGATAACTTCGACATTGTTCAAGTTAATTTCAACAGCGTCCTTGTCTTTAATCCTGAACTTTATCTTTATATCCGTGCCGCCTATAATTTTATTTCTGTCCATAATCAGTCAGTTTGAATTTCGCCTTCATTGTAGTATTCGCTTTTGAGTGTTAAATTGAATTCAATGCTGCTAAGAGGCACAACATCTTTTCTTAATGTTTGCATGCCACCTAACCAAACACCGGTAACTGAATATCTAAACACACGCTCAAGTAGGGTGGTAGCCGTAACGTTATTATCACCATTGAAAACAATATTTATTGCTTTGCTACCTGTCTTATTGTAATCATACACAATTTTTTTGTATATACCGCCTCCAAAAACATCCATAATAATATTACTCATTATCCTCTCGTATTTAGCATTATTAGACATAATACGGAAACCGTAAGAAATATCGAAGCTATTTCTTGGTAGTGTAACTTTATCCCAGGTAGTGGGGCTTGTCTTATTGAATTGAATAGCAGGCGCACCGCCTAAAGAGCCAATATTTAAATTATCCCTACTTATCATAATTTTACACGATGATTTGTTATCTTTTGACTCAGTCGCCGAAACTCCAAAAACTTCGATCACTTGATCGCCTGCATCTAATATGGACTGCTTGTAGGAAACATATTCATCAGGTGTACTCATATTAGTAACATCAGGAAGGTGCCCCTCTTCTACCAACTTCAAACGTATGCACTCATACAAAGTCCTATCAATTTCTTCTAATGTAATTACCTCTACCATTTTAGCTTTACTTTTCGCATGAATATTTTAGCCGGAGTGGAACTACTCTTATTGAACCACTTTACAGTCTCCTTAAAAGTAGGTTTCCATAAAGGGCGTTTAGGTATACCTGCTCCCTTACTACCGAACTCATGAACTGCGGCTATATCTGCTATCTTAGTTCCGTCACTGTCTGTTGCGTGCTTAGTAACCCCTACATAAGCCGTACCTTTACCTACCCAACTTGTGATAGCTTGGAAGTAATCGGAAGTGGCAATCAATATATTTTCGGAATAACCTTTCCTAACTTTAGCTGATATTGTAGCTGGCTTTAACGAAGTCCAACCTAAATCTTGAGTACCCATGTGTTTCTTAGCGGTACCTTCTGCTTTCAAGCCCCACTTTTTAAGGGACTCCTCCCTAGCATCCTCCATATCCTTAGCCAAGTCGTGGGTAATACGCCCAACTTTATCCCAATCGCCTATTTTTCTAGCTCCTTTCACGGCTTAAAGTTTTCTGGTAGAGGCAAACTGTTGAACCTAATATTAGAGAAGTTCCTTAGCCTGCCTTTAACAATAACAAGAACGTCCTTCTTGCTTAGCGGGCCATCATACTTAACCTCATAAACTTTGTACATCTTACCTTTCGATTTGAAATAATCTTTTGTAGGATCGAATGCTGCTTGGAACTCTGCGTTTATCAATCCCTTTTCCTGCAAATAATCTAAATTGAAAGTTACTGTTATTTCTTTTAGATTTTCGCTACCTTCCGTCGATTCGTCGACTGGTTCATCCTCGTTTTCTTGCAAGGCATCTAGTTCAATGGAAAAGTAGTACTTGTCCCCACGTCCTTCCTGCCATCGGTCGATGCTGTCTCCACCAATGTAATAGGTTATCGGAGTTATGGCAAAGGTATCTGTGACGCTTCTTATGGCATCTCTAATTTCTAACTTATCTGCTGCTGATAATAAACTCATATCTTACCCTCTTTCTGGTATATCTTTACATCCGCAGCCACCCCCAGCAACTACTATAAAAGGGGCTGCACTGTACCCCATCATTATTTCTACCGCAATAGAACAATCATCGCAAATATCTATTAAACAACCTAAAGTTCTAGCCTTTCTGATAGCACTTTTTTTGTATTTCATTAACAAGTCTCCACCCGACATATTTAAAGAAGCCCCTGACTTGCTGTTAAACTGAGACCACTCAACTGAAACAGAACCAGCGGTCGCACTTGTTAGTACTTTTTTATCGCCCGGAGTAACAGTTTCACTGCTGCTAGATACACCGCCTGCATTGGCAACCATTTGGATAATCAAAATGTAAACGCTTACAATGTCTGCAATAATAGATTTCTGTAAAACTGTGTATTTAGCCTCGTCCCCTATGTCTTCTGGCTCCACTCCAAAGCAAGCCCCAAGCTCGTGCATAACCTCCAAAGTAAAATTGGAAACAAGCTCTTCATTGTTTGTAGTGTCTTCCAGAAAAGGAAGCCTATTCTTAACCATTTTGTAAACGGTTAAATCGACTGATTCATGTACGGGTTGTGCCATAATAGTAATAAAAAAAGAGCCTACAAATTATGCAGGCTCTCAAAACAAATTAAAAAAAAAAGAATCAATTATTAATTATTTTCCAATATAGATACTAATTCTGAATTGGTTGCTTTTTCATTATAAGTTAAACCTCTCTCGTCGAGTAAGCTTTGCAGTTCGGCTTTCTTTAAATCCGAGTAGTTTTCGCTACCATTGTCACCTAAATCCTCAGGGGCAGTAACCTTGTTAGACTTTGCTTTCACTTCGACAACAACGCCATTTTTTAAAGCTTTCTTAACCTTGTCGGTTCTTCTGAACTTAACTTCGTCCGAACCTGTGACAGTCCGACCTTGTGATATGTCGTGAAATATAGAACCTGTGTCTACTAATTTTAATGTTATATCATTCATAATTTTCTCTTTTTAGTGGCTAATCTATTTTAACATTCTGTGCATTGAATACATCGAGGTACGATGGGTATGCTGTTTCAGCACCTCCATTCATAACAATAAATGCGTCTCTAAATAACTTAGCAAATCCCGTCGTGATGGTAACATACGTACCATTCATTTGACGTTCTGCGATTCTCTCGCTTTCAGTTGTAAGGGCAGAAGCATTAAGCTTAATCATTGCTGATGTCTTATCAATGAACCCTAATTTGGCCACAGCAGGCATTGCACCGTGAATCAAATAATCTTGATTCTGTGGAATTGGCGTTCTTAAATTCAAATTCTGCTTGGAATTACCTAAATTAGGACTCCATTTTGAGAATTCGTCCATTGTAAGAACATCCAACGCAACCGCCTCATTCGAGATAAGTGCTGTTGGCGTTCTGCCTAACAAGCCCATTCTGATCCAAAGCTTAAGCATATCTCTATACGCAATACCAGTGGTGGAACTTGCTACTCCCACAACTGGTGCGCCAGAGTTAGGAGAACCATCCCCATTAAGTAAAACATCTACTGCCATTGTGTCTAATCCAAGACCAAGCTTAACGCCTGCATCCTGTAAATACAAAGACAAAATATTTAAAGAAACGTATTCTTGTACCTCGTCGGAAATTTTTAGTCCCGTGCCCATTTTCTGCAACTTCACATCCTTCTCACCAAATGAAACACTGCCTACCGGTATGGTCTCAGTTTCGTGGATAATTTCTGGAATCGCATCTGACATATTAACAGAAGGCATAGTTACTTTTTTCTGAGTAACGGTTTCTTCTGATGCAATCAAATCGGGATATATAGGATTTCTTCGCAAACCTAAACGAACAGCTTCTCGAACTATCTCAGGTCGTAACCATCGGTAGCCTTCTTCAAAATCAGGCATACTTGCCAAGTTCTCCATAGTATGGAAGCTTGGATTAATACCTAAAGTTTGGTAGAAACTATCTAAGTTTCCAAAACCATACTTAGATTTTATGAACTGTTCAATACTTAAGTCAACAGCTCTATCGGACTGGTCGCCTTTTCTCAAGGCATCCACTTGCCGTACAGCTGATTTCATGTCGAGAAGTATATTCGACTTAATATCAGAGGCGGACAAAAGTCCACTTCCTTTAGTGTCTCCAGAAGGTACTTTACCTTCTGTCTTAGTTAAAGTCTCTTTTACTTTCTTTGCGTTCTTATCGAATCTTTCTTGGCTCATATTACTATATTTTCTTTGTGTTGCTTCTTTTTTTCTTGCTGTTACGCTTCGTTCGTATTGTAGAATACTCTCAATACTCCAAACCACCCCATTTCGGTAGTGTTGACGTCTTCCAAAGCGATTGCAGTGACTTTGTTGCCACCTACTACTGCTTTTTTATATTTTGTGTACCCAGTATCAGATGGGGAAGCGTTATCTACGCCCGAAGCTTGTACTTCATCGCCCAATGCTACGGCACCGTCGGCAATACCGAAATAGATACCCACAAATTGTGTGGTAACTGTAACGGGGCCGCCATCTGAATCATTACATCCTACCGTAACAACACCAAATGGTATATCAATAACACCTGTAACAGGTTCGACCTCTCCAGTACTTGCGTTTAACTTTACAATAACACCTTTCATAACAGCTACGCTGCTTGTGTAACCGTGGTTTATAGACCAGCTTTCTTCCTTCTTTGCTGTCGTTTGTCTTGTAGTTCCTAATGTATTCATATCTTAATTAATTTTCATTCGTGGTTTGTCGTATTCGCTTCTCAAGTCGTCTGTAGTAATCCCTGCGATTGCCTCTCCATCCTCACCATCTTTGTCGACGTATGTGGATTGAAAAGTAAATTCACCTGAACCACAATCCTTGCATTTACCTGTAAACTTGCCTGTAGCTGTTTTGGTGTATTGCTTTAAAAGTCCTTCAACTTCATCAGTAGTGGCTTTATCAAATAGAGACACGACAGAAGCCTCAGCTTTGTCCGCACCCACTGTCAACTTGTATAATCTAATTGCTTCGTCTTTTTTCTGTTTGCTGAATTTCTTGCCTACTTTAGACATAGGCTCTAATTCAGAAATATTGGATTCCAGGCTCTCGATTTCATCCTCACTATCCTGTAATTTTTTTGCAAAATCTTTTTTAGATTTTCTCAACTTCTTAAGTTCTGCCTTGTTAGCAAACTCGTAGTCTTTATCGAAATTCTCGAAATCTACTTCTTCTTTACCTAAATTTTCTAAGGCTTGTTTTTTCAAAGCCACCAAAATAGCTAAATCACTCTCATCTTTTTCTGTTTTAAGTGAACCCACATCGAAATTTTCCAAAGCTTGTAATGCTTCTTTGTCGGTTGAATTTTTAGTTAGATTTAAAGAGCTGCCTAAAACGGCTATGAGAGTTGCTGCTAATTTATTCATATCAGATTTTTTTATTTCTTCCTTTCTTGACAAAGGTACAACATTCTCGTCAATCCCAAAGCCGATTACGAATTTTTTTTGTTTTTCGTACCTATCCGTGTTCTCATTTGCCTCTTTACCGTAGGAAAGACTGCTTTTAAACCCGAACTTATTTTTTGCGTAGTTAGCTACAGCACTATGGTCAATGTGTATTAAATCGCCTTCTTCGTTAATTGCTTTAGCGAATGGGTCGGCACCTAGCCAAACAAGGGAGCTTTCATAATAGTCATTAATCTTAGTAACAACTCTACGCACAGTCGTACCATCACCGCCTAAAGTTCCAATGGCGTTGTTAAACTCACCTTCGCTGCTATAGTCGTGGCTCATTTCCCAATCGAAATCAACTGTAACTGAATTGGAAAATATACTTCCGAGTAATACGCCTCTAGCTACTTTAGGATTGGTTTTAGCATCTATAGAAACAATCCCATCAATACCTGAAGGTATTTTAACGCCTTTCTTAGTTACGCTGCCTGTCCATTTAACTGCCTTTACAACCCCCACCCAGTTATCTAAATCGGTTTCGTGATCTTTATACAGAGGTTTACCTTCTAATAAAGGCATTGACCCCTTTAATACTGACTCATTCTTACCAAAATCGGTAGCCTTCCAAGTTCCTGCACCTACAATAGTAGAAGAAATTAATCTAAATGGCACGTCAATAAAGTCTTCTTCTTTAGGTATAATATTTTGGTTATTAACCCCCTCATAAAACTTAGAGCTGTTAATCGAGCCGAATATAGAACCGAAGCTTTTAGTTTCAAACCCGTAACCGCCTTCTTTATCGTAAGGCATATTGATACCACTTGCACCAATGTTAACAGAGGCTTTAAAATCTTCTTTGCTGAAATTTAACTTGGAACTGTATCTCTTCTTCATCTTACAAATGTATTCATTTTTATTTTATAGAGGGCAGTGACCTCCCGAAGCCCATTCATCACGAAGTGTGGATGGGTAGTTCACAGCACTGCAATCACGTGGTCACGACAGTACGGATGATATGGAGGTCGATCTATGTCTTGCGACTGTAGAGTACTGGCCTCAACCCCTTTTAAGTCTTCGGGGCTTTTGTATTTAGCCGTCAGAAAAGGATTATCTACAGAAACGTAGTTAGGGTCGGAATTAGTTTGTTGGCGTATCTTTTCGATAGAGGTTTGAACAGAGAACTTCTTGCCCTGCATTTCTGCGCAGTAGCCGCACTGCAAGCGGTCACTCACGCCTATTATCTCAAAGTTCTTCACATTTGCCTGGTCCATATAATTAATAGCAGCCGTGTTGCGCATATTGTTGACGGTGGTGTCCACTATCTGCCTAACCTTCCAATCTTGCATCCCTAGAACCTTCTTAAATTCCTTTTGGAATGCGTTAATACCTTCTTTGTTGTCCCCTATCGGCAATTTCCTAGTTAAGTGCTGTTCTTTTATGAATGCGGTTATCTTGCTCTTTGTGCTTTTATCTGTTATGAATTTGCCTAGGTACATAGAATCTGAACGCTTGTAATAGTCTATTGCTCTTCTATCAATGGCATTGAAGCTGAATTTAGGGGCTTCCGAAGCGGCTGCTCCAAAGATACTTTTATCGCTTCTAAATTCTTTGTATGCAGAAGCCACAAAATTACGCACTACTTTTTTCTGGGGGTTTTTTAAAGTTGTTATCCCAATTGTTATATAGCGTATAAATAACCGTGTCTATAATCTCCACTTCTGTTGCACCTTTACCTAATTTGGCGAGTGCCTCAGATATTTGCTTTGAAGCTTTCCTCGATGCTTCGCCATATACCCTGTTAGTGGAATCGAAGTATGCGGAAACAAATTCATTAACTGTTTTTGGGTCTTCTTTTGAAAATTCTAAAGCTTCCTTTGGATGGTCTCTACTTATATAAGGGAATTCATCTAAACCTTTGGTCAAACCAAATTCTAATTTTTTTATAGAGCTTTGTACATCGGTAGGGTCTTTATCAGGGTCGGTTCCAGATGGTCCATCGTCATCGTCATCATCATCATCAGATTGATTGGGAAAACCACCTTGCATGTGTTTTTCTGGATCTGCTACTTCTTCATACCCAGCCTCAGTTGCATAAGTTTCTATGCTTATAATTCCTTTCCTAAGTAAGCTGTCTAAATTTCTAAGTTTAATATTCGTTGCCTGCTCACGCTTAACGCTGTCACCTATCATAGGTGGGTCAAACTCCACAGTTAAGTACTCAATTGGAAAGCCTGCAAGTTGCAGATCCATTAAGAATAAGCTCTCTAAAAAACTAGCTACTTCCTTCTGGTAATTTACAATCTGTCTTGACATCTTTGCTAGAATTACCCTGCCCAAAGTTTCTGAGGTATTAAAACTGCGCCCAAACATTAAAGGGTCTTGCTTCAACCCTGACATAACCTTATGGTCATTCATATCATTTAATTCAGAACTTCCTTTGGCATCTGTGGTAGCGGTGTGCATTTTAAATTCGTGCATATCTTTGAAACCTGCTACGTATCCTTTAGACAGACCCTTTTCAATTTCTGGGATAACTCTGTCTAAATAGTCCTTAGTTCTACTGTAGTAAGCCGTATCGCCTTCATTAGGCTTAGGCTTAGGAGCATTAACCAATACTTCTAAAAATCCTAAAGTGCCTAATTTTTTAACTACATACTTGAAGTTCTCCTGCATGTCCCTGCCTATCGCTATGTTCTCCAAGGCCGCTAAAAATGGAGGCAGTGCATAAGGCTTATCCCCTATCCTGCTGATAGCCAAGTACTTATAAGTAACCGTGTTGAGTTTTACCAGCCCACCATCGTACTTCGTACCGATTGTGTCTATCTTTTGGTAAGGCTCGTAAGTGTCTAATTCTTTGCTGTAACTGAAACGTATATTTTTAGGTGCTACTTTTGTAACCTTCTTAACTCCGCTCAAGTCGTCTTCAGGGATAATCTCAGCAGATAATGCGCCCATCAAAGCCAATTGGCCTAATAAATCGTTTATCAAAACTCCCAAACCGCCTGTAAATGAGTACCACGAATTAGTATCTTTAGATTTCATTTTAATTCGTTTCTTCATTTTGCTCTGCATATCGTCCGATATGTCGCCATCAAAAGTTACTTTGTAATCTGTATGTCCTAATTCTTTAATGTTGGAAACAGCGTGAGAAAGGTCGGGATGGTAAGTTCCTAAAGTCTCCAAGGCATCCAGTAATTTCAAGCTGAAATCAGGCTTAGATGAATACATACCATCTATAAAGCTTTCTATCGTGCTGCTCTCTTCTGAGACAGAGCTTCTACCCCCTTTGACAGGAAGTTTGGCAGAAATAGTGGTGGTCTCCGCAGAGCGGCTCTCACTCATTATTTCGATAAAAGTGTTTTTATTATTCATCATCTACCGCTCCGAATACGTCCGTAATGCGCATAATTTTGTAATCATCCCCACCGTAGCGTAGATCGCTCCCGGCGTACTTACTGAAAAGTATTTTTTCGCCTACATATACTTTGTCCTCCTCCACTTCGCACTTCTCTATTCTCGTAGAAACACTTAGTATAGTGCCCTCAAGTGCGGCTTCTTCTGTTGCGGAATCTGGTATAATTATACCACTGTTTGTTACTAATTCGCCTTGGTCTTCTACTCTCACAAGAACCCTGTCCGCTAATAATCTAATTTCAAGTTTACCCATTTTCTTTTTTTAATTCATTTTAATTCGAAACAAATGTACACAAAAAAAGGGCGGGTGAACTAATACCCGCCCCTTCGCAACAACTAAAAACTACTCAAACAAGAGCAATTGTCTTAGTAGGTCTTGTCATGCCTTCTATGGCACTGCCTACATCTTATCGTTATATTTTTTACATCCCAAGCTAATTCAGACTTCCCCTCTTCTTGGCACTCTTTAACTGGTATGTCGTGCGAACAATCTAATATATCACTAGACATGCAGCAGTTTTCGCAGAATACGTAGCCATGCTCATCCTTCATATCGGTTAGCTTTTGTTCTTTAGCCTTCCTAATTCGACCGTCTATGACCGATTTTTTTATCCTTTCTCCATCGGATGTTTGGTAAGTGTTCACGGTACTTTTGCGTATTTTTAATTAAAGTTTTTGTTTTCGTAATTTAATTTGATNTATAAAATCCGTAAAAGTAATCTTCGGCAGGAACTCCCGGATCAATATAGCCCTCAATGAAGTGGATAGTGAAATCCATATTAGATTCATCATCAGAACACATTTCTTCCCGAACTTCTTTAAGGTGGCATTCTCCAACCTTTAATCCAAAGTGGGCACAGTAATCTTCTTCTTCTTCAATGTCTTTGGTAATTGATTTAAAATGCGAGTTAGCTTCTTTTTCTAATTCAAGGTAATTTTCAAAATTATTACCTTTATAATAGTAATTTTCATTTCCAATTTTATTAATTAATTCCGATAAATTTGCGATAGTTTTCATAATTGTATTTTTTAGTGTTGTTTTATTAAATAGTTCATTCATCTCCAAAAGGCGTATAACCTTCCGTTCCAAGGGCGTATTCTTCTGGGTTTCTTAATTGCTGACCACTTCTATTGTANAAGTTTTGACCATCAAAATACTCATAGCTCTGCGATGGTTGATAATATTCCTGCTCTAGTTGTCCGTTTTCAATTTGTTCTCTAATGCTCATAATTTATAATTTTTAGTTGTTGTTGAGGTTATCCCCATTTGCTTTTACAAATATAAGATT
>JGI1221J13441_10000993_pt1 | contig 12193 bp, 12 predicted proteins | sample LakVidmifraction_4_FD_13441 | JGI IMG/M metagenome (IMG submission 13441) | reverse complement strand
ATTTTTGTGATGTCTCCATAGTTTTTGTGGTTAGGGAAGTGGGCTTGATAAATTTGTTGGGCGTATTTGTCGATTTCTGAGTAACCAATACACTCATGTTTTGGTCCTATTCCTGATTCAAATCCTCCTATGCCGCTAAACGTGCTAAAGTATTTCATTTTTTAAGTAGTCTTATATTTGGACACTGGTAACACTTCTCATACCTAACATCCAAAGAAGGTCCCCACACACAGGCATGAGTGACACCTTTGATAACTTTTCTTTTTGCTGTTTTTTCTTTTTGCATATTACCATTCATCATTTTCATCAGCCTCCTTCATTCCTTGTTCGTCTGGCTCAAACGTCTTCTCGTAGTTTTGGTTGCTGTTCCAGTGACGCTCGACATCATCACTTGACACTTCTGCTCCATCATCGCTGAGTGATTTGCCTAAAGCTTTGACTTTGTTTAGTTTTTCCATAACTGCTCGGTACTTCTCTTCTAAAATCCACACGTTACCTCCACTGCTATGTTTCCTTCGTGCCACAATCCCTAGTGAGTTCAACTGAGCTAACCAACCGGCAACCACTTCTGACTCGTAATTAATCTTACGCGCTAGTGCAGCGGTAGTTACTCCTCCATCATAGAGAGTGAGGTACTGAAGAGCGATACGTCGAACAACTGGGATAGAGTCAAATGCAATTTTGTAGATAACTCTGAAGTCTCCTTCAGGAATCTCATTACTACAGTTAGGATCATCTAGCTTTCTCATAAACATAAATGAAACTGCGATAGCATACATTTGTTCGAACATACGCATCGGCATTTCTGGAGTAGGTACAAAAAGAATCCGATTCCGGTAGTTGTCCATAATCATTCCTGAACGAACCATCGTACAAAAATCAGCCACCGCAACGATTTCATTAATGTGACTCTCAGGCAAGTCAATTTTTACATTGTCGTCATCAGCCATTGCATCAAAAGCCCGTTGCAAATATTCAGCAGTCATTTCTTTAAGCTCTGGCATAGTGCTGTACTCAGTCACGTCATTACTCATTCCACGAATCTTAAACTTGGTTACTTCCACTCGGTCTGGTTGTTTGATTTGATATAAAACGAATCGATCACCCATCGCAGACATACTCTCCATGTGTTGAAAGATAGACTCAGTAACACCAGCAATGGCTCCAATTTTCCCATTCCACATCACGTCTTCCCCATTACCTGTTCGCTTAGTGTAGGCTCCATCGTAAATCTCACGAAGCTGACCCATGATAGTCATGCGAGCCTGTTCGTTCTTTGAAATCATTGAGGTAAAGTCCTTGAAAACCATCACTCCGCCGTAAGGTATTTTGTGTAAAAGAGAGGTTTGTTTGTCACCTCGGTTCATACCAGAAGCGAATGAGTTTTCAGTCAAGTCAGATATGTTGTGAGTGGGTTCGATTTCTTCACCTGAAATCTTGTTCTTTAATTTGAGTCCATTAAAAGCGTTCAAAGCAGTTGTCTTTCCTGACGACGAAGGCGCTACTAGCATGAGCCAGATAGGTCGCTGCGAAGGCATTTGATTACCAATAATTGTGGCATAGGTTAAGCGAATGAAATCCTTGTCTTCCAGGAGGAGGAATTTTTCATATGTTGCTTGTATATCTTTAAAGGTTGTTGTCATGTTTTTTGGCTAAGCTCCTCAATTGCTTGTTTGAAGGTCAGGTTTTGCTGCATCATATAGATGTCTATTACATCATATGTTCTCCCGCATTGGCCGTGGCAATGGCCAGTGTTGTTTGGATAAACGTGGTATGAGCCTGTTTTCTCGGTATGAAACGGACATATCGCTTTATTCTTTTGTGATCCATGAGTACCTACTTTAATCAGGTTGCCAATCGGGTAAGCCTTAGCTTTGTCTCTCTTGGTTGAGTCTGTGGGCATGTTTTGAACTTTTTTTGGAGTGTAAGCCTTCTCAAGCTCCATCAATTTCTTCCCTAAGAGTAACATAAATTTTTGACCAACTGACTGCTCCATACCCTTTGACATTTCCCTAAAGTGTTTTCTTTTCCTCCCGATTGATGCTTTGCTGGTTAAATCGCTTATGTTGATGTGTATTTGTCTCACCGGGTCATCTAGTAACTTACCCAAAAAGTCTGGTCCTTTTGTGGATAACACGTCTCCAACGTCTTTCCCGTAAGCTGGAGGGACCCAACTAAAGGTAGCTTCTCCTAACATTAAGATTGTCCTTATAGCACCATTAAGCCCCGCCTCATCGTTGTCGAAAATTATTGTTGGCACTCGATTTAGTTTCCAGTCTTTTTGCCAAGACATCGCTCCTCCGGTTGACGTGTAGGCATCTAGTCCGATAGTGCGTAATGCTATTTGGTCTAACTCGCCTTCACATATAAACAGTCGTTCGCTTTTGCTTTTACAGTGTATTCCGTAGAGTGAAATCTTCGCACCATACTCATATGTATATTTTGGTAGGTCGTTTTCTGCCCAAGGTTCCTTACGAAATTTAGAGAAAATTCGCACACCTTCGGCATCGAAGATAGGAATTTCAAGCTTTGAATCGTGTATCTTCAGACCCGCTTCACTAATAGCTTCGACAGATATGTTTCTGTCTGTATGTAGATAATTAAACCATTGTTTTGTAGTGTCCATAGTTGCAATTATTCTTGCATCAGGTATTATAACCCCAATGGCAAAAAAAACCAAACTTACCCCTCTTGAACGAGAAACACGTAATCAAATTGTAAAGAACATGTCTCAGTATGGGATGACTAATCTAGCTATTGCTAGAATTATGAACATGACTGAATCAACTGTGTCGCGGGTTATTGATAGTGAATAGGTCCTTGGCTGGGAGTCGACCCCCGGCTGAGGACCTGCTCATTAACATGCAGGACTATTAAATAATAATCACACAATATGGGATTGAACAATCGACGAGAGTCACAGGTGTATGTAAAGGTGCTATCAGACGGAACAGTTCGAGAAAAAGTACCAGAGGGAACTGAAGGGTGCGTGCGTCGAGAAATTGAAGACCAAAAGACCAAAGAAATTACTGTAGTCTTTGAAATGGTTCATGAATCAGTAGACGGTATGATAGGTAACATCACACTTAAAGAAGGAAAGTTTGGCGATCAACTAATAATTCCTATGACTGATGGTGATGACACTTTCACTCTAGCTTTGTCAGTTGCACAAAACTTCGGTGAAGACTTCATGAAGAAGCTACCAAACATCGACAAGACTAAGCCTGTGCTGTTGAAGCCGTTCTCATTTACTTCAGACGCTGGCAAGCCAGTACGAGGTATTGACATTCGACAAGACTGGAATGAACACGAGCCAATCACAAAGGAAAACGGTACTAAGATTACTTCTTTCTACCAAGAAGGGTCAGGACGAGATACAAAAAACCTTCATGGTTATCCTCAAGCTGAAGCAGGAACTAAGGGTGATGACTGGAAGATTTACTTTGCAGTCGCTCGCAAGTTCCTGATTAAGGACTTGTCAGAAAAAGGATTTATTGTGCCAGCATCAGTAGCAACCGGAGTAGTACCAGATACTTCAGCAACAATCGCCCCAGAAACAGACGAAGATTGGGAAGCGTAGATTAGCAACCAGCTTCATAGGCTGGTGTGGGGAGTAACAGTAAACTTTAATTTACTTAGTCATAGTGCCTACCGTAGTTAAAGCTACAATGATAACTCACAGTCCTCGATAAGACTGGAAGGTGATTGGCATGCCACCACCCGCTTCATTGCGGGTTTGAGTATAGACAACTCCCCGCACTAGCCTGTGAAGATTAAGTTTAAAACATGGGACTAAATCCACTATACACAAAACCATCAGCCGAACTCAAACAAGTGATTGAGATACGGGAAAAGATTGATAAGGTCTTCTATAAAGGTCGAGTCATCCCAGCTCACACTAAGTTTGAGCACTTCTACAGAGATAAAGAAGACGGTGAAGTGTACCCGTCAGTGACTACAGTATTGTCAGTCATTGCAAAGCCCTACCTTAAACAGTGGGCAGTGAACAGAGGAGTTGAGTTTGTGATGGATTGGGCTATCGCAATGCCAACAATTAACAAGGTGGACTTGTATGAGGTATTAGAGCGATCTAAGACAGCTCACAAGAATGTGCTTGAGAAGGCAGCGATGTGGGGTAATCATGGACACGATTTGGTTGATAAGTATGTAGATTTATGGATAGGCCGTGGCTCTCGACCCTATCAACCAATCTTGGACCTAGCAGAACCTGACATCAGTCTAGAGGGGTCGTCAGCAGCTCTGAGCGCCTCACTGTTCTTCGATAAGCATACTCTCTTCCCAATCGTCACAGAAAAGCTAATTCTCTCTAAGAAGCACAAAATAGGCGGTACATTAGACAGTTTATGGCTCATGGGTAAGGTTCACCGGGGGAGGGAAGGGAAGTTGGACTGCAATCACCAGTGGTTAGAACGAAATAATGGTGACATTGTTTGCTCAGAATGTGCAAGACACGAAAAACTAACTCTCGTTTTGATTGACCTCAAGACATCAAACCAGATTGCTTCTATAGACTATGCCCTACAGGTGTCAGCCTACAGTGCAATCTTAACTGAGATGTGTAAGGTTCGACCAAAGATTCACTGGATTCTCCAGCTCAATAAAAACAAACCAGACTACACCGTGGGAGTGATCGATGACGTAAAGAAATACTCAAAAGTATTTTTACACGCAATGGCTTTATCAGAAGTGGTGAAAAACGACAAAGAACCAGTAAGGATGTTTAAGACAAAGAAAACAGTCAGGTTATGAAATGTCTTATTTGCTCAAAAAACGGAAAAATGTCTTTAGACTTAGAGGCACTAGACTTTTTTTGTGAAGAGCATCATGAATTATTAAGAATATTTGAAGATAGAAATAATCGCCGTAAAAAAATATATGAAACAAGAACTAGAAAGGTACGCGGAATTGAAGAGCTTGATAAAGAAAGCTAACGAGGAGCTTGATGAAATCAAATTAGTTGTTATCGAGAAGATGGAAGTTGATACTAACTACGAAGTTGAAGGAGCTGTAATCTCATTATCAAAAGGTAAGCCATCTTGGAAGTACAGTGAGATGGTCACTATCCAAGATAAGGAACTAAAGAAAACTAAGAAAGAAGAAGAAAAGCTTGGTGTGGCAGAACAGGTATTTGGCGCACCCTTTATACTATGCAACCTAAGTAAAGTAGAGTAAAATAATATGTGAAGGTGAGTCTGTTCACTTTCATTTTTTTTGGTTGATGTTCATAGCTGACAAAAAAACACCCTCATCTGGGGTGCTTTTTTGTTATTTTTTCATACGTTCCTTGAATCCCTTAACGTATGGGTCATCATCAAACGTGTAGTTTGGATCATCCAAGTACTCTTGAGCAACCGAAGCTCCTTTGTTGTAAGCCACTAGTGCCCCTTCCAATGAACCAAACCTTTTTGTATACTTTTCAAGTGCGAGCCTAGTTACAACCTTAACATCCTCTAGGTTTTCTCTGTCGTAGTCACGACCAAACTCTTCGTTGAAAATAGGATTCCATTCATCAAAAAAGATTTGTCTGTGTTGTCCTGGACCAACAGCACCTTCTCTTTCAAAAGCCGCTGCGAGCTGGCTTGGCGTTGAGTTCAACCCTTCACCACTTAATACGTTTGTAATCACACTGTCGTTTACTTTTGTAGGTTTAGTGCTTGGTACACCAACAACCCGACCTCTTCTAAAGCTAGGGATAGTGTCAGGAACAGAAGACTCTGGTGTTGGTGTAGTATTAGAAGTTTTCCCTATCGCAAAAGGTTTACTAGCATTTGGTTTGAGACCAAAGTAAACATCATTAGACTTGTTTGTAGCTTGAGCCAACCTTTCTTGTAGAGGTTCTGTTTGACCAAACTTCTCTTTTAATTTATTTAGTAAACTCATATGTTATTTAATTCCGTTTCTTCTTAATAATTGGGTGTACAAATCCTCAGAAATCTTAGTCAGTATCTTGTCTTTTTCTTCATCACCTGCTCGTTTGTACACAGCACTCCGCATGGTTTGTTCATACCTATCGGCAACATCTTTACCGTATTTTATGGTCAAATCTACAAACGCATCGTCTCCAACCTTTTCTTTTAAAGCATCTACTAATCGAGAGTTCATCCGGCGAAGGTCTTTAATATTCGGCTCATTTCCTCCCTCACGAAGTCTCAACACTTCAATAGTAATAGCATCGTCACGGGCTACGCGCACACGTGCGCCAAACATCATGCTTTCTACTGCGGTTGATTCGAGCATCACTCGACCAAGTACATCGTGCTTGATTGGTAGTTCTGTTCTCAAATACGGGATTTTATTAACGAACGCATCAAAGTTCATTTCGAACAATGGTGTTTCAACCACAAATTTATTTTGTTTGGTGTCTCTTTGAACATCATCAGCAGCACGAGCTATGTCATACATAATCCCCGGAGTCATACGTGAAGCCATTGTTGTACCAATATCTGTTTTAAGGTCGCTTGCAAAGCTACTAATACTTGCTTGTTTTGAGGGGTCACTTAGGTCTGTCAAGGTGTCAAAGATACTCTGACCCTGTAGGAATGGAAGCTGAGAAAGATACGCTGCTGTCATTCCACCGAGGTAACCTTCTGTACCGTACTTTTTGGAGTACATAAATGACACAAAAGGTGCAGCAAGAGGACCTAAGTAGTCAACAGAAACCCACCTGTCTCCAATTGGTGTCTTGAGCAACACCGCGTTGTAACTAACGTTGGCCAGTTGGTCAATCTTTAGTCGCCCTGGGTCATACACTCCCATAAAGTGTTCTACCTCAAACTGTTGGGCCATCAAGTAACCAGCAGTCATACCAACACCTGCTCTGGCTACTTGTCGGAAAGCGTTTCTCATTGTTTCTTTGTCTACTTTTCCGCTTTTGATTAAATCTTTACTGACACCAAACCCAGCCTTCACAAATCCAAAGCCAGCATAGTCAACCGACAATTCAGCCACGTTAGCTGGAGTCTTCACAAACGGCATCAGGAAGTCTCCTAGACCACCGATTTTATTTAAGTTTCTTCGCAAATCCATACTCAGTTTGGCAGAGAAGGAGTCGTTGGTGTAGGTAGCATACCTCGCATCAGCAATAGCTGTCGCTCGTAGTATTCCTGCTTCTCCTTGAGCGTTTACGTTTGTAGCATCAGTGAAGAGTTGTCGAGCTAGTTTGTCGTCACCTTTGGCCAGCTTTGTAACATTCAAAGAAAGGGAATCAGTGAAAGCAAAACTAGCAAAAGCCACGTCTGGAGTGGTCAGGGTTTTGTTGAATACAAAATCACTAATAGCTTGACCAGCAGCAAAGGGAACTCTCAAGCTTTCTTCACCAACAATTCTTCCGACCCCAGTAACGGTGTCGTCTATAGTAATCATACGAGTGAAGTCTACCCCTGTTTCCTTAAACATTTTTCGTGAAAATACAGCATAATCTTTTGAGAGAGATCTGGTGGTTGGGGTGTATAGAGTTTTCGAAGACATTCTTCTGGTTATCGCTTCTGTAAAACCAGATATAATGTTAGCCTCAATGTTTAGAAACGGCGTCTTAATAGAGGCAAGCATCATGGCTCGACCTAAGTTGTTTACTAAAGCTAACCACCAGTTTTGAGGCAGTAGACTCTCTCTATATAGAGAAATAGCTTGATACGCCTTTCCCCAAGCAATGTTTTCTTTCTCGAAACCAAGTTTACCTAAGTTGTCACCAAGAGCTAGGCTTTCTTTGTAGAACGATTCACCTAGCTTACTCATCTTAGCAATCTGATCATCAGTCATCGCAATGCCCATTTTTTGTTCTGCGAGCAACTCCATTCGACTCTCAATTAAGTTGTTGACTTCTTCAAGGTTTTTGTACCTCTTCATATTAAAAATAACCTCATCTTTACGATACTTGTCATCAAGGTTGTCGCGGACCCAATTCTTTAGAGCGTCTAGTTTCTTCTGACCGGCAGCACGCTCGAAGCGGGTGTTAAGTCTTTTAGCATCAGCTTCTGACACGACTTGTTTAAATACATCAACTCGTTCAGCCGGAGTCATTTCGACTAACTTTCCTATTTGTCCATTTTCAGACAAGCCTTTAACCACGTCTTTAAGACGAGCAATGTTTTCTTTGGGAATACAATAGTTAGTTTCTGCCATATTAACAACTTAAATCATCGAATAATTTCTGAGCATCTTCTACTTTGAAAGCTTTTTTAGTCACACTGTCAACTTCTTTCTTAACTGGAGCGTACACTTTGGCATTATACGCCTTACTAGGGCTACCCGCACGCGATATGTCCTCAGCCGTGATTTCTATCTTTCTAAGTCTAGCAGCCATTATTGTTTCAAGGAACTCAGTTTCTGGGTTAGATAGACCGAAAGCTTTAAACATATTAAGACCTTGGGCAATGTCAGTACCCAACACCCGCATCTTTGAGAGTAGGGCAGACTGTACTGCTGTGTCACCTCGATCTTTAGCTGCTTGTGCAAACTCCATCAAACGAGCAGCTCGCTTTGGTAGTGATTGACCACCATCAAGAGCCTCAGTTAAGGCTTTGGTTGGGTTCTTAGTGATAGCTTTACCAGCTTCATCAAGCTCACCTTTGATTGTGATAGCATCGTAAAACTCATCAATCTTGTTACCGTCAGGTAGTGACTCATTGATTCGAAGAGCCAGCTTTGACTTAGGTCGTTCGTCAGTCTTTTTTGCTACAGTTGCTTTTGATGCTATGGCTGGTTGTTTAACTTTAGCCGCCTGATACTCAGCTCGGAGTTGGGAGGTGGTTTTAAGAACGTCAGGATTATATATAGCTACTTCTCTACCTATATGGTCAACACCGTCATACCCCTCTTTTAAAAGCATTGCCTTTATTTGTTCTCCATTTTCTTTACCTTTAGATTGACGAATAAGTTTACCTACTTCGTCGAGGTCTGTGAATAGTGAATCAGTTGCGTACTCATATAACTTTACATTTGAAGACAGTTTTAGCTCGACTACATCTGCTTCTCCTTCTAGTGCTCGCCCACCGAATAATTTTGCATCTCCTGAATATCTTGTTGTGTATTGAGCTGAGCCGTAAATGCCATCTTTTGTAAAATTAAGTCCCCTTTTTTCGATACTGGATGCACCACTTTTATTAGAAACAAAATCTTTAGGGGTACCGTGAAATACAGAATCTCCCTGTCCCTTCACAAACTCATCCTCTGTAAGACCTTTAGCGATAGCTTCTTCGGTAGGGGTAGCTTTTTCAACATCCACCTGCTTCACTGGTGTCGGAACTTCAGCCTTGTTCATTGCCTCATTTAGTGCGTTTCTTGTTTGGATAAAGGTCGGGTCGGTTGCTCTTCCTATCTTACGTTCCATTTCAAGAGCTGTAGACATAGCATTTAGTTTGTCTCCAATCGTACCAAACCTTGTGGTAGGTGCTTCAGTTAGAGTGTCGAGTGATGTACCAATCCTGTTCATTCTATCTGTATACACTTGAGGAGTAATCTTTTCGTTAGCCAACAAGTCAACATTCTTTTGGATTTCAGTAGCTATGTGTGTACGAATACCAGTCTCACTAGTGTCAGACATTAAGCCCATGTTCAGGTCGCTAAAAGCCTCTTGAGCTCCTTTTGATAGCGTAACTTTACGAGTAAGTCGAACGGCTAAAGAGGTAAGACCGACAATATCTACAGCATTTAATAGAGGAAGGAACACTTCTTCCGTTGACCCTTGAAGCAAGTTAAGAAACCTCTTGTCAGGTCGCTGTACATCTAACTCTTCAATTCGACCAACAGCAGCTCTACTCATTGGCTCAAAAGTTGTCTGCACATCAACGTCACCACCAGTTAAGTTAGGTTCATTTACTATAGGTCTGTTTGTTTCAATGTTACTTCCTTTAATAGTAGCTGCTACTTTAAATCCAGCAACTACAATGTCCTCCATAGATCTTGAAGCAATGTTTAAGAAACCTCGCGTGAAAGCGTTGTTTGCTCCTCCCATCCTAGATTGTCTTTGGGAAAAAGGTAGCCTTACAAGCTCTCTCTTTTTTTGTCTATCCCGTAAAGCATCAAAAGCCACGTTAGCCTTCAGTGGCTGGGGTGCTGGTTGGCTAGTTGGTTGCCCAGAGTTTCGAGCTTTTTCGATATCAAAACGTCCCCTTCCATTATCTTGAGATGTTCTTGCTTTGTTTATATCAAATGCCATATTTAGGATGTGAGAGCTGCAACGATGTCTTCGATGGACATGTTCTGGTCCATTGCATTTTGTATAACTGTTTGCATTTCAGGTGTGTTGAGTAGTCGAGCAACATCTTTTGTTTTTCCAGTTAATGCTTTTGATTCTCCTGAAATGTCAGCCCTGTTTTTAAGATTTTTCAATTGCTCTGGAGTTAAGGAGTCAACGATTGATGTTGTTGTTTCTTGAATAGTAGGAGGTACTGCTTCTACTTGAGACAGTATCTCTGTAGCCGACATCGCTGTCGCTAGAGCGAGCCGTTGAGCAGGGTCATCCATAGCAGATAGTGTGCGCTCAATACCAAAAGAATTAATACTTTCTTCAATTAATGGTATATCTCTAATATCAATTCCTGAACCTAGTAAAGTGTCTCTTTTAGAGTTACTAAAACTAAATGAATCCTCTTTTTTAACTCCCGTTGCTTTGGGTTGCTCTAGAAAGATTTTATCAACGGCCATTCTTTCGGTAGGGGTTAGCATTCCTCTAACTTCTTCGGTGTAACCATTCTCACTGATGAATGAGCTAAGGGCACGTATGTCACCTAAATTCATGCCAGAACCGAGTAGAGAAGCGTTCTGACCTGGATTAAACTTGAATCCTTCACTTGTTTCTGGAGTAATATTTCCTAGGAACTTGTTAATTGTATCAACATCAACCTCTCCTCCAAGTGCTGAGAAAATGTCAGCTACTGTTGTAGCTCCACCTTGAATGGCTGTAAAGATGTCTCCTTCTGTTTGAACTTTAGCTTTCTTTGTCGCCTCTTTTTCATTGACAGCTTTGGTTTTAGCTAAGTGATCTTGTACTCGGTCATAGTTTTCTTGTTCAATATTTCTAAGTTCTTGTGCTTTCAATTGCACTAAATCAAACTGAGAGTTACGTGCAGCTTCCCTAGCTTCAAAAATAGTTTGCTGTTTACGAGACTCTAAAGCCTGTAACTCTGTCCGGTGACTCTTAGCTAGGTTAAGCAGTACACCGGTAGCAGAACCTGAGAAGCCTAAGTAACCGCCAGCAGCAGCTAGTCCGACTGATGTTTGGCCTGTTTCAGAACCTTGACTAGCTTTCAAATTCTCTCTGTCTATTTTTGCTTGCTCGTTGATGTTCTTTAACTCATCTTTAAGACCCTCTTGTAGAGATTTTATTTCCTCATCTAAATATGTTAAATCATTTATTACTTTTGAAGCAGCATCAATAGTGTCTACTGCTTCTTTTTCATCATTAACAACAATATCGTCAGAAACGATAATGCCGTCTTCAGGAGTAACATCGTTGGCTGCAAGGTTTTCTGTTTCAGCCGTAAGGTTTTGAGCAAAGGTTCCTAATGGAGTAAGGAAGCCTCGACCTTCCATGAAATCACCTTCTTTAATACCTTGTTCTTCAAGGTCTAAAATCTGTCTATCTGTGAGTGGATTCTCTTTTGTTCCAGCGCCAGTACGCTTTGTTTGGTCTACATCGTCGCCTGAGCCTGATGATTGTGACCCATCCGTAGCTCTGTCTTGTCCTACTGTATCAATATTACCAGCACGAAGGTTGTCAGACGCTGACATACCACCAGCAGAAAGAGCTAATTGTCGGTCTTGTCGGTCTTCTCTAGCTTTCTTAAACTGAGCAACTAAAGATGCTCTAAATGCTGCTGATGAGCCACTGCCTCCGCCTCCGCCAGCTAAACCAAAGTTAGAACTCTCTAGTTCTTCTTTAGTTCGAACATCAGCGTTAGAACCTGCTCCGGCTGCGCCTTCGTTTCCAGAACCTGAAAAGCCTCCAGCAAAGTCATCTCCACGAGCAGAACCACCACTTTGGTTGTTGGCCAGGTTAATTGAAAGGTCCGTTAGTCCTTGAGATGGTCCTGATGAAGTTGATGCACCAGCAACAGAACTGTTTCTGTTCCTTGCTTTTGCGTTAGCTCTTCGTTGTATTGACCTTGATCGTCCTGTTTCTCTTGCCATGTTATGTCTTTATAATATAGCTAATAACTACGAATGGTGGCAT
>JGI1221J13441_10000992_pt1 | contig 12194 bp, 16 predicted proteins | sample LakVidmifraction_4_FD_13441 | JGI IMG/M metagenome (IMG submission 13441) | reverse complement strand
GACTACCCGCACCATTAATATTCACAGTCATTACGCCACCACCCATCCAGTACCGTTATAAATGTTTACCAAACCAGTGTCCTCCATGAAAACAAGTTTCCCCACCGTTGAAGTCACCATCGCGTCACGCGCAACCGCGTTCGCGTACCGAGGCGTGTTAATAGCGAGCAACCCTGTGACTGAGCCGTCACCATTCACAAGTACCGGGGGCATTACGCACTCCCAACGATAGATAAAACTTCCGCTTCATTCAAACCAAGGGCAGACAGTTTCGCTACCGCAGACACACGAGCAGCATCCTTGTTGGCTTGCTCAGCGTCCAATTCTTTCTCAAGTCGCTTCATCTCCTTAGCGACCTCCGATTGTGTCAATGGTTCAACGTCGGGTGTGTGCCAAGTGATACCGGCAACATCATCACCTGACATTGACCATTCGATACCGGGTCGTAAACTCGCTACGGCTTGCTGTGTTGTAATCATGCTGCCACCTCAATAGCGAATAGTTCTCCGGCCCCTGTTGTGGCATTATACACGTTTGCGTTTGAACCAAATTGTAAATTAAAGCGGCCTTTATAGGTTGTTGCTGACACCGTTGCCGGGCTTGCCCACCTGATTAAAGACATAGCGGCGTCTATTTGGTTATTTGCAGAAGACGCTGCAATCCCTAACCTAACTTGACCACCGATGAGGTTATTTGCACTATCGGTTATAGCGAATCTAGCGAAACAGTTCGTACCCGAAGTGACAGTTGCTGATGTATTGGCGGTCCATATAAGTAAAATGTTGCTAGTGGTTCGTTGAGGTGTGATAGTCACACTTATGCCCGCGTCCACGAAACTGCTACTGGTGGTTGTCCTGTCAGTTGAGTCGGTGGCCCGAACAACCTGCAACACTTTCCCGCCAGCAGCAACCGCAGTATTAACAAACGCTTGAGTAGCCAGCGTCCCCGTCCCAGTAGGCAACGACAACACACCATCACCAGCAATAGCAGCAGCAACCACATCCGTTGTGCCACTCGTTGCTCCACGTAACCTGATCGCGCTCATACAATACTCCAAACTGACCCGCTAGGGACCGTAACCGTGACACCACTATCAATAGTGACAGGACCAAAAGTACCAGCATTTTTGCCAGTAGTGAGCGTATAACTCGTTGTTATTGTTAAATCATTCTCCCAAAACACTTTATCTACCCCAGCGCCAGAAGCGCCAGTACCAGATATTTCAACCCAAGCCCCACCAATAAAAGACAACAAAGTAGAAGTATCGGTTTGAAGAATGGTTTGATTCGCTACCGGGGATGCTGGGCGGGTAGCGGAAGTAGCGACTGTGATGTGTGATGGGGGAGTGTTGACGTGAAGGTTTGCTTCGTCAGCGTCAGTAGCCGAATAAATGTGTTCCACAGTGGCACCAGTAGAATGAGCAAGAACAGTAGTTCCGTCAGCACCGCGACCATTATCAAGACCCGTGTTAAACACCGTAATAGTGTTCCCTGACCGGGAAAGGCACAAGATTTTTTCTTCAGCAACAAAACCGCGATCAATAACAATAAAGAAAGGGCCAACATCACCCGTAGGGTAGTTACTAAAATTAGTCCCGCTAATAACCAAATCAGCCGTTGAACCCCCCAAAGGGGCCGATAAAGTAGTGGGCTTAGCACCACCAGCGTATTGCCTTCTCATTACACTACCTCCTCTAACACCATCAGCATAGTACCCTGCCATCCGTTACCAGTGGTAGAAAGACGCTCAGGGAGCCACTGGAAATCCCTAGCCAACACTTGATACGCCTGCCCTGACTCTTGATATTGAAAAACTGTTCCATTCTGAATCAACCCAAGAAGACTATTTTTGTCATCCACAGGGTTACGGGACTGCATAATCCCGTTAATATCTACGTCGTCAGCAATAATAACGGGAACATTCCAGCGTGAAGCCCTACCCTTAACAGCGAAAGCCCTGATCTCCCAGCGGGTAGGGACAGGGCCTATACTGTTATCAGCAGCACAGCGAGTCATAACGAGTCGCATGTTTACGCGAGAAAACTTTGTCCCATTCAAGTTAATGTTGCTGCTCCTCACACTATTAGCAACAGCAAGATCAGCGTAACGAGCGTAACCACTCGAATCGAAAGCCAAATCAATATAAAGACTCCCATCACAGGAAGGAACCCAGTTCGCTTGCATATACAAGGCTGCCTTCAAATCCTCCACACTAAACGACATTGCGCCCTGAGTCATCCAGCCACCCAAAACTTTATCCACACCCTCAAAAAAAACCCCGGCACCCTCAACAACAAACACTCTCTTATCCATAAAAGTAGCAATCGAAGTAACATTCGCTGCCGGTTCACCCCACGCAGCAATATCGTTCGCGTAAGCAGGAGCCAACAAACCCGTAGTGAACTTAGATAAATCCATTCGACCAATACCGGGAACAGCAGTTAAAGGAAAAACGTTCGCTGGATCAGAAGTTATTTCAGAATAGTCAGCAGCCATCCTGCTCACCCCATACCACATGAACCTGTCCTGACCCTCGAAACATCTCACAGGTTCAGTAGTAGGAATAATAGAACCAAGAGTAAGATCACCGTTGTTGTCAGGTTGCGCCATACGCACACCCTTGTTTGTGCCAATAAAAACAAAACCAAGATACGACCCTATCTTGTAAACAATTTCCCCATCGGGAAGTTCAGCAGCAACAATAGCGGGACGTAACCCTGTACCGTCATCTTTAATACCAACCCGGTGAATAACGTAACGATCACCGACACCCCCAGCGACATAAATACTTTGAGGACCACTAGAAGCCGAACTCCACCGGAACGTTGGTTCAGGGTGAGTGTAAATAAGGACAGGTGTTGCGTAAGCCGTAATGTTAAACAACTGGTTATTGACAGCAACAATCAAATAGTCTTTCTCAAACGCAACCATGTAAGCGTCAGCGTTAGTGTACTGAAGCACAGGGACACCAACAGGACTGTCAAGAGTATAGATTTCCCCCACACTATTCAGCATAGTAACGACATCACCCCTGTCAGCGATAGCAACAATAGGGGACGCTCCAACAGTTACAGTAGCAGTCAATGTTCCGAAGTCACTCCACCAGTAAGTATCGTTATCGTTAATCACAACAAGATACCCGCCATGCAACGTAAGGAAAGTTGGTCCCGTTATTTCCTGCATCCGTAACGTTTCAGGGAGAAGGTTTAATTCCCATTCAGTCCACGGATCAATACCGAAAGAATCCTGATACCGTGACGTTATAGAAGTGTCACGATCCATGTTGGACTGTCCAGCCCCGCTATTCCACGAATAAATTTGTGTCCTCCACACATTCTGGGGGAGCAACAAAACATCACGGTTATCGGTAGTGTTTCTTTGCTGCAAAACATCAATACCCACTTGAGAGAAACGGTTACCCGTATTGTCAATAGGGTAGATACGTCCGTTAATAGCGACTAGCGAACCACCAATATTTGGTACTAGCGTTGAACTGCTACCACCTTCACCACCATAGAACGGTTCATCGAACTCCCGTGTAATACCAGTAGCCATCAAGTGCCTCTATATATAGGGATGCGATTTACAAGCCTAATCATTTCTTCTTGGACACGATCACGATACTGACGGTCAAGTTGGGATGCGATAGAACTATTACTAGATACAGGAACCTCATCAGGGCGACGAGTATCACCCTGAGAACTAATCTGTGTACGACGAGACTCAGTAGTGCGAAGAAGATTAGAGGCAGCACCAAGAGGTGGAATATCAAGCATAGTTTCCGTTAAACCACAATCCGCCACAGGATCATCCGACAGGCTAGTAGCCAACGTAAACGAACCCCTATACGTAAACTCAACATCTGTACCGGAAGGGATACCAATAAGAATACGAATAACGTTTTGTTCATTACTGTAAACCCATTTGAAAAACCTTGGCTGAACGTCAACCCACACATCCGTTGTACCCGGATAACGCCAACGGACACGTAACAAATTAACCATGTTTGTTACATCAACAGGAACAACGTAGGTTTGATAAGTTGAATCAACCTGCGCCACCCACGTACCAATACGGTACAAACCATTCTCAGGTGAAGACAAGGAACGCAACTCGTCGTTAATAGCGTTAAACGCAAACCAATCAGTCATACGAGGACGCACATACAACATTTCACCGACAACAACAGGGTTCTTAGGTGAATTGTCGTAACCGGGAATAACAAACACAGTATTATCGGGAGCATAAATACCTTTAACAAACCACACGTTCAACCCGCTGGACAACAACATTCCCCGCTGAATACCATCAACACCCAACTCAAGTTGCAAAGAAGTTTCACCCGCTACCGCTGACGCTTGAAACAAGTTAACGTTCTCCGTCATAGACCCGTACACGCGCCTACGAACATCAGCAACAAGATCAGCGACAGTACCCACTTACACCACGCTCCAAACAGAACCAGAAGGAATAGTTACCGTCACGCCAGCATTAACCGTTACGGGTCCAGAGGTCATAGAGTTTTTTCCTGAAGGAATCGAATAGTTAACTGTGACGTTTTTATCGTTGTTGTAAAACACTTGATCTGACCCACCACCAGTAGCGCCAGCAGCAGCAAGCGCCCACTTCAAACCAGTGGCTTCAGCGGTATCAGCAGTAAGAACAAACCCGTTAGTTCCAACACCCACACGAACAGGGGTACTCGCTGCACTAGCAGACAAAAGATCACCCTTAGTAGTAAACACAGTCTTAGCGACAACATCCGAACTGTTGGCTTTACCGGAAAGGTCAGAAACAAGATTAGTTACAGCACTCTGAGCAATACCACTAGAAGGAGCAGCCCCAACATCAGCAGCAGTAAGAGTTATCGAAGCACCAGTAAGGCCATTAACAGTAGTCGGATTACCCTGTGGACCAGTCGCCCCAGTAGCACCAGTCGCCCCAGTATCACCTGTTATTCCCTGAATTCCTTGGATACCTTGGATACCTTGATCCCCAGTATCACCCTTAATACCTTGAGGACCTTGAGGACCCGTTAAACCGATAGGGCCTTGAGGACCAGTCGGTCCCGTTGGACCCGTAGGACCCGTGTTACCAACAACCCCCTGAATACCCTGAATACCCTGAATACCCTGAGGGCCTTGAGGTCCTTGAAAAGTACCCACATTAATCCAAGAGCCACCATTCCACACATACAAGTCACCGTCAGCCTCAACAACCCAAGCATCACCCGGATAGTTACCAATCGAAGGCAAAGCCCCAACCGTTGCTTTAGTTCCCTTAACGTTAATCGAATCACCCTGAGGACCCTCAGGACCCGTATCACCAATAGGACCCTGAACACCAGCAGGACCCGTAGGACCAGCGCCACCAGTAGGACCCTGAGCGCCCGTCGGACCCGTACCACCCGAACCACCCGTTGGACCCGCAGGACCAGCAGGACCCGCAGGACCGATAGGCCCAGCAGGTAAACCCTCAACAGCAGAATTAAGCGTGTTAATAGCCTCAACAACAAGATTAATGTCCCCAGCAGGGGCACCATCACCCGGAGTCTTATTAGGTGTTGGAAGCGTCAAATCAGCCACAATCGCTCCTAGTTGTAATCCGTGTCATACTCTTCAGAATAAACGTTACCAGTATAAACATTTCGCCACGTGTAACCAGCATCAGTCAAAGACGTATATTCAAAAGAACCAACATCAGTCCGGTAATCAGTACCACCAAGAATAAACACTTGAACATTATCAGCCTCAATATCGTCATTCCCAAACGTTTGCTGCTCAGCAACATGCCCATCCGTGTAGACAATCACACTATTTTGGGCGGGAGGAGAACGAAAAAACAGCCACAACGGTGAAACGTCAGGCCCGGTAGGAACACTGGGACCATACGTGCCCCTACCAAGCAACTGAACTTGAATCATTTTTTCATCCTTTTAACAGCAGCATTATCCACAAGATTAGGATACGGCCTACCAGCCTTCTTAGCCCTCGCTTTAGCAGCAGACTTCTGTTTCGCTGTCAAAGGAGTGGACTTCTTTCTAGGATTCTTTGTCTCCCAAAAAGGTTTCTTCGCTGGCATTACTTCTTACGCATCACACGTTTTTTAACAACTTTTTTCTTAACATCCTTAGCAGCCTTAGCAGCAGCCTTACCTTTATTAGTGTAAGCAAACTTTTTTCCATTAACCATAGGCATTAGCAATCCCACGCTTTCAATGATTTATTGATACGACTATTCGGATTCTTCGCTGTCTTCAACGAAGTATTTTTTTTCTTCATACCCGTCATCCGGGCACAAAACGATTTCCTACGAGCAGCAGACTTAGCCGACTTCTTAGCAGCAGCCTTCTTAACAGGAGGTTTCAAATTACCGCCAGTAGACTTGTTGTAAGAAGCGCGACCTTTAGCGTTCAAACCCCCTTTAGGGTTTTTACCCGCTTTCCGCTGCCACGCAGGAGTTGCCATGATGTTTCTCCTTTTGTTTATAAGTAAAGACTGGCCCCTCACGCGCACCGTAAGAAGCCAGCCAGTCAACTTACGGTTTTAAGCCAGCATCAGTGGACAAATGAATCAATGCTGTCGTCCGAAACACTGAGTAACCAACAAGGCTGTACCAGCCAACAGAAGCGAAACGACGCAACTTGTCAACAACAGGAGCAACCACAGTCTTAGGGTTAGGACCAAAACCGGGAGCCGTAGAGAACGCTTTAGCGAGAGCCTCAGCACCCATCAAATATCCTTCACCAAGGTTACTCAAATGGTTGTTTACAATAATACGGACACCTTCATACTCACCGATCTCACCACGATAAATACTGTTACCGTTGTCACCCTCATTACGAGAAGTAACATAACGCCAACCAGTATCAGTGGACTCAGACTTCAACTGTTGAGCCTGAAACGGTGAAATAACAGCAACATATGAACCACCCATAAATGGGCGAACATTGTTTGACTGCATCATTGCTACACCATCACGAAGCAACGATCCTGTAAGGAAGTTACCTGTACCTCCACCAATGGATTCAACGTCTGAAGTTGAACCATCATCGTAGGTAACGGAAGTAGCATCAAGGGCCACACGAGCCAGAGTGTCCGTAGACAAACCAGCGTTGTAACCAACACGCTCAGCAATAAGAGGGTCCATAGCGATCATGGAAGTTCCACGAATAAGAGCAGTGTTCGTTACCGCAGTACCATACTCACGCATGGAAACGGTAAGAGCCTTGCTAGAAAACGCGACACTATCAACGTCAATGTTTTCTAACAGTGGAGTGATTTGTTCAGCAATATCATCCACAAAAGAGAAACGAACTGAACCACCACGGTGAGTCGTGTTAGAAGCACGAACCGTAGCAAACTGATCAAAAATCAGTTCAGGTCGAAGTGACTTATAAACCGCAAGGTCATAAGCCTTAGTAACAAACTGGCTACCAAGAGTAATATCTACAATCGGAGCCGGAGCGTTAATGGATAACGGACCCGCAGCCGTAACAATCTCACCGGGTGAATAAGCCGGTGACGACAATGGGCCGTTCTGGTTTGCGCCGGGTGTACCTGTACCTGCTGGCATTTTATTATTCCTTTGCTAGTTATTGTTCAATACTGGTTGGTATGCCGTACTGCTGGACAACATCCAAAAACGCTTCCATGCCGCCTTCTTCCATTGCAGCCTCCATACGGGAAAGAGCCGCTTCCTCAGTAACATCTTCCGGTATAGCACCGGCTGACGCTGCCATGACTCTCTGCTGACCCTCACTATGTGAACGGGTATCCGTGACAGGCTCTCTCTGAACTAAAAACCCAGCCTCAATCGCTGCTGCCTTAATATTGTCCGACTCCATATCACCCTCATAACCCTTAATGAAATACTTCATTTTTGGATCATCAAGTGAAATACCAGCCTTACTAAAAGCAATCTGACGTTTTAACGCTTGATTCTCAGCCTCCAATTTCTTAGACCTACTAGCAGCCTTACGTAAGTTAGGGATGCTGTTGTCTTCCTCATTGGAATCGAAATCGTCATCTTCATAGTTCTCGGACATTATCTTCCCTTCATTGTGCATACACGAATACCACGGGAGTATGGATTCGGAGCNTGGTTGATTAACTTGCTACATGACCATTAAATACTCAGACACACAGGTCAAACTGTGTCCGGCTATGCGAGAGCGTTTAGCGCACCCCTTTTCAGGGGGCCAAATCTTGCTCTAAATAAACAATAGCATACTAAGAGACAGAAGCGGAACTAAGTCCACCAACACCTTGTTGTGTCGTGGTGAAACCGCCTCCCTGCTCAAACTGTGCCCTACGAGAACCAGCGATACGTTTTACCTGATTAGCAGCGTCTTCCTGACCAAACTGCGCCTCAACAAGATTGTTGCGAGAAACAGTCTCACCACGACCCGTCATAAATCCTCGCTGTGCAGAAGCCTGACCAAACCCAGTATTAGCATCAGCCAGAGTAACCCCACGAGAGACAAGATTTTCAGCCATACCCACATTAATACCAAAGTTTTGGCGAGCAGCCTCAGTACCAATACGAGCCGAAGTGTACCTTTTCTTCAACTCAGCCTCAGTAGTTTCAGGATCAAGATAAAAAGAAATCAAATCCCCATTTTGAACACCGTAATACTCCTGCAAAATAGACATAGTTTCCATTGGGGTAGTGGAAACAGCAGCAGCAGCCTCCATCATCCTGTTTGTTAATTCCGCAGCAGAAACCCTATTCGTCAAATAACTCACAATTTTATCTGCCGTAATCAACTGTGAACCAATACCAAAACGTTGAGCCGACTCATTTAACGTATTACGGTACTGAATATATTGAAGTTCCGGGTCCTCACCAGCAAAAATTCCGTCCTTAATAAACGTGTCCATGCTAGGGAAAGCAGACAAATATCTAGCCCTAGCAGCAGCACCCTCAGCGGAAGTATCCGTCCCATACCTCAATGCTTGAACAATTTCTTTGGCCGTAGCACCACGATTCCACAAACCAACAGCCCACGTACCTAAACCCTCAACACCCAAAGCGGATCGCATAACGTTTTCAATCATTTGAAGGGCAGAAAATGCTTCTTCCGGGACAAAGGTAGTTTCAACACGAGTAGGAGTAGGAGTAGTGGGAGTAGTAACAGGCTCAGGTGTTAGTTCTGGTACAAAGTTTCCTACTTGATCCGCAGCACGAACAGCAGCATTAACAGCAGTGCTTACCCTGTTACCTGCATTAAAAACACCCGGTTGTTTACCCGGTTGAAGTAATTGTTGAGAAATGTTTGCCTGATACGCTTGAGCAGCAGAAATATTTCCTTGCGCTAAAGCCTCATTCGCTAAACGCTCATTCTGTTGAGCGCGTTGTAATGCTGTCAATTTAGCCATTATGCCATCCCAAATGCCGAAAGAAGTTCATCACTTAAAGAAGCATACTCTTGACGAGCCTTCGTGCTTTTATCAAAACCAAACCTTACATCAGTTTTTAGTACACGATCCCACTCATCACGAGACAACACACCATTAGCACCATTCAAAAACCCAGTCCACTTAGGGTCAAGTAAATCTATTTGGGCTGAACTCAAACCCAATACGTCAGCAGCATCAGCAAAATACGGTTCAGAAATTTGTTTCAAACTCATTGTGTCTAACATTTGCGCTGCTTTAGGGTAAAGAACTTTTGCTTGCTGCTTAAAAAAATCTTCCTGACCAGCAACCCATTCACGCCAACGCTCACCTTGACCAAGTGCTTCACCAGTTTTTTGACGCAACAAATCATCCGTCACCCGGACACCGTAACTGTTAGCCAAAGTTTTTAACTGATCCTGAATACCAAAAGCAGTACCAGTAACATCTTGAACTTTTCCCTTAACAGCAGAAGAAGTTTTATAACCCTCACTAATAAAAGAAAGAGAATCCGCATCCGATAAACCAGATCGAACAGACTCACGAGCAAACCTAGCAATTTCTTCGTCACTAATTTTTACCCCAGAAAACAACACTTGTTGCTTTAACGCAGCGGTACGGTCAGAAACTTGTTTCAACAAATCCTCGTTTTTAATACCAACAATATTAATATCAAAAGATGATTGGGCATCAGTTGTTTGTTTACCAAACTTAGTTTTCGCTTCAATAACACGGTTCAAAACAACTTGAGGCCAATCGTATTCGATTGCATCTTTAATAACATCCCTAACATCAGGGTTATCTTTAAGGAACTGCTCATTAAAACCGTAACCCTCAACAGTCATGGAAGGTTCAGGAGGAGGAGTAGCAGGAGTAGTTGTTTGACTAATAGGATTACCCTCTTTGTCAAACTTCATTTTTGTTGTTACAGAACCCTGACTTTTACGGTAAGCAGTTTTTTCTTTATCGGTTACAGTCCCATCCTTGTTTTTATCTTGAACAGCAAGAACATCATCGTAACCATCACTTACACCATCTTTGTTGTAATCAATATTTTTAGGATTATCTTTACTCATGCGTTTGCCCCCAAACTATTCAAATAACCCATCAAATAATCGGTTTCTTTATTAGCCGTCATAGGGGCACCACCATCAATACCGGCAGCAAAATCTTCCGCCATAGCCTCAGGATCAAGACCGCTAGGTGTCGTGCGAGTAGTAGAGCGACGAGTGTCACCAGAGTTAACGTACTCAGTGATTGTTTTAGTTGGAGACTTAGATTCAGCCTCATTTAACATAGCCATAAATTGGGACAGTTCACTTTCCGAAGGGGAACGGCCAAGGGCATCTGTCAAAATACGGTTCAGAAGAACACGACCCGCAGCCATCGTTGTTGTATCAAAACGAATATCAACACTACGAGTAGTGCCACCACCACCACCACCGCTACCGGCTGCTCTTTCAGCAGCAATAGCCTGTTTACGCATACCTTCACGCATGTCGTACAGACCTTCTAATTTAACACCTCCCATGTTTGCTTCACCCATAGCGGCTTGGAGAAAACCAATTTCTTCATTAGTAATCTCACCCGGAAGAATTTGAAAACCTTTAGGGTAGTAACCTGCCCTTCTCAGGTTTTTTTGTAAAGCAATTTTTTCGCCTTTATTCATTATTGAAAGATCTAAATATTCCTGACCTAACTTGTATCTAGGTGGAACATAAATGTTCTTAAATTTTTTGGCAAAGGCAATTTTTTCGGCATCGGTAGCGTTAGGATCAATAGGGTTAGGATTACGATTAGGAATATGTCCGGCTAACTGCGCGTTTTCGTCAAAACCATGAAAAATAAGACGATCATTAGCATAAGTAATAATTTCGTCACCGTTAGGTTGAACTGTTGTTGTTGGTTTTCCCCACACTTGTTCTTGAATTTTTCTTAAATCTTTTATGTTTTGATTAGGGTCAGTAACAAGAGCAGACAACGTATTTGCGTTGTCGGAATAAATACTCCCTACATCTTCACCATTTTGTCTTGCTAAATTATCAGCGGTCATTGAAAAATTATTGTTATTACCAGATCCGTTAGAAGACATGTCAATAGTAGAAGAACTACTTTGAGAATCAGTACGGGTTTTAGTACCAACAGGATCGTCTATTTTTACATATTGGTAACCTGCAATGTTTCCATTGGCATCCATGACAGTACGTTGAGTATAGCCTCTACGATCTATACCTCTATTAGGAGAAACACCAGAACCAAGAGGTTCAGGAAATTTTATTGGTTTTCCCGTTGCATCAGTAGAAATAGGAAAATTAGGAGCATCTTGAGTAAGAAAATTACTTACACCTTCAACAGTGTCACTTAAAGGACCCTTAACAAAATTACTAACTGCTTGACCACCCGGACCAGCAAGAGGGGCACCAAAAAGAGTTAAAGGATTGTTACGTTCTGCTTGTGCAAGAGCCTGTGCTTGTGCTTGTGCGATAGCCTGAGCGCGAGCCTCATCTCTACGTAACTGATCGGCGTAAGACTTAAAAGGATCAGGTGGAGGATTCCATTGAGGAGACAAAACAACCCTAGCGGCACCGGAATTAGCCATAGCCCTTTGTCTCATAATGGAATCAGACATAGGAATTGCTTCGTTGCCTCTAAACGAAAAAACAGCCATTATCCCTCAAACTCCTCAAATAACGTTCGATGCAACAACTTAAAATCAGGATACTCTATAAGTAAAGCATCTAAGTCGTTCTGGTATGCGACACGAATAGGGGCTGAATCTGACCCACCAAGGGTCTTAC
>JGI1221J13441_10000991_pt1 | contig 12197 bp, 17 predicted proteins | sample LakVidmifraction_4_FD_13441 | JGI IMG/M metagenome (IMG submission 13441) | reverse complement strand
TAGTGTCAAATTAAATAAAATTCATATATTTTAGTAAAGTGACCAATGTCTCTTTTAAACGACCTGAATGGTAAGATTCTAAAAAGTGCTTAAAAGGAATACTGATGATTCGATTTAAAATTAAATCGCTCATGGAGGATGCGAAATTTAACAAGAAGGGCGGCAGGTATGCTCTGACATTGGAGTCGGTCGCTCGGGAAACGGGAATCCATCGGGCCACACTCTCAAAAATGATTCATCACGTTGGCTATAACGCAACGACAGATTCGGTCGGTCGATTATGTCGTTATTTTGAAGTGCCAGTCGACAAGGTCATCGAGTACATACCGGACGAAGATGTCCCTGATTTCGATGACAAGAAAGACGAAGGCGAGTCTTCGTTGGCAAAAAAATGACGAGGTGTGGGATCTGAGCATCTCTGATACCATAAGACCTGTTAATAGGTCTTATGAGGTCTGTTTATGACTCAGCCCATTTATACCGAAATCACGGCTAGTATCTCTGAGTTGAAGAAAAACCCAATGGCGGTCGTTGGAGCTGGCGAAGGTTTTCCGATTGCAGTGTTAAACCGGAATAAACCAGCATTTTATTGCGTACCAGCGGATGTTTACGAGGCCATGCTGGAGTGCCTGGAAGATCAGGAACTAGCTCGGTTGGTGGAATCCAGGCGATCAGAGACTGGCGTTCCGGTGAACCTGGATGAGCTTTAAGTACGCCCTGGAGTTCAAGCCAACTGCGCTGAAAGAGTGGAAAAAGCTCGCGCCGGTGCTGCAGGAGCAGTTCAAGAAAAAGCTGAAACAACGACTCTATAATCCCCATGTTCAGTCCGACGCCTTATCCGGCCTAGCGAACTGCTACAAGATCAAACTGCGCAGCGCGGGATATCGGTTGGTTTATGAGGTTGAGGGCGACCGTGTAGTGGTTACAGTGGTGGCTATTGGCAAGCGAGAGCGCGGCGAGGTGTATAGCCGAGCGCACCGGCGAATCTGAGCACTGGTTTACCATAACCGCGATTATGCGCAGCGTGAGGTCGTACAATTTCACTGCCTTACAGCTTTCGCTTGCCTATGGCGACAGCTGCAAATAGTAGCTGATCGCGATCATAGCGGTTTAGTCTTAGTTAAAGTGCTTGAAGCAAAGCGCTGGGAAGTCAGTTGCTTTGCGGCGGATTGGTATCTACCTCTCCAATGCCAGCCACTGAGGCTCCTTTTCCGAGTCTTTGAAAATATACAGAAGGTGTTCAGGTATCGACGGCTCTTTTCTCAGNATATCAGGAAAGATCAGAATTTCACCTTCAACGCTTATCGAGTAAGGCACGTTCATCACTGCAAGATCTAGAGGAATAATTTGGGGATCAGAAGTAAACGCGAGGTTTTTGGGATTGGGCGCTTTGCTTTCACTAGGAGCCGGAAAAATTACCGCTCTATCGTACATTAGACAGCAAGGGTAGGTGTAGCCGGATTCAATAACCACTCCAATATCCGGCTCAAAAAGATGTTCCGATATCAAATCGACTACTTTCGCACCGTCCAATGCGTAGTTGCAGTCAAGGATCTGCTTCCTTACGGATTTCAGCGAGGACTGCATTACCCAGCTATATCCGAGTACTTTGAACCATGTGAGGTAGGCGGCAGTGATATAACCAACCTGGACTTCATTAATATGCTTGGTGATTTCTGGAGTGAACTGCACCTCAAGATTTTCGCCATGAGGTATTGATTCGACTTTGCCCGGTGGATTCCGGTTGATGGGTGTAAGGATCTCGATTGCTCCATCTTCTCGAGAGACGCTTATCATCCCTGATACTGTGACCCCGTTGACGGTGATGTATTTACTCTTTGATTTTACGTGAAAAAATGTCCCTTCAGGATTTTTAATCACGCATAAATACTCTCCGAACCACTTATCTTGCTGTGTCCCGAATTTGCTGTTGCAGACTTGACACAAAATTGTCCACTCTGAGCCACCGGCTGACTCAGGAACAATGTGGCCTACAGTGTATTTGTTGCAATCTTGCTCTACGTGGAATGGCTTCATGCAAGTAGGGCATAGAAATTGGCCACTGAAACACTCCCCAAAACTAGAAAGATCTTGGCTAAGGAATTTTGCCAATTTTTTGCGGCTTTGTTTACTCGGCACGATTTTCATCCTGCATTTACCATAAAAATATTCTCTTATGCGCAGTGGTTTGGCGTGCGGTTCGCGATCCCACCACAGCCGGGAAACGGGTCGAGGGGCACTTCCTTGTGCCTGGAGAACTGTTTTTTCTTACGCGTTGATTTGCTCTTCTCACCCACGGTTTCCCGTGAGTTTTTCTTGGTAAAAGATTCGGTTACGTAGCGGCCAGATACGGCACTCCGGTACTTCTTGAACATATTCACCTCACATATTCTGAAAAATTCTTTAATGATGCCGACTGGCAGTCGCCAGCCGAAATCTGTTTCATTTAACGTCTTGGCAAACCCCGGAAATGGGTGCAAACACGTTGAAGCGTAGAGTTTACATCATAAGTATAGACGTCATTTATTCCTCGATACCCCGTATTTTTGGGTCTTTTATATAATAATACTTATCTACATTATTTTTACGCTTATGTTTGAATCTGGCTTTATGAAACTGTTTTCGAAATCTATAAAGGTCGTCGATTGATTCAGAATCAGCCTACAGCCTGCAATATCGTCCATTCTGGACAATTCCATTTTCGGAATGCGTCGAAGCTTGTTAAATACGGTATTTTGACGTTTATGCCTTTGAGCAACAACAATGGGTCGATTTCTTGTTCTCGTCCGAAGACTTGCTTGAAAAGTATTCAGAACGGCTCGGTGGGCCGCCCTCCAGTCCTCGATCGAACGCAGATCCTCAGAGGTAGCGCTACCTGCTCGCACGTTTGCTCCGGCTTTATTTACGCGGCTTTTGAGCCTCCCGGAAAGTCCGAAATGGTTATTTTCCTGTTATTTATAAATAGGTTATCGTTGCGCTTAACGCCCTAATAAAAGGTAAAAAATAGTTGATTAAAATTAGCGAAGAAGGAGCAAAACCAACTGTTTATTGTCCTTTTTTATTAGCTTGTTAGGCCTACCATACCTCATTATCAATTAATGTAATAAAATTTTTAATACCTGTTTGTGCAACAGATAAATTACTCATATCAATATCTTTTTGACTAACTTTTAATGTGCTATTCGGTTTGTTTTTATTATATGAGTAAAAATCAGTAACTGAGCAATCACCCTCGACATAAGTGTTATTTAATAAATACATTTTTGACATGAGTTCTTTTGCAGCCCCCATTTTACGGATATAAACTTCAGGGATTAGGTATTTTTTAAACGAATAATTTTTACTTATCCCACTCCCAAAATAAACATTTGAATATTCCGTTAGTTCGCTTGTAGGAGAAAAATATTTTATATCACCATCAACTTTAAATAGTAATGATCGATCTCCGCTGATATTATTAATTGAGCTGACTCCCGCTTTAACAAGTATCATACCTTTTGATGCTTTATGTGTATCTTGATACATTTCTAGAATAATAGTATCTGAACAAAACATATTTCTCATTCTTACGTGTTTGGTTCCATCAAATTTTGAAACTCCTGATGTAGGGATATTATACATATTCTGAATAATAGTTTTTGTATCCAGCATAGAAACACAACCAGAGATAAAAATACAAAATAGAAAAGTTAATTTTTGATACATCACAAAACTCCTTATATGCCTAACGCTGAGCATGCGCGCCCTTGGAATGGAGCCGAAGGCGCAATGGAAAGGGGGGGGTCGCCGTGCCTGCACTTGTTAGTCAGTTTTACAATATTTTCGCATCTTTGAGACGTTTCCCGATGTAATCAATGGTAAGTGGCTCAGTATAGTCCACCTCCATCAGAGTAATGTCTAATGCCCTGCAAAGATTTCTTTTCCTTTCGTCACGCTCTTGTAATGCAATCAAAGCGTCCTTTCCGCCCCAGATTGATATTGGCTGATAATGTTGCTGCCCTTGGTACTCTATTCCCAGTTGCAAATTAGGAATGTAGATATCAAGCTCAAGTCCTTCAAGCCAGTTGGGCCGATGGTGCCTAATAATTTCATGGTCCAGAAAAAAAAGACTAATTAATTGATAAAGCAGAGTTTCACTCACCCAGCCCTCACCGACCTTCTTAAAGCCGAACTCTTGGCGAACAACGTTTTCAACATTGTTTTTCAGTCTAGTCCTTAGCTTTTGATACTCCTTTCTCAGCTTCAGTAACGGTTCAGCTTCTTCTTTCCTAACATTATGCCAATACGTTACTTCATCTGGGGATATATCTTCTCGGGCTGGCCCGTAAACAAGTTCGTTTATTCGATTATGTTCTTTTTGATATTCTTCTTGCGCTCGTTCAATCTCTTGAATTAGCGATTGATAATCTGCCGGACACACTTTGTCCAAATATTTAAGGCTAGTTGTACTGATACCCAGGCGTAAGTAGGATTGCTGAATGTACCATCCGAAGCTTTGCTTGAACTGCCCTCCGTACATTTCATGACAAAATCTTTGCGTGGGCGGTGTTAAGTTACACCGATGACAGAGCTTTGGCCTGAAGCCAAAATCTTCATGGTTAACAGTTCCACTAGCATCTAAACTGATCTTTGCCAAAATGTCTGGTGCATTGAAGCTGTCAACAGCGGTCTCCCTTAGAGGATTTGAGTTACGTTGAGAGCGAACACGCTTGTTAAGTTCTATAAGGTTCTCGAAAGCGGAACGGCTACAGTCGCAAAGAAATACATCTCCATCCTCAGCTTCAGAATAAGCAAAAAAAGCGCCATAGTGGTTCGGATAGTGAACTAAGGGATAGGGTAATCTATCCTCAACACAGACTCCTCCCAAAGATACCGGGGGTAATGCCTGTTTCCTACGTGGGGAGCGCCTTTTAACCATAAAAGTATACCTTGCTCACGCTATGCCTAACGCTTTTGTTCAAAGGTGTCCTTGTAGCACAACGAAAAGGTCACCCGGTGGGGGGCCGCCAGGCCCAGAACGAACTGGAACTACTTGGTAAGCAACTATACGGCTGTTTTCCTTTTGATGCGCTTAATCCGACCCTCAAAACCGGACTTGGTGCCATCATGTAAACCTTCCGAAATTGCTTGCTCACAGATCTGAAGCGCCTTTTCGTACTCCTTGTTATCTGTGAGAAACGTTGCATATTTTTGGAACGTAGTCACCCGAGGTAAAATGCCATCCATTTCCTTTTTGAGTGCCGGCTTTATTTGTGGAAACTCCGACACGTGCATCTCTGCCACTTTTCGTAAAAGATCCGCGCTATCGGGATCACTCCGGTTTTTGTACGCCTGGTCAACGATGCTCATTAACAAAAAATGGCGATCAATGAGATTAGTCTTGGTCTTTAGGGCACGAACCATTTCGTCAAGGTTGCCAGATGTCCAAGCATGGAACGCATCGTCTGCTTCCATCGCCTGACCTTCCCGGGTGACATAGGTCTTGGATACGGACTTATTCTGGTCTCGGGTATTTTGAGGTAGTCTCGGCTTAGCTGATGTCGACTTAGATCTCTTAGCGATCCAGATTACACCCGCGATGATCGCTATCAAGATTATCCACTTCATGACTACATCTTTTTGCTATAGCGCGACAATTAACTTGGCCGGTCCGGACAAGATAGTTGACGCTGCATATTTTGCTTAGGGTGGAGTGAAGCGGCCCGTTAGGGACGTCCGGCTTACGCGGCTTGTGTACGCCCAGCATGGGCATGAACTAATGGAGTGAAAGTCCCCTGTGGGAAGATCACCGTTCAGCCGGTTTTACCCGATTGAACGCTAACCACTAGCGAATGGCAAGGGCCAACCTGCGAGGCGCGGTCTGGAGGAAGCCGCTAGCAAAGCTGCGAGCTGATGAACAAGAACATCATAGGAGGCGAGTTGGAACCAGACGACGAAGCCATGTGGTTTGATGGCCACTGTAAATGATGCAGTTATGCAGTGAAAGTTTATGCTTAGCGGCTTGGCCTTCGCAGCCTTTAACTAAACGGTAGAAGTACCCCTTCCAGATTAAAGCCGATCTATTCAGGAGCCTGCATCCTATATTTCCGAATTTCGGCTAAGCGAAGCGTTCAGTGTTGTTCGGCTAACCTTAAAGTGCTCGGCCACTTCTTTCTTAGTTATATTTGGGTCGGACAGCATAGCTGCCGCTTTCCTGATGTCCGGGTTCGACATGGATGGTTTACGACCTCCTTTACGTCCCCTAGCTCTGGCTGCCTGAAGTCCCGCTATAGTTCGCTCACGAATTAGGTTGTGTTCAAATTCAGCCAGAGCCCCAAAAATGTGAAACACGAGTCGGCCACCAGAGCTGGTTGTATTGATGGCTTCAGTCAAAGATTGAAAACCAATCTCGCGATCATTGAGATCCTGGACTATCTCAACCAAGTCTTTGAGGGATCGAGCAAGCCTATCCAGTTTCCAAACAACCAGGGTATCTCCCGCCCGAAGCGTACGAAGACATTGCGACAGTTCAGGTCGCTCACGCAACTTGCCCGTTATTTTTTCCTGGAAGATTTGTTCGCACCCGGATTTCTCCAAAGCATCCACTTGGAGCTCAGCGTTCTGGTCCTGAGTGCTGACACGTGCATAACCTACGATCATAAAAGGTACCTTTTCTGTTCATAGATTGTTGTACGTGATTGTTGAGCATTAAACAAACAACGAAAAATTGGTCTTTTTGAAACAGCGCTGGGAACGTCCAAAAAACGACCGTATGTTGAACGCCGTGGCGGTCGGATTCTGGCAGATAGCGGTCGGTCAACTTGTTGCATCGACCGGTTGAATCCGCCACCGAAAGCGGAATTACGCTGATTGCCAAAGCGGTCATTTAACGTGGAGTTGAGGTGCCCGCGCGGCTTTTCGCGCAGTGGTAGCCGTGGAGCGCAGTGTCATACGGCACTTTTCAAACTCGCCAACTGCTCAGCCGAAAGTATCTTTGGGGCTACTCTAGGCAAGCCTGAAGCATCAACCAGCTACATTTGATCACGTCACTGCGGCTCACTGCTACTTCATGCCATCATGGAGCGCATGGCCCTCCATGGCGTCCTTGCCATGATCGGAGAGTTGAGCGTCGAACCACTTGTGCAATGCTGCCACGAGGCTCACATCCGATGTCGTATAAGTCAATTGGGCCCCGCCTTTTACCTCTTTGTAGTCGATTGCGATCTGCCCTGGCTTAGATGCTTTGAGATCGGCCAGGCCTGGCATGTCTTGCCCGTGGATATGGGACGGTCCGGAGAAGTCACCCTTTAGGAATTGATCCCGAATCTCTTGCAGGTGTTGCCTGGTCATCTTGACTTGGCCTGCGTCCGTGGGCTTCTTAACCACGACTTGCTGAATGCCGCCCCTAACGTTTTTGGTGAAGATGTGGGTCGTTGCCGCAAGGCTGAACGGCATCACGTCCTTGCCTCGACCGGCTACTTCGGCTTGGCGCTGCGAATCGGCCATCATCTTCATGTGAGCGCCATGGTCCATTGTCGAGTGATCCATATTTTGGGCATGAAGGCTTCCTGCGAGAGCCGAGATAACGATTGTTGCGATGGCAGTTTTGAGCACGATATTTCTCCAATGTTGATGTTGGGCTGATCCTACGGTTAGATGCTCTCCTGCGCATAGGATCCAAATCACATGAAAAAAGTCAGCGAAAGCTTAAATTGGCCGAGCCTCATTGCAACCCAACCGACAGCAGGGCTCATACCCGAGGCCCTACGGGAAGTCGCCAAGAGGGTGGACGCCAACGCTCGCGAAACGCTTTTTCGCATTGGTGATCCGGTTCGTCAGATCTATTTGGTGATCTCAGGCGAAGTCCGCCTGATTCGAATCGACCGTCGCGGCGGGGAAGTCATCCTGCAACGCTCGCGCGGCGGCTTCATCGCGGAAGCGAGCCTCGACAGCCGTTCCTACCACTGCGACGCCATCGCAGCCGAATCCACCACGATGCTCATGTTCACCGCTTCGGTTTTTCGGCAGGCCTTGGAAGATGACTTTGCTTTTTGCCGGGCCTGGCAAACGCAGTTAGCCAAGGAGGTGCGCAAGCTGAGAGCCCAATGCGAAAGGATGGCCCTTAACAGCGCAGCCGACCGCGTCAATCACTACATCGAGTCCGAGGGGTCTGTTGGCGTCGTCACCTTGAATCAGTCCCGCAAGTCGTGGGCTGCAGAACTCGGCCTTACCCACGAAGCCCTCTACCGAACTTTGAAGCGTATGCAAGATGACGGCGTTCTTGAGGTCGCGGGGAATCGTCTGTCTACAAGGGTTTGAACCCTCGCTCTGCGGACAAGCATTCCTTTGCCAAACTCCACCGCGCTGAACTCACCCGCGCCGGACTTCATAGCGATGCTAGTGTTGGCGCCCATAAAACGCTAGTCATATTTTGAGGCGCGGTGTCGCCTATCGCTGTACAGAGGCCACTCAAATTGGGTAACGTGTTCAGCCACAGTTGTCGGGGTCGTCACAGGAAACGGAAAAAATCGTACGCTAAGGATTTGAGGAGGCTGGAATCCAGCGATAAAGCGTCGGTACTGACACGCCAAGATTCTTGGCCACGTCCCGTGGCGGCACGCCATTGGCCAGAAGTTTCTTGGCTGACTCGATTTTGCTGTCGGTCATCAGGCGCTTGCGCCCGCCCTTGCGGCCAAGCTGGCGAGCGACTTCCAATCCTGCCCGGGTGCGCTCCACGGTCAGCTCGCGCTCCATCTGAGCCAGGCTGGCCATGACGTGAAAGAAAAATCGCCCCGAGGGGGTTCCTGTGTCGATGGCATCGGTCAGGCTCTTGAACTGCACGCCCTGCTTGTGCAGCTCGCCGACCATATCCACCAAGTGCTTGACGCTGCGGCCCAGCCGGTCGAGCTTCCACACGACGAGGGTGTCGCCCTCGCGCAGCATGTCCAGCGCCTTGGCCAGGCCGGGCCGCTCAGTACGGCTACCGCTTATCTTGTCCTCAAAGAGCCTGTGGCAGCCCGCCTTGGTCAGAGCGTCGGTCTGAAGATCAAGGGTTTGATCCAGTGTGGAGACGCGCGCATAGCCGATCAGCATGCCGGACCTCGATGGAGTTGTTCCATGCTTTTTTCCTTCTCAAAACTCGTTGTCATGGTAGTGCTTCAAGAATATAGTTCCAAGAACTATTTGTGAGAATATCCATGCCTTGATCCTGCGCGCAGCACGAGTCATGCAGCAAGGCTTCTCAAAATCCAGCGTTTTCAAGAGGAGCACAGATGCCCCGTCGTTCAATCCTGTCGGCTGCGGAGCGCGATAGTTTGCTGGCTTTGCCTGACTCTGACGATGAACTGATCCGGCAGTACACGTTCAGCCAAGGCGACTTGTCGCTGATCCGGCAGCGGCGGGGCGACGCGAACCGTTTGGGCTTCGCCGTGCAGTTGTGTCTGCTGCGCTTTCCTGGGCAGGGTTTGCTGACTGATGCCTCTGTTGCGGCATCGCTGATACGATGGATCGGTCAGCAACTTCACATCGACCCGGCCTGTTGGCCGCAGTATGCCGAACGCGAGGAAACGCGGCGCGAGCACCTGCTGGAACTGCGTGCTTACCTGGGCATCGTGCCATTCGGTCTGGCGCACTTGCGCCAAGCCATGCATGCCACGACCGATTTGGCTTTGCAGACCGACAAGGGCGTCGTGCTGGCTGCCAGTGTGCTGGATACATTGCGCCAGCAGCACATAATCATTCCGGCGCTGGATGTTGTCGAGCGCATCTGTGCCGGGGCCATTACGCAGGCCAACCGGCGCATTCACACCGCCCTGACCGACACACTGTCTGACGACCATCGTCAGCGCCTGGAGAATCTTCTCAAGCGCAAGGACGACCGCAAGCTCACCTGGCTGGCGTGGCTGCGCCTGTCACCAGTCAGGCCGAACTCGCGGCACATGCTGGAGCATATCGAGCGCCTCAAGGCCTGGCAGGCGCTGAACCTGCCTGCCGGCATCGAGCGGCTGGTTCATCAGAACCGGCTGCTCAAGATCGCCCGCGAGGGCGCCCAGATGACGCCCGCTGACCTGGCCAGTTATCCGCTTTTGGATCTCACAGTTTTGAAGCCTGGGAGGTTCAAAACTCGAAGAGGTGCCTCCATATNTCCATCCGCTGGTGAAGTACCCGCATTACAAAAATATCGTGCTCACGTTGCCGGTAAAAAATGGCATGCTTTTGGTGATCATGGCGGCGTACACCGACTGCAATTTCTGGACATTCCCAGCCCATCAATGGCGAGCCAGATAAAAGCTGAAAAGTTCTGTCCAGATCATCGGTATAAATGTCAGCTTGAAGAGCTCCAAAATTAAGCAATGTGTACTCGTAGATAGCGGCAAAGTCTTCAGCCGCCAGGTTTGAAAGCTTATACATGGTGTTGTTGTTTTACTCGAGCGGCAATGTCATGCAAAGACAGGTCGCTTTCTCCACTACGCTCGCCAGCTTCCACAGCAGCTCTTAACGCGGCTAGCTGGTTTTCCTGGCGCTCTAGCAGTCGCAAAGCTGAGCGAACAACCTCGCTGGTTGAACCGAACCTTCCAGACTCAATGAGTTTCCCGATAAAGTCATCTAACGGAGCCCCAATAGTAATACTGGTTGTTCTGGCCATGACACCCCTCCACTTGTGTTGATAGTTAACACAACTATAGAGCCTCAAATCTTTATCGACAAGCTGGCATTTTCTCACGCAATCCAATCAGATTTGCGCCAGCGATCTGCGGTGAACTTAAAGTTGTGTGCGCACACACAGATTCCGATGAGCTTTTTTAACGCTTGCCGTTTAACGATAAACGTAATATGCTTTTTTGTATGATCAAAAGTTTTCGATGCAAAGATACTCAAGCTCTATTTGAAACAGGCAAAACACGTCGGTTTTCTGCGATCAAATCAGCGGCCGAGCGCAAACTCATCATGCTTGAATCTTCAGAGGTGCTGGATGATCTGAAGTCGCCACCTGGTAACCGTCTGGAACCACTAACAGGAGACCGTGAGGGCCAGCACAGCATCCGCATCAATAAGCAGTGGCGTGTGTGCTTCCGATGGACGGAAGATGGCCCAGAAGATGTTGAAATTACTGATTACCACTGAGGGAACACACAATGACTCGTAATGGTATGCGTCCTATTCATCCGGGAGAGATTCTTCGAGAAGAGTATTTGAGCCCGCTGGAAATGAGCGTCAATGCTCTCTCCATGGCGTTGCATGTTCCGGCAACCCGCATGAATGAAATTGTCCGAGAAAACCGTGGCATTACTGCGGATACAGCGCTCCGGCTTGCGCGCTACTTCGGCACCAGTGATCGCTTTTGGCTAAATCTGCAAACCGAATATGAGCTTCGCCGAGCCCAGATCAGCAAAGCGGAGCAAGTGGCCCGGGAGGTCCAACCACACGCGGCATGAAATCGTAGCAGTGGACATCCATTATCGGCGACAGCTATCTAGGAACGCACGCATCCACTCATTTTCGGGCGGGCGCGGCTGAAGCTTGTAGAGCTTCACAACCCGATAAAAACGAGCCACATAACCGCACTGACCGGCAGGGGGTAACCATTCATTAAGCCCCTTGGCACCCTTGCTGCGATTCAAGCTTAATTCAACAGGCCAAAGATTCATCGAATCATTCGCAAACTGCTCACGTTTTTCACGTGTCCACTGCCCTGCCCCTCTAGGCCACGACCAAGCTAGCGGTACCACGTGGTCGATGTCGATGTTGGATGCGTTCTGGATGACCTGGCCGGTGAATGGGCTGATCCATCGTCCGGTCACTACTCTGCAGCGTTTTGCGTCGGCAAATCGAACCTGTGTAGTTGATGTGGTGATCAGGGCTTCGGCTCGGCTGTCTTGGCAGTCACCGTCTGAGTCATCCCAGCCGTGGCCAAATGCGGATCGGTCATAACCCTTTTTTTCATTTACGTTCTGGGCGCCATTAAGTGATGTCAGCGACAAGCCTTTAGGCAGCCGCCCTCCCTCGGTGATTTGCAACCCAGTTGTCCATATAGCTGCGTTTAAGCAGCCTGTTTATTGCGCTCAATTTCCTGCAGTTTTCCAGGGTTGAGCGATACGGCTCCGGCGACTGCCCAGTTTCGAATGTCACCAGACCAGCGCCTAGGATTCAGACTCTTTGCTCGTTCATAAACCGCTTCACGTTTGGCTAACAACTCTGCATCAACACCCTGGTGCCGT
>JGI1221J13441_10000990_pt1 | contig 12198 bp, 17 predicted proteins | sample LakVidmifraction_4_FD_13441 | JGI IMG/M metagenome (IMG submission 13441) | reverse complement strand
TACCTGTCTTTGTGAATAACACGNCTGAAGAGTCTGATTTTTTGAAAACATTAACACCACCCCCAAGCAAATCACTCAAGTCCACCGTGAATGTTGTTGCATCACTTCTTGTAAAAGTCGCAATGCCTGTCGCACCGTCTAATACACCCGCCTGAATAAATGATAAATTTGTATCATCTAAATAAAGCGAAAGGTCAAAATTCGTGGCAATACCTTCTTCATCTATATATTTTAGTATGTTTGCAGATAGACTCAATGTGGTGGTTGTTTCCGCTATTGGTTTTGGCGCTCCGTATATTGGCATCGTCATTTAAGCCACCTCGTCTGCTGTAATTATAATATTATCACCAAAACTTGCGGTGTCTGTTTTTGCAAAAAGTGTGTCTCCACCAGGATAGCCAAATCCCTGCTCTGTCTTAATGCTCCCGCCCAGATCAACGCCTGTATAATACTCAACCACGGCGCGCCCTGTTATTTGAATATAAGCCTGTGCCGACGTGATAGGCTGAAAAACATCTGTTAAAACAATCGGTGCTTGGGTTGCCATGATAAATTCCTTTGGTATGAGTTTAAAACTAAGTCAAAAAAGCCCCCTCCGAAAAAGGGGCTTGCGTAACCGTTTTTAAGCTACTTTCGCACCGCTCATGTTAATGATGACCGTTACCGTGGTATCAGCAGAAGCCGCCCCCACATCGCACACCGCACAACCGACAAGATCACCCGCCGCAGGTGTTGCAAGAACTGCAAACTTTTTGGTCGATACGTCATAATCAAGCGATGCACCTTTGGTGATTGCCGTGCCAGTAACTTTAGGCACTTCCCACACTCCGACGATCTGAGCAACGCCAGTTTCACCGCTTGCGACATCATCAAGCGACAAGCCAAAGATTGAACCGATTACAACAACTGCACCAGAAGTGACCGCCGTCGATGCAACAAATTCGGTTGTTGTTCCGTTTTTTACAAAATTCGTAGCCATGATATTTTCTCCAAATATTTTAATGTTTTAACCGCCTAAGCGGTCATTGTTTTGTGGTTTACGCGCCAGTAGATTTTGCGATTGACTTATAGTCAAGTGCGCTCACGCCCGCATCAATTCTCACTTTAAATTCCGTGCCGTCAATATCCCAACCCGCTTGCTGTTCAAGCATTGGCGCGCTGTTCCCGTCAAGGTATGAAACTTCGATTGCGTCGTACATTTGCCCAGCCATTAGATAGAAAGCCGTTGCGCTTGAAGCATCTAAACGGGCATCAGAAATGACCGTTGCTAAACCGCGAACCGTGTTGCGCGCAGTAGAATTTTTAGCCGCTAAAATCTCGGTTTCTGATTCCATGATCTGCATTGCTGTACCACGTAAAGCCGTAGGCACAAGCATAAACTCAGGCAGAATATTAAGAACAGCCGCGCCGTCCTTTTGCTTCGCCATTAAGACTCTCAAAGCATCAACCGTTGCAGAAGTCATTGCACCCGTGCCAATGTTTTTATGTAAAGCATCGAATAGCGGAATGTCGTCACCCATGTCTGGGTTAGATGTCAGGATTGCAAAAACCAGATCACCGATTGTTCGTTTTGCGGCCATACCCATCTTTTGCGGTATCTTTGTAAACGCTCCCAAGTCGTCATTAATAATTGCTTGACGGGTAATGCTGAATTTCTCACCATAAGTAGCAATTTTTACCTGCTCTTTACGATCACCCATTGTCGCGTTTTTAAATTCCGCACCCGCTCGAACTTCACGCAGTGACGGGAAAGTGCCAATATCCACGCGCTCATTGATTTTAAAATCTGACACGCTACCGATTGAGCAGAACTGCTCAAAAACTTCTTGAGTTTCGCTGTAACCTTTCATCATTGACTTGTTGGCAACGCCGCTTAACAAATTACCAAAGTCGCCAGAAGTATGAGTAAATGCCGCCGCGACTAGATCCATTTTACCCATGCCGCTTGTAGTAACGCCTTTCATCTCTAAAGTAGAGCGTGCCATTTCTGCCATTGTCAAGCCACGGAACGGGTTAGCCATATCATGTGCTACTAGACCAGAACGCGCCTGTAATGCTTGTGCGAATCCGTCAATTTTGTTTTCCGATTCTGACTTGCCCATTGTCCAAGCGCCGTTTGCCATTGGCTTGATATTCTTACCAAGCGATGCAAGCAACTGTTTTTGTGCATCTTCTACCGTGATAGCCATATCATCAACACAAGTTGCCATAATTTCTGCTTGTGTTACTTCAAAACCTGCAAAAACCGCTTTTACATCGGTCTTGCGCGTTTTCTCGGCTTCCAGTGTAGCTTTTTGGATTGCTTTAACTTCGGCCGCTTTGTCTAACGCTTTCTGTTTAATTTGCTCTGCTGTTAACATAATAATGTCCTCTTCTTTTTCTGGTTTATCTGCAACGGCAGACGTTTGGGTGGTTAAGGTTTTAGGGTCAATCTTTGCGCTGATAAATTGATCAGTTAAGATTTTTGGTGGATGGTCATAACTTGATAAATCGAAAGACGACACGGCCGCCATATCAATGTCTTTTTCTAGTGTATCGACAAAACCGAGCGCCATTGCATCTGATCCAGTTAGCCATGTTTCGTTGTCCATGATCTCCGAAACTTTATCAAGTGTTAAGCCTGACTTCTCGACATACGCACCGATCATTGCTTTTTTTGCAACTGCTAAAATCTCGCTCATTTTCACTAGATCTTTAGCTTCTCCATACGATCCAGAACGCGGGTTGTGAATCATCATCATTGCGTTTTCAGGCATAACGACTAGATCACCAACCATTGCAATATAAGATGCCATTGATGCCGCTAGTCCGTCGATATAGACCGTAATCTGAGCAGGGTGCGACTTTAACTGGTTAAAAATCGCTAAACCCTGAACGACCGACCCGCCTTGGCTGTTTATGTGTAGGTCGATATTCTCAACCGCCCCCACGCCAGAAAGTTCCTTTTGGAAGTATTCCGCATCCGCCCCCCAATCACCCACGTCTGCATATAGATTAATGACTGCGAGTTGATTGCTAACCGCTTTTATTTCAAAACCTTTTTGTTTATTTTTCGCTTTAATCGTCACTTTAATAACTCCTTAATTTTCCGCAGGATTTTGAGTTTCTGTTAAATACTCTGGTTGTTGTAATCCTAGTTTGTCTAGCATCTCAATAAATGCCTTTGTTTGATCTAAAACTTCTTGCGGCCGCTCCCCGCCTTGGCGCATAACTTTTTGCGGGCTTGTCAAGCCTGCCGCCAGTTTGACTAAATGCGCTTCTGCTTCTTTTTTCGGATCAATCCACGGCATCACGGGGGCGCGATAATCGGCATCGTAAACCGTCGCACGGTCGATCCCGTTGGTGGCTATCATCCCGCTTGCAATAGCCATTTGTACAAACTTTCTAAAAGTTGGTCTAATTAATTCACTGATCGCCTGATCTTGCAAAACGTCGTATGTTATCCAGTTGTCCACAAGCTGTTGGCGCTGTGAACTGTATGAACCTGAGTAATCGTTCGATATTGCCGAATAACCAGCGCCAGTACCAGTAGATATTGCTTTTAGCATGGAATCACGGAACGGCTGAAGCAACTGGCTCGGCCTATTGCTTTGAATTGTGCCAACGTCCTCCCCCGCGCTTAAACCATCGAAAACCATGCCAGATTCTATCTGTATAGAGCGGTCTTCATCTGGGTCGTCGTCGTATAATGTCGAATCACCTTTTTTAATATATGCCGCCATTGATGCCGATATTTTGGCCGCGACTCTCTCTGTATCTTCATAATCTTTTAGGTCGTTTAACCGGTTAAGAACACTTGCGAAAATTGACACCCCACGGCTTTGCCCGATTCTCTCGACAACTTTGGCGTGACACATCAAACTTGCAGGCACTTCCATAAATTGCGTTTGGAAACTTTCGGCAGGATGGTTTTTGGCAACTAGAAAATCAACCGCCGCCCCCCAATCATTNCGCTTTATCCCTTGNTAAATACCCCTGCTTGGGTCATCAACAAAAGGCACAAAATCAGCTTCAAACGCTTGTATCGAAAAAGGAACGCCCGTGCCATGCGTCAAGCCAGAAACGCGACCCGTTAAAAATCGGTTGAAACTTTCCCCGTCTCGATATTTAGAATGCAACAAAGATCTTTGCATCTGTCTAAAGCTTCCTTCATCTGACACGTCACAAACTTCGCACCAGTCTTGCCACAGGTCGTTTAGCTTTCTTGTAAAATCAATCGCAATCTTTCCATCAGTACCACGCGCTAAACTCTCGACTTGAACCCCTTTAGATCCCGCCGTCTTATTGACTAGCTCCCGCAAAATCCCTTTTGCTAGATCGTGGTTTTGGTCAAGATGTCTTGCTTGACCGCGCAAAGTCGATGCACTCGCATCCGTCAATGTCTTTGACCCTGAATTGTCCGACTTGTTCGTTCTCGTTCTCGACGGGCGGCTTGCTTCGTAATACGCCTTAATTGCAAGTTTTGCTCTCATTCGATCAACCGCAAAACTAGGGGCAACGCCTGCGATAAGCTTATCTATAAATTCCATCTGATCACCTAAAACTTGCTGTTGCGTGTTGCTTCATACCAAAACGGCTTAATTTTAATTCCAGTGCTTCGCGGCCTGCAATGACTTCCTCAAGATTAGCACGGGATATTGTCTTGCCGTTGTGAACGACCGTTTGGCCTTTCAAGATTTTTGTTTCTGCATCAATATATGCCGCAATGAGTGTCTCTAAATCCGCTTTTGTCATTTGTCGTCGCCTTCTCTTCTGCCGTAATATATCGCTTTCTGCTCTGCCGCCTTTAACTCTATCTTTAAAATCCTACTCTTAAAATAAAAATTAACCGCAAACGTCAAAAAACCCAAAAGTACGCCCAGAATTATGCCCCATTCTTCAACCGAGAATGCACTCATTGTTACGGTTAAAGAACTAAAAAGATAAGTCCATTTAGTCGACGCGACTCCCGCTTGACTTACTTGATCTATCACTGCTGAACCTCGAAAATCATATCTATTAATGCTTTATGTTTTGCTCTGCACTGGTAATACTCTCCACTTACTTCGACGACTTTACCCGCCAACGTGCTTATTTTACCATTATCCAGTTTTGTTAATTCAGGGCATTCAGTTTTCACGCTTTCTGGTATTTTCGCTTTCAACTGTTCCAAGTAATGCGGTGTTGACCAACTGCAACCCGTTATCGTTAATAACACAACCAGTAGCGCCAATATTTTTAACATGAGTTTGCACTTCCTTCACGACCGTTTTAATCCGATCTTTATAAATCACACGGGTTAGCTGGTCTTCGTCTAGCCATGCCCGCTCTATCTCGCTAATTTGCACTTGCTTCGCGTTAATCGCTTTTGCTTGTTCGCTTACTAACTCCAAAACCTGTTTGTCGTGCTTTGCTTCTATCTGATCGCGCCCGTAATTATTGCCAGAAATAAACCCGCCGACAATCCCGCCGACAAAAGCCAATATAATAAATCTCAACTTCATCATATTTTGTCCTTTGGCTCGCTTATATAATCGACAACTAGCAGGCCTGCCATTGGCGTACAAACTGATATTGCAACCACTCCAAAACCTGTCACATCACGCCCGAACCACGCCAGAATAAAACCCATTATTAACATAATCAACAACACCACAAACGATGCAACTCGAAAACTAAAGCGCACTTTGTCCTTTGTCGTATATCCCGATAAATTAATCATAATATTTTCTATTCAGTTCTATATGTGGCGAGTCTTGAAACGATCTAAATAAACCGCCTGATTTTATTTGTATGTGTAGCTGAGTTGCGGCTTCAAAAAATGCTTGGATAACTTGCCTAAAATCTTCTGCTTCCCAACTGATCGACCCGTCAGGCAGTACAAACATATCCACCGCATGGCCGAACCCGTCATGCTGTACTAAATGGTTTGAGTCCATCGTGGTGCTTTTCCCTCTGGCAAATAACCCTTCTTGCCGCTTCTCTAATCTCAACCCTTCTGAGATGCCAAAATCAATCGGTGTAAGCGTGATTGCTAAACGCACAACCTTTTGCAAGTCTGGATGAACTCCAATTAAATTATTTTCGCTTCTTTTTGATAACGCGTACATTCTCTAAACTCCAGACATAAAAAAACCCGCGATTAAGCGGGCTTGGGCAGTCAAGGTAGAACAATTCAGGGGAAAATTCTCTAACTTAGAAATAATATAGCAAATTTAAGAACCTACTGCAAACTTTTTTTATCCTATTAATCAAACTTTCTGCAATCGCATTCCAGCAAGGCATCCAACGCTTGGCCAACCTTGTCGATGTCTATATCCAGACGGGTACAGGTATCATCTATCACCCCCACCAAGCTTGGCACTCTATCCCCCCTAATGTGCCAATCTAATAGGTATAAAACTTCTGCGCTGAGAATAGAACGCGCCATAGCTTCAAGCACTCCCTGTTCATTACATACCGCCCACGCTTTATAAACATCCGCAAAATTTCTGGCAAAACTGGTTCTAAAATTGTTTATGGTTTCGACATTGCTTTCTAATTTTAGATGCTCGACATATTTTTTTATTTTACTTTCCATTTCTATTCCCTCTTGATTACTCAATGACTAAAGCCCGCCGCTAATCACGGCAGGCATCTCCCTACAAATTAAATAATGCCTATATCCCAAAAGGTTTGCGGTGAGTGTCCTTCATAGCTTAGACAGATAATGTCGTTCAATGTTTCTGCAATCACTTTAAAGTCTGCAACGTCAATCTCACTTTTTTCAGACCAATCAATTATTCTGATCATTTCATGCAGAATAGTTGAGGCGTTGCCGATACCTCCATTATCTACAAATCGTTTGCAATTCTGGATTTTAGAATATAAAACTGCGTCAAGCCCTAATTTTGTTATATATCCAATTTGAGGCACGTCTAAAATATCATCAATTAACTTTTCTACTGGCACATTCATTAGGATTGTTCTAACGTCATTAAGGTCTGTACACGATACAAGTATTTGGCCGTCCTTCTTTTCTACAATGTCGTATGTAAATTCAGTATCTCCGTGTGCGTTATGGCTTGGCGTGATTTCTGCGGTCTCGTTCGCTCTCATAAATTGCTCAATGAAAGTGCCGCGCTTGTTCTCAAATAACAGCCCTGCCTTAATGTATTCCATTGCGCCCTCTGGGTAGCCATCGCAATGTATGTAAAAAATTACTGGCCTAATATCTCGCTTTTCTGTTGTGATCTGGTAAGTTGCTCTAGTTGACATTTTTTTCCCCTAATTGATTATTTATCTTTTTTCCTAACTCAGCTAAAGTATAACCAAAGTTAATATTAATGTACAGCACTAATATTAACTTTATTTAATTTTATTTTTTACGGCTTTCTAAAAAATCGTTTAAGGTATTTTCGTATGCCATATCTATCGTCATGTTGCTAATCTCAAAATAACTGAACTCATTTTCAAAAGCATAAGCCCTTTGCCCGTTAATTTTAATTTTTAAAATTCTTAAAACAAGACCAGATCCCTTTAGATTTTTTCTGATCTCTTTTTCCATATCTTTCACTGTCATGATCGTTCCCCTAAATTGATTATTTATCTTTCTTCTAAAACGCTTTTAACAAAGCCAATTTCCATAATCTGGCATCCATTTTCATCATTTAGCTTTACTCTTACCATGTCGCCAATCTCCATGCCGTTTGCTTCAACTTCTCCGACCGTTCCGCTTTCTAATAAAACTGTATAATCTGTCATGTCGCTCCCCTAAATTGATTAATTTATCTTTCTTCTTAACTTGCCTCTAGTATAACCTTGGTTAATATTATTGTACAGTTGTTTATTAACTTTATTTAACTTTATTTTTGCAACGCGGTTTCGATCCTTCTTATTCCGCTGATCACCAAAGCATCAAGCACCGAGATTATGTCCATATATCTGACTCTCCAGGTCTTGTTAAATGCCCTTTGGCTGATCCCCATGTGTTCTGCAATAATTGCCGTTTTACTTACCCGCCCTTTTTCGTAGTCAAAAATCACAGTCGACAAAAGCATATTGTGCTTTCTGGTAAATGCTTCGTTACCCGATACAAACCAACCCGCTTGGCTCGTATAGCTTGTTCTTATGAACCGTGCCAAAGCGCATAGATCACCGTCTTTATGAAACCCCCCGAAAATAGACACGGCTAAAAACTGCGGATCAGTTAAACAACCCAACGCCCCCGCAAGCTCAGAACCAGACAAGCCCGTGTAATTACAGCCGCCCCTAATCTTAGGCTCGACCCCTTTACATGATGCGCTTGCAGATCTTATTATCCGCTCCATATTGTCCGATATAATATTTGCATGGCTCGATAGTTTCATAATTTCACCTTAGAATAGTTTACTGCCCGTGTTGGCCGATTTTGTAGCGTGGGCGCGTTTTTTCCGCACCCGTTTTTTTGGTAATAATTCTGAATCAAAATTTACATTTCCCGCACCCCATAACGACGTTGCCAGCGCGTTCACATCGACACCAAACTTGCGTATTGCTATCTTAATAGCCGCCAAATTATAGACGTGACAATCCCATGCTTCATTGCGCCGCCCACCTGCAACCCATATGGCAGAACTTCTACCGCCCCTGACTTTGATCACGTACTTTTCGGCCGTAAGCATTTTAAAATACTCTTCATTGTGTGACTCTTTTACTGGGTAATGGCAATAACCCGCCCCGACTTCCATCTGCTTTAAGTGATTGTGTATGACGAGTTTGGCATTGTCCGTTCCGACCATTGTCAAGTAGACTTTTTCTTTGGTCGGTTTGTTAGGGAATTTCTCTATTTGTTGTCCTGCCGTGCTACTCCCTTTTATCGGTATTACAAACTTGCGGCCCATCTTGCGACAAAACTCGTAAACTTCTGACGTGTAATGCCCGCCCGAATCTATCGTTATTAAGCCAGCCGTGTACTCTCTCCCGTGTCTGTCGATATAAGTCTTAGTGATTAACTCTGCCAGCAATTTCCAGATGTCGTTTGTGGATAAATTCCCGTAAATCTGACGGTAATCTATTGACCAGCTTTCAAGACCCGCGCCCCATCCCTTGATCTCGAACTCGAAACGGTCGTCTTGCGTATCAATCGCACAAGTAAGATAAGCCACGCCGTCTGGTATTTGCGCTTGGTAATGTTCTCGACGATTGTATAAAAGTTCCCAGTCTAATTGCTCTCCCGCATCCAGTACCCAAACCTCCCCCAACGTGGTATTGGTGAATGTCATTAGCTTTTCGCTGTCCATCTTTGCCCGCAAAAAATCAACAACGATTTGCTTCCAACTTGTCATGGGTGAGTAAATAGTCCAGATATGGAAAGCGACGTGCATAGGTGTTTCTTTTTCTTCTCCCGTGACTGAATCCCTAAAGTGATATGAGTCGTGGGTTTCTAGCCCGCTGTCTGATCTCCAAATGCCGCCCCGATCCATGTCAGGCAAGCTGTTGTTTTCAATCACGCACCCGTTATGCTCGCACAAATAAAACGCGGTTTCTGGCTTTCCTTCATCCCACTTTAGCCCAAACTTTTCATCCCGCCCACCAAACTTTAAAACCTGAAACTCTCCGCAACACGGGCATGGCACATAACGACGAAAAAAATGTTCTGCATAATTCGCTTCTTTTGAGATTAGGCAAGCGCCTTCGATCTTGGGGGTGCTTCCCCGTATTGATTTTCTAAAAACTGAACCCTCGGTTCTCTTATCTCCTAACGATATTGGCGAGCCTTCTTTTTCGACGTTTTCCTCAAAACTTGATAGTTCATCAAAATACACGGTGTCGGCTGACTTTTCGCGGTAATTCTTTGCACTCGCACCCCCTAGACAATAAAACTGCTTTCGGTTGGTAAAGATTTTATTCGACTGGGTGTTGTCGCGATGCTTCATGTCAACCCATGGCGATATTGCTCTGATCTTTTTAACGTCACGGATCATAGTGTCCACGTGTGCTTTCATAAAATCGACGGCAGAACCATCGGTTGGTTGCCATAAAATCTGGTTACGTCGCTTGTGTTCCGCATGATATGCAATGCTGGCTAGGATCATTTTTGAGTAGCCAACACGGGCAGACTTTAAAAAATCAAGTATGCTTATATCGTCATTGCCCATTGCATTTAAAATCGCAACTTGAAACGGGAAAGCTGTCCAACGCCCCTCTGTATAACTAGACTCGGCAGACAAGTAAAAATTTTCGTCTGCCCACTCTGAGGCCGTTTGTGGGGGCGGTTTTATAAAAACGCTCAAGCCTGTGGTTATGGATTTGTTTACTGCTTCTGCGCTATTAGACATTCTCTGCAAAAACCTGATCCACCACTTCTTGCATATCTGACATTATCACCTGCATCTCAATTAGGTCTGCTTTGATAACGTCGATTGCTTGGTTATTCAATGATGGTTGTATTCTTTTTAATCGTGCGGGCATCGTATCTAAAATGCTGGAAAGCTGAACCGCTACCCGCGCCGCAATCTGTCTAATGTAATCAACTGGCAATAGTTCCGACCTTTCGACTAAGTTCTTTTGCTCTTGAGAGTCCGCTTGCGCTTTTAATAATCGGTATCTTTCGTCATTTATTGACGTGTCATTGCCCATCCCTTTTGCTTTGTCTTCCCAGTATTTTATATAGGCACGGACGTTATCAGTTAATGGATATTTGCCCCTGTCGCCACGAATCAATACCCCTTCTTTGACAAGTTGCTGTATTCTCCGTTCACCTATTCCCAAAATCTCTGCGATTACTGTAACCGAATATACGGGTTGCTCTGCCATATTAAAAACTCCTTAAACGATGGATATTGTCCACTCTGAATTTTCTCGTTTTGCTGTCCTGATCATACCTGGGTACATCGTTTTCAACTGCCTGATTGCATCCCTTTCCATTTCCTGTGTCCTGTACTCTTTGCATCCTCCTTCATCATGCCAATGTGAGTTTGCCCAATAAAGGTAGCGCGCACAAACGACCCCCCCATCTTCTTTAATGCACCGCAGGTTTATCTCGTAATCCTCTTTGACCTTAAAGCTTTCATCAAAAAGTAAATCTCCGTCGTTAATTAGCCCCATACACGATGCGGTGATATAAGATCTGAATGAAAATGGCTTGTAAGGATAAACGGCTCTTAAAGCCCCATCAGTGGAAACACCCCAAATTCGGTAGTTTAGATCCTCGGTAACGAGAAACAGCTTTTGGAACTCTGCAAGCCAATCCATCTCGCTCATTTTCTTCTGCCGTGATTTTCTTGTGAATAACTTAAAAAATCCCTGACTTTTTACGTCGTCGTCGATCATCACGACATGGCGATCATTGCAGTTTTTTAATATCCAGTTTCTTGTAGCTGTGATCCCGTGAATATCGTTTGGCACACCAACCACATTTTGTGTGCCTGCCGATCGATATGATTCTACCTCTAATTGCGGCACATAAACTACCGCACACGTTAGCAATTTTTGGGTTTTTACTTGCCCCGCTCTGCCCTTACTCGGTATTGCTATGATCATATTCAACCCCCATTTTGTCGAATAAATCGCTAGCCGTAACCACTCGCTGTGTGCCGACTGAATCAAAAGCACTGCCCTCTTTATAACCGCCGCGCCTGACTGGTGTAAGGTTTAAGACTTCTTTTAACTTTTCCCATTCGTCGAAAGTTTCGCACATGATCAGCGCGTATTCTCTCGGCGGCTCTAACTGCAACGCTTGGGGCAAGTCTCCGTCGTCGTCGTAATCTTCTAAGTCCTCAATATCTTGTCCTAGAAGTTTGTCAAGTTCTGAATCCGCAAAACCCGTGGCGCTCACATCGTACCCGTCTGCAAGTAACTTATTAATCTCACTGATCAACAGATCCTCTGACCAATCCGCATTTAGTGCAAGTTTATTATCTGCGATCACGTAAGCCCTTTTCTCCGACTCCGTTAAATGATCCAGAACGATGCACGGCACTTGCTCTAATTCCAAACGCTTTGCGGCCATAACTCGGCCATGCCCCGCGATAATCTCAGATGTTCCATCTACTAAAATTGGGTTGGTGAATCCGAACCGTGTAATGCTGTCTGCAATCTGGATTATCTGATCATTACTATGCGTTCGACTATTGCTTGCATAGGCTTTCAAATCATTAGTGTTTAAATTTACTATTTGCATTGACTTTTCCTTTTTTTACGAAGCGAAATGTGCTTGAAAATTTTCATACGTGGTGAAAAAGCGCGCCTCTGCGCACC
>JGI1221J13441_10000989_pt1 | contig 12201 bp, 17 predicted proteins | sample LakVidmifraction_4_FD_13441 | JGI IMG/M metagenome (IMG submission 13441) | reverse complement strand
CCCCCTGAACCTAACCCCCTACAGGGTCCACTACCGGCCTCTCCCAAANCCGCCTCCCCCCTGCCGTCAAGTCCCCCTTCTGCTGTACACTAGAGGCTAAGCCCCCCTGGGCTGGGCAACCGTTCGATCCTCTCTTTGGGTTCGTGGTGGTGCGACAACCTCGCCCCCCAGGGGGCCTCTTCATGTCTGGGCCTCCGTTACACAACCGTGACCTGAAACACCAGCCCAACCTCTCACAGGTGATACACTGGATACATCGCCACCAGTTGACGAGAGGAAAGGACTCAGCATGAACGACACGTTCCCCACCAGGGACCAATACATCGCCAGGCTCGCCGCCAAGCGCAAGCCCGTCGTCGACCTCAGGGCGGAGGGGCTAAAGGCCCCAGAGATTGCCGCCCGGTTGGGCATGACCATCAACCAGGTTCGCTCTGCACTTCGCACCGAACGCGACCACGCACGAAAGGAAGCACACTAAAATGTTGACCCCCGAGAAGGTCTACCCGCCCAACATCGCCGCCCGCCTCAACATCCTCGACAACGGATGCTGGGACTGGACAGGAAGCCTCGACACTAAGGGCTACGCGATGATCGCCAACCCGGACAACACCGCCCGTGCCATGCGGGGCCACCGCTACGGCTACATCCAGATCAGCGGNGCCATCGACGAAGACCTCGTCCTTGACCACCTCTGCCACACCAACGCCGACCACTGTGACCTCCGCGGAGACTGCCCCCACCGTAGGTGCATGAACCCCGACCACGTGGAGGCCGTCACACAGGGCGAGAACCTGATGCGCTCCGAGTACACCTGGGCGTACATCAACTCCCACAAAACCCACTGCATCTGGGGTCACGAGTTCACCGCAAGCAACACCAAGAACATCCTCGGGGCCAACGGCAACTGGCACCGCGCCTGCAAGGCGTGTGCCGCCGCACGTCGAGCCGCCTGGAACAACACCCCGATCCTCTGCGAATGCGGGGCCACCATCTCCCAACAGATGAACGTTGCCCGCCACCGCGCCACCGCCAAGCACCGCGACCTTGCCTTCCGGCTCGCGTCGCACCTCTAGAGAAGGAACCCCACCATGAAGAAAACACTCAGCATCATCGTCCTATCGCTCCTCGGAGCATTCGTCGCCATGGCCATCATCGGGTCATTCCTCCCAGATGCCCCAGAGCAGGCACCAGCACCCACCACAGCGACCGCCGACCCTGTCGCCACCCCAACACCCACCCCAGAGCCGATCGTCACCCCGGAGCCGATCGTCACCCCAGAGCCGGTTGTCACAGAGGAACCTCTCGCAGACTTCTGGAACAACCTCCCCACCGATGGTGCCGACTACAAAGTCTTCCTTGATGGGCAGGCCGAAGCCGGGGAGTGCGGTGTCTTACAAGACACGTTCGACACCTGGGCCGACGCCAACATCGACGCCGAAACAAAGCCCGACCTGTTGACCTACATCGACAGCCTTATAACGGAAGCAGGATGCTACTCATGAGAGAAACACAACCCATCAACGTGCTGGACCTCCCCTTCCAGCACGGTGCCATCGCAGTGTCCGACACGGGTGTCCGCTACGTGGAGAAGGTGTTGTGGATCAACACCCACCACTTCGCCTCTTGGACGAACATCCTGGTCTACCGCGCCAATGGCAGTACCGTCCGCGTAGAGGGCCTCCTAGATAACTTCACCATCAGGACCAACTCGAGGCAGATGGCCGATATGGTGGTGTCTCTCATGGACGCCTACGTGGGGTTGATGCGCACCCGTGAAGAGTTCGTGAAGGATGCGTCTTCCCCCAAGATGCCCCCCAGGTTCGACGCATGACGGCCACCGATGACACCCAGGCCACCCAGGACAGGACCGCGGCGCTTGGTCTGGCGCTTCGATTTGGCGCTGACCCAGAGACCGCCGCTATGTACCTTGGCCTCGAGGCCCCCAAGTTCGCAAGGGCCGCTCCGGTCACGCCACGCCAGCCGCAGTCAGATGCCACCGTCCCCGCTCCGGTCACGTCGCGCCCACCGCAGTCAGACGCCGCCGTCCTCACTGCGGCCCGGTCGCTGTACAACCTCATGGTCGAAGCAAGCCTTGGGGGCAGGTCAGGAGAGGCCGACGATCTGAAGGCAAGCCTGGGCATCATCCTCAACAGGGAAGGCAAGTGATGGGCTACACGGAAAGCGACCTGCTCTACCTCATCTCGAGGCAGGACGAGTACGAAGACTTCTACCGTCAGAAACTGGCCGAACTGCGCGACCAGGAGGAAGTCGCCTAATGGCCACCACGGAGGGGGCACTCACCGCGCTGTTCGGCAACGAACCCCACACGGCGCTACCTGAAGACCTCCTCACGTGGGAGCCAACCCCCGCTCTGGCCAAACACCTGGCCGGGGAGGGGGTCTTGGCCTTCGTCCGCCGTACCGCACGAATGTTCTGTTCAGACCCCGCATACCTAGACGAAGTCACAGCATCAGCCACCCAGGCACGATCCATCCGGCAACGGGTCGCGTCCCGCAAAAGCAATCAGGAGGACTCGTGAGCACGATCGCCCACCACACGGCCAGCGCCGGAGTATCGGTGTCCGCATGAGGATCAAGTTCGCCATCACCCTCGACATCGACAAGAACAAAACCCCCGAGGACCCAGGTGTAGACGTGGTGAGCACACACGAAGCCACCACCAATACTGGGTTCCAACCCAACAGAGAGGACGAGGACAACTCATGAAGGTCACCGTGTACACCGTCGACGGAAGCATCACCATGGAGTCAGTGCCCGACGAATCCATTTTGGGCCTTGTCGAGGACTGGCAGACAGGAGACTCCGCCACCATCTCATTGGCCCTCGACGGAACCCGCATGGCCTACGTCGCCCGCGCCCACATCTCCTGCATTGAAGTCGGGGAAGAGGTCGAAGCCAGTGACCCCCGAGACTTGGAACGCGACGCCGTCATCAACTTCCTGTACACCAAAGGACGCAAGTTGCTTGACGCCTCCAAGGCCGACCCCACCAGTGAAACCTCACCCCTCCACTACTCCGCAGGCATCGCACTCAACATGTGTGCAGACAACATCTTCAACGAGGAGCACCTCGAACAGTCCGCATAGACTCCGATGTACAGGTAGGGACGGAGACAGTCCCGCGGATGACCAGGAGGTCAACATGGCACAGCGCAACCAAAACGGAACGCCCGTAGGTGGCGGTACACGTAAGCACAGCGGCAAGAGTGAAGCCGATCGCATTGCAGAGGAAAACGAAGTCCTCGACCTCAAACTCCTCGGGGCCACCGACCGGCGCATCGCCGCACAGTTGGGTGTCACCCACACCACAGTCCAGAACCGACTCAAGGCCGCACTCGAACGCATCCAGGCACCCAAGGTCGAAGAACTCCGAACCCTCATGACGGAACAACTCGACACCATGATGGTCCGCCTCGGCACCGGGGTTGCCAACGGAGACACCAAATCAATCATGGCCGCACTCCAAGTCCTTGACCGCAAGGCCAAGTTGTATGGTCTCGACGCCCCCGCCCAACACCAGATCACCATTGAGTCCGAAGCCGACAAGGAAATCAAGGACCTCATGAACATGATCGCCGGCGACTCCACCAAGGCCCGTGAAGACCTTGTCTCGGAAGCGTAAGGGCGACTGGCCCCTCTACCCGCCAGAGGACACCAACGCAGAACACTTCGACTACCTCGAGTATCTGCGCCGCTTCCCCGCGGGCGCTCTCGAGTATGGGTCAGCACGGAGGAACCTCACCCGCTACAACCCGCTCCTGTTCGCCATCCTGTACTTCCGCAAACACCTCACCGACACCAACGGAGACATCTCGTTCTCGGACTTCCACCTCGAGTCGTGCCGTATGGCTGTGGACTGGGCGCGTCCAGTTGTCCGCCCGAAGCAGTACAGGACAGCAGTAGTAGCACCCAGAGAGTGTGGCAAGTCCACCTGGTGGTTCCTGATCCTCCCCATGTGGGCCGCAGCACACGGACACGTAAAGTTCCTTGCCGCCTACTCAGACACGTCCACACAGGCTGAACGCCACCTCGAAACCTTCAAGCGTGAACTCGAAACCAACGCCCTCCTAGGCAAAGACTTCAACGAACTGGGTAAACCCGCTGTCCGCAGAGATACAGGTAAACCCTTAGCCAACAACCACGAGATGATCCAAACACGTAACGGGTTCACCTTTATTGCCAAAGGCATCGACTCCTCCACCCTCGGACTCAAGGTAGGAAACCTCCGCCCAGACCTCATCGTCCTAGACGACATCGAACCTGGTGAAGCAAACTACTCCCTAGCCCAAAAGCGCAAACGCCTCAGCACTGTGCAAGACGTCCTGTTCCCCATGAACCTCAGTGCCCGTGTAGCCATCGCAGGGACAGTAGTCATGGAAGGCTCCATCATCCACGACCTTGTTCGCACCAAGACCGAACCAGACGACCCCGTAGAGGAGTGGGTAACAGACGAAGACATCAACGTCCTCTACTTCCCAGCGATCATCGAAGACGGGGGAACCCGCCGTTCAGTGTGGCCATACAAGTGGTCTATGGGGTTCCTAGAGTCCATTCGGCACACCCGTTCCTTCGCAAAAAACTTTGCCAACCAGCCCATCTCGTCTGATGGCACCTACTGGACTGAGCAGTCCTTCATGTTCAACCCCACCCCACCTGCACCAGTAGCCACCTACATGTCGGTTGACCCTGCTGTCACAGGGAAGGTCACCTCGGACTACACCGGCATTGCAGTGGTGGCCTACACCCCACCCCAAACACGGACCGCTCATGAAGGATTGCAGGGGACCGCCACAGTGAAGCACGCTTCCCATGTGCGCCTCACACCGGGTCCTGAACTCCGCGACCATGTTCTCAACATCCTTGCCCAGTACCCGGAAACCATTCGCATCATCATTGAGACGAACCAGGGTGGTGACATGTGGCGTTCCATCTTCCACGACATGCCAGTGCAGATCGAAACGGTCCACAACAAAGAGTCCAAAGACTTGCGTGCGGCCCGCCTCCTCACCGACTACGAAGCCGGACATGTTCTCCACACCCACCACTTCCCCGACCTCGAGAACGAAATGTTGGGTTACCCGTTGGCACACAACGATGACCTTGTGGACGCAGTAGGTAACGCTGTTGCCCGTATCCGGGAACAAGAGGCTGTCCGCACCCGTGCCCCCAAGAAGCCTCGCGCCATCGCTACCCACTACTAGACTCCGATGTAGCAAACAGACCGCCACCAGACGTGGCCCCGCACCAGACGGCAAGCGCCCAGGGAGAAACATGAACGTCGCACTTCAGATGGCACTCGATGAGGTCACCAGCCACTCAGGCTTCTACGAGAAGGCAGACCGCTACCACGAGGGCACGTCCGCAGAGAAGTTCGCCAACGCAAACATGGCCCGTCTCCTCACCGGGTCTGCGAACAGGTTCCGCACCAACTATGCTCGTGTCCCCGTGACCGCCCTGTGCAACCGCATCAAGATCGCGGCCATTGGCATCGAGGGCTCCGACCAAGGACCAGCCGCAGACTTCTTGGACGCCACATGGCGGGACAACGGTATGGAGAACATCTACCGTGAAGTTCACTCCAAGGCCGCCAGTGCTGGCACCTCCTACGTGTTGGCCTGGCCAGACCCCTCAGACCCCTCCGGCATGTCCGTCGACATTTCCATGTGTGACCCTGAGACCACTCGTGTGTTCTACGACCCGGAGAACCCTCGCAAGATTGTGATGGCGGCACGTGTGTGGCAGGAAGGGAAGCAGGTGCGGGCAAACCTGTACTTCGCTGATCGCATCGAGAAGTATGTCACCAAGCCGCGTGCGGGGGGCAAGAACGCCGCCTCTTTCATCGAGTATGTGGAACTGGAAGACGAGAACGGTGACACTGTGTGGCCGCTCCCGAACCCGTATGGGCGTGTGCCGATCTTCCACTTCCGTGTGTCCGCAGGCTACGGCCGTCCCGTCAACCGGGATGCGTGGGAACCTCAGGACGGGGTCAACAAACTGACGGCCACCATGATGTCTACGATCGACTTCCAAGGCTTCCCTCAACGGTATGCACTCCAACACCCGCAAGCAGACGAGGGTGTGGTCGCTGACGAGTGGGATGCTGAGACCACCACCTCTACGGGTGCGATCACTGATGAGGCGGACACCCCGAAGTTGAAGGCGGGTCCTGGTGGGATGTGGTTCCTCAACGCGGACGACGTCGGCCAGTTCGATGCCGCAGAACCGGACGTGTTCACGAAGCCCATCGAAATGTATGTGAAGGCCATCTCCACCACCACGGAGACGCCTCTGCACGCCTTCCATGGGATGGGTGATGCCCCGTCCGGTGAGTCTCTTCGTGCCGCGAACGCCCCACTGAATGACAACGCCCACAACGTGATGGGTTGGTTTGAGCCCACCTGGTTGGACCTCATGGACTACCTTCTTACCCTTGGTGGGTTCACCGCGAAGTCGTACATCACGTGGGCCAATGTGGAGCGTGCTGACGACACCGAGTTTTGGACGTCTATCAAGACGAAGATTGCTACGGGCGTGCCCACGAGGGTTGCCCTTGAAGAGGCTGGTTACTCGAAGGAGCAACAGGCCGCATGGGTTACCGACACTGATGAGGCCCTTGATGTTACCGATGCTGAACTTGCGTCGAAGTTTGAGGCTCTTGGGCAGGCCATCCGTTCCGGTGTGGAGCCGGAGGCCGCGGCGGCTTCGCTCGGGCTGAAGGGGCTGAAGTTCACTGGTGCTGTACCTGTGACACTCCGTCAACCCGTATCTGACGCCGCAGTGTTGGAACCCCAGTAGGATCATCAACAGGACACAGGTCGTGTCCGAGACTGACCAGGAGGTCAAATCATGGCTGAACCCCAAGACACTGAGAACGAAACACCTGAACCCAGTGGTGCGCCAGAACCCGTTGAGAAGACGGACCCGGCCACTCCGCTTGCCCCTGTGGTGGACCCCAAGGACCCTTACGCTTCGTTGCGTGGTCGGGACCTTACCTCGGATGAGGCGTCTGCACTGATTGAGAAGTTGCAGTCCGCGAACGGTGAGGCCGCATCGTACCGACACAAGATCAAGGATTTGGAACTCGCTCAGGAGACCGCACAGGACAAGGCGGTACGGGAAGCCACCGAACTCGCGTCCAAGGATGTTGACAAGAAGTGGGAACCCATCATCAAGGGCAACGCGATCGTGCTTGCCCTCACCGCCGCTAAGGCCGCATCACCCCAGTCGCTTGTGCGGTTGGTTGACCTGGACAAGTTGACTGTCAACGAAGATGGCACGGTTGACGGTATTGATGAGGAGGTGGTCCGAATCAAGACTGACTTCGCGGCACTGTTCGCGGACGATGAAGACTCTGCACTGAAGCGGCGTTCGCCGGCCGCTCGGGCAGATGGTGGGAACAAGGCTGGACGGACTGCAACGAAGTCCAGTGCTCAGAGGCACGCGGAGCGCATCCTCGGCGCGTAACCGCACACCACCACCGAACCGCCTCAGGGGCTTTCTTCCTTTCACCCTGGGGCGGTTCTCTGCGTTTGGTGGTGCCGATGTAACAGGTGGATGACCCTGGTGGCGTCCAGCACGGCCAAGAGGCCAACACTGTTCATCGCCCCACTCTGACTTTTAAGGAGGAGCCAACCATGGCTCGCAACACTTTCGAGGCTTGGATTCCCGAAGAGAACGACAGTGCGGTCCTCGCCCGCGTTGCCGCTGTCTCTGCTGTGGAGTCGCTTGCTTCTCACACGCCCATGACCACGGACACCAAGTCCACCCCTCGTTCTGCTGGCCTTGCGGTCGGCTACATCACCAAGGGTTCTGCCTACGGTGAGGATTCGTCTGTCAACGACGACGTGGTTCTGACCGCACGCAAGTTCGGTGAAGCCATCCGTGTCGCGGAAGAGGACATCAACGACTCTCTCGCAGACATCCTGTCTGCCAAGGGTGTCGACTGGGCCACTTCTTACGGCAAGGTCTTCGACAATGCCACCCTCGCGGTCACCGCCGCGGTCGGTACTGGTGTTCCGTTCACTTCGGTCTACAAGACCCTTCTGACCACGGACGCCGACCTCGGGTACACCGCCTCAGACAACATCTCGGTGGCCACCTCGGCAGGTATCACCTACGACTGGCTGTCGGGTCTTCTGGGTCTCGTTGAGACCTCGGACTACTTTGACGACGCACGCATGGTCGTCATCGCCCACCCGTCGTTCCGTGCCTCGCTTCGTGGGGTCAAGGACCTCAACGGTATGCCGGTCTTCATTCAGGGTATTGCCGGTACGCCGGACACCCTGTTCGGGGCACCGATCAACTGGTCCACTGGTGCGAAGGCCAACGCCACCGCATCTGCTTCGCCTACGGGCAAGGCTGTCATGGTCTACTGCAACCAGGACTTCCTCCTGGTCGGTGACCGCAGTGGTCCTGAGTCGATGTTCGTCGACGGCAACACCGGTCTTGGTGCGCTGACGGATGAGGCGATCCTCAAGTTCCGTGCTCGCAAGGGCTTCGCTGTGGGTCACCCCAAGGCGTTTGCCATCGGGGTCATGAACTAAGCAGTAACCGCTCGATGGAGGGGGTCATGGGTTAACTCCCGTGGCCCCCTCTTTCACGTCTACAAGAGAGAGAGTCATGAGCCCCGCCATTAGTAAGTTCCTCGACGCGCTGTATCTGTTCCTCGTCAACTTCTTTGGGTCACTGCCGTCCGCGCCGCCCGCACCTGTCCCCGCTCCTGCCCCGTTCCTGAGCCTCTGCCGGAACCTGAGCCCCAACCTGAGCCCGAACCGGAACCAGAACCTGCCCCGGAGCCGCCGCCTGCGCCCCCTGTGGAGCCTCCCGCCCCTACACCGGTCCCAGTGCCCACCCCGAAGCCCACACCGCCCCCAGCGCCCGCCCCTGTGCCCACACCGAAGCCCAGTGTGTTCTCCGCGGCCCAACAGGACCAGTTCTTCAAGGCCGTGGGTCTGCGCTACGGCTCGGCCGCACACCGCAGGGCCTCAACGGCCCGTTGGCAGGAAGCCTCCACATGGACTGCCGGTGGTCTCAAGGTCGACAGTGCCTTTGGTCCGGCCACCACGAAGGACGCGAAGTACGCACAAGGACATGGGTACAAGATCAGTGCCCACTTTGCCCTCAAAGAGTTTGCTTGCCCCTGTGGGGGAACGAACAGCGGGTGCAAGAAGACGATGGTCATGCGCGACCTTGTGATTCGACTCGAGAAGGTTCGTGCCGACCTGTACCCCCGTGGGCTTCGCATCGTGTCCGGCTACCGTGACCCCACCTTCAACGCCAAGGTTGGTGGCATCTCGAAGTCCTGCCACCTGTCAGGTAAGGCCGCGGACATTCCCCGCAAGTGGGGTCCGTCGAAGTTCCGTGGTCGCGGGTTCCAAGGCATCGAAGTCCGCAAGCGTCACGGCCTCGTCACCCATGTGGACATCTGTGCCGGCCGCACCGACCTGGTCTTCTACATCTGATGCTTACCGTCCTCACGGCAGGGACCTTTGACCTTGCACACCCTGGCCACTTCCACCTGTTCGAGCAATGCGCTCGACTTGCGGGTGTCGGTGGCCGGGTGGTGGTCTCCCTCAACCCCGACGAGTTCGTCGAACAGTACAAAGGCGTGCGCCCCGTCCAGTCCCTAGAAGAGCGAATGGCTGTGGTCGCGTCATGCAAGTGGGTCCACCGCCTCACCGTGACCCCTGGGGCTGACATGAGGCCACTCATCCGGGACGTGAACCCACACATTCTGGCTGTCGGCGATGACTGGGCGTCGAAGGACTACTACGGGCAGACCATGACCACACCGGAATGGTTGGAGGACCAGGACGTGACCCTGGTGTACGTCCCCCGACTAGGAAACCTCTCGACCACAGAATTGAAGGCCAGGATCATGGGCCAGCCTGTACGCTGAGCCCACGGGGACGAAATGGCGTCGACTTGCCAGAAGACCGCATGGCGGACAGTGCAAGGACTCGGGTTCGATTCCCGGCGTCTCCACCAGACGGATTACTACCGATGTATCTAGTGACTCTAGGAGGCCACAATGGCAATCACCGCTTCGGACATCCAGTTCCGACTCTCGACCACGGCTGGCGCGGCTGGTGATGCCACCGCACAGGCTGACCCGAACGCTTCGCTCGGCAAGTATGTTTCGACCACAGAGTTGTCTGGCATCACGCTGAACAACCTCTTCGACAATGTGACCGGTGCGGAGAATGCCGCCTCGGACGTCGAATACCGTTGCATGTTCGTCCTCAACAACCATGCCACCCTGACCTTGCAGAACGCTGTCGGGTATGTGTCGGCCGAAGTTGCGGGCGGAGCCGGTGTGGCCATCGCCATTGCCACTGTGGGTCCTGTTGCGAAGGGGTCCGCTTCAGCACAGGCTGAGACGATCGCTGACGAGTCGACGGCACCTACCGCCCTGGATCAGGTGTTCGGTACTCCTGTCACGGCTGGCACGGGGTACGCCCTGGGCAACATTGCCGCTGGTGAGTGTGTGGCCGTGTGGGTGCGTCGTACTGCGGCTGACACGATCGCCCAGTCGGGTGACGGGTTCACGTTGGCTGTCTCTGGTGACACCGCGGCCTAATGTGGCCCCTGGTGGGTCTGGTCGTTTGTTCTAGGGAGGTGTGACGGTGACGGCTTACGACATTTCGACTGCGTCGTATGTGACTTCGCATAATATCTCTGCTTACGAGTCCACGCCCACGGGGCTGTGGTTCTCCCCTGACGGCACGAAGATGTTTACGTGCGGGACCGGCAACAACGGTGTTGATCGGTGGGACTTGTCGACTGCATGGGATTTGTCGACGGCAACATGGGTGTCGTACAAGTTGGCTGGCGGCTCGGACCCGCGCGGTCTGACGCTCTCCGATGATGGTCTCATTCTGATTGTTCAGGACTACACCTCCGACAAGGTGTACCAGTACGACTTGTCCCCCGCATGGGACATCACCACGGCTGTGGAGGAAAGCAGCCAGTCGACTTCCGTGCTGGACAACTACCCGTACAGCACACAGTGGTCCCTCGATGGTTTGCACATGTATGTGGAAGGTCTCATCTCGGACACCTTCATCCACGCAGAGTTTGATGCGCCGTGGGACATCACCACCTGGACCGAGATTGACTCCTACGTCGCCCGCGGTGATGACACTCAGCCGCGCTCCCTGATGTTCTCCGCTGACGGAACACAGATGTTCTTCGTCGGGTATGACACCGATAAAGTGTTTACGGCGACCTGTTCGACAGTGTTCCGTCCGTCCACTGCCGGCACCATCACCACACTCGACATTTCCGGGACGGTAACCCACCCCTCATCGTTGTACATTTCGGCTGATGGCACTCACATGTTTATCGGTGACGACTCCGCGGCAACGATCTACGAGTACAGCATGGCCCCGTCCTTTACGACAGTGTCGACGACGGTCAGTGCCACATGGGATGTGGTTGCCACCGTTACGGACGCTGTGGAGGCGACATGGGATGTTGACGCGATCATCACCGCCACCAACACGTCTGTGTCCACCTGGAACGTGGCCGCTACCATCACACCCGCCACCCAGGACGCCACCTGGAACGCCCTCGAGTCGACCGTTGAAACTGTTACGGCAACGTGGGACGCTGAAGGGCAGGTAGAGGCTGTCGTTGAGGGCACCTGGAATGTGGCCGCTACTATCACGGACACATCTGTGGCCACCTGGAACGTGTACATCACCGTCACGGACACGTCTGTGTCCACCTGGAATGCGGCTGGTGTGACAGTAGCCACCCAGGACGCCACCTGGGACCTTAGCGGGTCCATCACCGACACCGCCACCACCACATGGGAAGTGTTTCTCCCAGTCTCGACCCTCACTATTGACCCGTGGGACATTACCGAAGCAGTGTTTGTGGCCTCAAAGTCTGTTGCGGCACAGGACACCAGTCCTCACGGGTTGGCGTTCTCCCCTGACGGCACGAAAATGTTTGTTGCCGGATACCAGAACGGCGGCAACATTCACCGTTACGACCTCGGTACTGCGTGGGATGTCACCACCGCCACCTATGTGTCCTCCAAGGACGTGTCCGCACAGGACGCCTACACCGGCCAGGTCACGTTCTCTGCTGACGGCCTGAAGATGTACACCACCGGCCTGAATAGTTCTAGCGTTCACCAGTACACCCTCAGTACCGCATGGGACATCACTGGTGCC
>JGI1221J13441_10000988_pt1 | contig 12210 bp, 10 predicted proteins | sample LakVidmifraction_4_FD_13441 | JGI IMG/M metagenome (IMG submission 13441) | reverse complement strand
AATATTTAAACTGAAAAACAACAAATAATCTGCTGAATTTTAAGTGATTAACACTCTTTTTTACCCAATTAACTTAAACTTTTTTTAATGCGTTTGCCCTGATCAATGTTATTTAAATAAGAATTTTAAATTATGAAACTATATGTTCATTTTTTCTAAAAACAAATTGTGAAAAAGGAAAAACATCTGAATTGCCCTTCATCCTTCATATACCATCAAGTCAGAAAAACTTTCAATATTATAAATCAAGAATATTTTGACGCAAGCCCGCCTGTACGGAACGGCAGACTTGGGAGCATTCAAATCTCACTTAGTGAGAAAATATTAGGTTTAAAATTAACGCCTATTCTATTCTTCTTTGTAATTTAGCGCCCTGAATAAAACAACGCAACAAACACTTCAAAAATGGCCGAAACCAAGTATATTTTTGTCACCGGTGGCGTTTCCTCTTCATTAGGAAAAGGAATCATAGCAGCTTCTCTGGCAAAATTATTACAAGCGCGTGGGTTTAAAACCACTATTCAGAAACTGGATCCTTATATTAATATAGATCCGGGGACTTTAAATCCCTACGAGCACGGGGAATGCTATGTTACCGAAGATGGTGCCGAAACCGATCTGGACCTTGGGCATTACGAACGTTTTTTAAACGTAAATACTTCCCAGGCCAATAATGTAACTACCGGAAGAATTTACCAAAGCGTTATAGAAAAAGAACGCCGTGGAGAGTTTCTTGGGAAAACGGTACAGGTAGTACCACATATTACCAACGAAATTAAAGAACGCATCCAGATTTTAGGTAAGGGTGACGAATATGATATTGTAATTACCGAAATTGGCGGTACGGTAGGCGATATTGAATCCTTACCTTATATTGAAGCCGTTAGACAGTTAAAATGGGAATTGGGCGATGAAAACGCTTTGGTTATTCATCTTACCCTTGTCCCCTATTTGGCTGCCGCCGGGGAACTTAAAACCAAACCTACCCAGCACAGCATAAAAACCCTGATGGAAAGCGGACTTAAAGCTGATATTTTGGTGTGCAGGACCGAGCACGAACTTTCTGACGATATTCGCCGTAAACTGGCCATTTTTTGCAATGTGAGACAGGAAGCGGTGATACAAAGTATCGATGCCGCGACTATTTACGATGTGCCCAATTTAATGCTGAAAGAAGGCCTGGATACCGTAACCTTAAAAAAACTGCATTTACCCGATGAAACCACGCCCAATTTAGAGCATTGGAATCAGTTTTTAAAACGGCATAAAAATCCGAAAGCTGAAATCACTATTGGCTTAATTGGAAAATATGTAGAATTACAGGATTCCTATAAATCTATTCAGGAAGCATTTATCCACGCGGGAGCAGAAAATGAAGTAAAAGTTAATGTTGAGAGTATTCATTCAGAATTTATAAATGAAAACACTATAGACCATAAATTCGAGCATTTAGATGGCGTTTTGGTCGCACCGGGATTTGGAGAACGCGGCGTGGAAGGAAAAATTGACGCTGTGAAATATGCCCGTGAGAATAATTTACCGTTTTTGGGAATTTGTTTGGGTATGCAAATGGCAGTTATAGAATTTGCCCGAAATGTTTTGCAACTAAAAACTGCCAATTCTACCGAAATGGATCCTAAAACCAAACATCCGGTGATAGACCTTATGGAAGCGCAAAAAGAGATTTCCCATAAAGGTGGCACAATGCGGCTTGGTGCCTGGGATTGTGAGCTAAGCATAGCTTCTAAGGTACACGAAGCTTATGGTAAAACCGAAATTAAAGAAAGGCATCGCCACCGTTACGAATACAATAATAAATACAGGGTGCAACTGGAAAAAGCCGGGATGTTAAGCACCGGAATTAACCCAGAAACAGGCCTTGTAGAAGTGATAGAATTAAAAGAACACCCCTGGTTTGTAGGTGTGCAATATCATCCGGAATATAAAAGTACTGTGGCCACGCCCCATCCTATTTTTATTGCGTTTGTTAAAGCAGCATACGAGTATTCAAAAAATAAAAAAAATGCCAGTCTGGCATAAAAACAATAATGGTCGGTTTATTGACCAATGGCAAGTTATAGTTTAGAAAAGCATGGAAGAAAAGAAATTTGATGTTCAGTCCTTAATCGGATTTATACTTATTGGCGGAATTTTATTATGGATGTTGTACACCAACAGTCCTTCAGAAGAAGAAGTGGCGCCACAACAGGAAACCGAGCAGGTAGAAGTTCCCGGTAATACAGATGCCAACCAACCAGCTCCGCAAGGGACAGAGTCCCAAAAAATCTCAGGCACCGATTCTACAACGCTTGCCCAGGCTAAAGAACGCTTAGGTGCATTTGGATATTCGGCCAGTCTTCCTTCGGCTAAAGAAAATACAACTACTATTTCTAATGATGTATTAGAACTAAAAGTAGAGAATAAAGGTGGTTATATTTCCCTGGCCCGGTTAACAAATTTCAAGACTTTCGATTCTATTCCGCTTTATCTTATTAATGATGGAAATGCCTCTTTCAATATTAATTTTACCACTACAGACGGTAGGACTTTAGATACTAAAAACCTATATTTTGAACCTGAAGTAACCCAAAATGGAGATAACCAGATTATCTCTATGAAGCTTAAGGTTTCTGAAGATGCCTTTTTAGAATACAGATATGTGTTGAAACCGGGCAAGTATATGTTAGATTTCAGCATAAGGTCTCAGGGCCTTAGTGGTGTATTTAATAGTTCTCAGGATATTAATTTAGATTGGAAACTAAAAGGCTACCGACACGCCAAAAGTATTTCTTATGAAAACCGTTATACTGAGCTTATTTACGAATATGGGGATGGGGATGATGATTATTTAGGTGCAGGTGATTTTGAAGAACAGGAAGATGAAGATATAACTTATGTAGCGTTTAAACAACACTTCTTTACTTCAATCTTACTTACCGATACCCCTTTTAAACGAGGGTCATTCCAGTCAGAAAACCTGGTGCAAGATGAAGAGATAGACACCGTTTATACCAAAAAATTTGCAGCTCAATTACCTCTGGAACTAAATGGCGGGGAGCTAAATTATAATATGAACTGGTACTACGGTCCCACAGATTATAAGATTTTAAATGATTACAACCGTAACCTGGATGAGGTCGTTCCGCTGGGTTGGGGTATTTTTGGCTGGATCAACAAGTTTGTGTTTATTCCATTTTTTGCTTTTCTAAGCGGAATTTTACCAGGCTACGGGATAGCGATTATTGTGATGACCATTGTGGTGAGAATCGTACTTTCTCCAGTGACTTATAAATCTTATCTCTCTCAAGCTAAAATGAAGGTATTAAGGCCCGAAATTAATGAGCTTAATGAGAAGTATAAGGATAATGCAATGAAAAAACAGCAGGAAACCATGAAGCTGTACAGTAAAGCTGGTGCCAGCCCAATGAGTGGGTGTTTACCGGCTTTAATGCAGATTCCGGTTTTCTATGCCTTATTCCAGTTTTTCCCAAGCGCCTTCCAAATTAGGCACAAGAGCTTTTTATGGGCAGATGACCTTTCCAGTTATGATGTAATCGCCAATTTACCGTTCCATATTCCATTTTATGGTGATCACGTGAGCTTATTCCCAATTTTGGCTTCCATAGCAATCTTTATCTATATGATGATGACTACGGGACAAAATATGCAACAGATTCAACAGCCGGGAATGCCGAATATGAAGTTTATTATGTACTTATCCCCACTGTTTATGCTTATTTTCTTTAATAACTACGCCAGTGGACTTTCCCTATATTACTTCACTTCCAACCTTATTACTATTGGGATTATGTTAGTGATTAAACACGTGATTATAGATGAGGATAAGATTCACGCAAAAATCCAGGCGAATAAGAAAAAACCTAAAAAACAGAATAAGTTTTCCCGCAAAATGCAGCAGATGATGGAGCAGGCTGAAGAACAGAAAAAACAACAAAAGAAATAAATGAGTGCTCAGTTGTGAGTTTTCTGTTGTGGGTTCCCGGTTGTGAGTTCTCAGTTCAATTAGTTCGGGAAGTCATTGCGAGACCCCATTTAAAATTTTGAAAAACGGAAATATTGACGTGTAATTAAAAAAGTCAAACCTTTGCTCAAAGCTCCTCCCCTTTTTTTCAAGGGGAGGTGCCGCAGGCGGAGGGGTTTTATGTTTGTATAAGTGATTGAAAAACAATAAACCGAGTACTCGAAAACAACAGATTTACGTATCGAGTAAAACCAGTCAATGCTATTTAGGCATGGACAATGGACAACCGAAAACTGACAACTCACAACTGAGAACCGAGAACTAATTCTTATCCCCCAATAAGGGCACAAAGCGAAACTGCCCAAATTCGGTTTTATCAAATTCCTGGGGAGATTTTCTAATAAAAAGCGTCATAGTTTGAGATTCATCCCCTACCGGAATTACCATTCGGCCACCTACTGCTAATTGTCCCAATAGAGCCTTGGGTACAAACGGCGCCCCAGCGGTCACAATAATCTTATCGAAAGGAGCATAATTTGGTAAACCTTTATAACCATCTCCAAAACTGAGATATTTAGGACGATAACCTATTTTATTGAGAAAATATTTGGTCTTTTTATAAAGTTCACGTTGTCTTTCTATGCTGTAAACTTTCGCGCCCAGCTCACAGAGTACCGCGGTTTGATAGCCGCTGCCGGTACCAATTTCCAGAACCTTGTCCCCTTTTTCAATTTCGAGTTTCTCGGTTTGAAAAGCTACGGTATAAGGTTGCGAAATAGTTTGATCTGCAGCAATGGGAAAAGCTTTATCCTGGTAGGCATGGTCTTCAAAACTACTATCCATAAAAAGATGTCTGGGGATTTTACCAATGGCTTCTAAAACCGATTTACTGGTAATCCCTTTTTTCTTAACAATCTTTACCAATTGCTGTCTCTTGCCTTTATGTCTATAGTTATCTGTAATCACTTTCCCCCATTTAAAATGTAAAAGTACTCATTCGCCTTCAAAGATTCAAAGTGAAACCGGGGGAGATTCCTGCCCAAATACCTAAACTATTTACAATCAAAATGCTATTTTTGTGAAAAATGCTAAATACTATGTTGAAGATTGGCGTGTTGGGTGCGGGACACTTAGGGAAGATCCATTTAAAATTACTTAAGCAGTCTCAAAAATATGAATTGGTGGGCTTTTATGACGCCAGTTCAGAAAATATGGAAAAGGTATCGGCAGAATTCGGTTATACTTCTTTTAATTCTATAGACGAACTTTTAGACGCTGTAGATGTAATAGACGTGGTCACTCCTACCCTTTCTCATTTTGAAGTGGCCAAAAACGCCATTACCAAAGGCAAACATCTTTTTATAGAAAAACCAATTACCAATACTTTTGCGGAAGCGGAAGAACTTATCGCCCTGGCCAAAAAACATAAGGTGAAAGGTCAGGTTGGGCATGTAGAACGCTTTAACCCGGCTTTTAGGGCAGTTGCTTCCCGCATTGAAAACCCGATGTTTATAGAAGCACACCGGCTCGCAGAATTTAATCCTCGTGGTACCGATGTGCCCGTAGTGTTAGATCTTATGATTCACGATATAGACGCCGTGCTTAGCGTGGTAAAATCTAAAGTAGAAAGTATTAATGCCAGTGGAGTTTCGGTAATTAGCGACACTCCTGATATCGCCAATGCCAGGATAAAATTTGAAAACGGCTGCGTGGCCAATCTTACTGCCAGCAGAATTTCTATGAAAAATATGCGCAAATCGAGGTTCTTTCAGCGGGATGCTTATATCTCGGTAGATTATCTGGAGAAAAAATGTGAGGTCGTTAAAATGAAAGACGTTCCCAAAGATCCCGATGATTACGCGATGATACTTCAAAATGCCGAAGGGGTTAAGAAGCAGATTTATTTTGATAATCCAGAGGTTTCTCCAAACAATGCGATCTTAGATGAATTGGAAACCTTTGCAGATGCCATAAATAACAATACTACTCCCATTGTAAGCTTAGAACAGGGTGCGGAAGCCTTGCGCGTGGCCAATGCCGTAATAGCGAGTTTTAGCAATTAATTTCCATTTAAAAAACAAATAATGGGGTTAAGCTTTTTTAACTTAAAAAACCCCAATAAAAACTACATAAAATGAAAAATATAGCAGTAATAGGAGCAGGAACTATGGGCAACGGAATCGCTCATACTTTTGCTCAATTTGGATACCAGGTAAACCTGATAGACATTTCTGAAGAAAGTCTGGATAAAGGAATGAAAACCATCTCTGGTAATCTGGATAGAATGGTTTCCAAAGAAAAGATAAGCGAGGCCGACAAGGAAACTACACTTAACAATATCACCACTTATACCGATATTTCTAAAGGAGTAAAAACAGCAGAGGTGGTAGTGGAAGCAGCCACCGAAAATGAAGGTTTAAAACTGAAAATTTTTAAGCAGTTAGATGAACATTGTTCCAAAGAAACTATTCTGGCAAGTAATACCTCATCGATTTCCATTACAAAAATCGCCTCGGTAGTTTCCAATCCCGAGCGGGTTATTGGGATGCATTTTATGAATCCCGTGCCTATTATGAAATTGGTAGAAATTATTCGCGGCTATAATACCAGCGATGAAATTACCAAAACCATCATGGAGCTTTCTGAGAGTTTGAAAAAAGTACCGGTAGAAGCCAATGATTATCCGGGATTTGTAGCGAACAGGATTTTAATGCCCATGATTAACGAAGCTATTGAAACCTTCTATAACGGCGTGGCCGGTGTAAAAGATATCGATACGGTGATGAAGTTGGGAATGGCGCATCCCATGGGGCCTTTACAATTAGCCGATTTTATTGGTTTAGATGTGTGTCATTCTATTCTGGAGGTGATGTATAATGGCTTTAAAAATCCAAAATATGCGCCTTGCCCACTCTTAACCAATATGGTAATGGCAGGAAAATTAGGCGTAAAATCTGGCGAAGGATTTTATGATTATACTGAAAGCAAGAAAGCAGAAAAGGTTTCTTCACAATTTAGTTAAAACAGGTGTAAACCTCAATAATAGCCTTTGACACAAATACTTCCCTTTAGAGCGGTTAGGCCTTTAAGAGCCAAAGCAGGACTCGTGGCCACCNGNTCTTACGAACAATATACCGAAGCAGAGATTAAAGCAATCCTTCAGTATAATCCGTATTCGTTTTTGCATATTTTGAACCCCGGATACAAGTTTCAACACGAGATTACTGGGGGGCATAAGTTTGAAATGGTCAAGAACCGCTACCTGGAATTCAAAGAGGAAAATTCGTTTATAAAAGACGAAAAACCGGCCTATTATCTTTATAAAATTGATAGTAGGAAGAGCAGTTGTTTTGGAATTATTGCCGCAGCCAGCGTAGAAGATTATGAGAAAAACCTGATAAAAAAACACGAAGATACCATAGCCAGTCGGGAAAACCTGTTTAAGGATTACCTTAAGGTAGTTGGTTTTAATACCGAGCCGGTGTTGCTTACTTATCCAGATAGCCCTAAATTAAATGAGCTTTTAGAAAAGGTGATGCAGACCCGTCCCGAATATGAATTTGCCACTACCAATAGGGAGATACATTATTTGTGGAAAATAGACGAAGAAACATTACTTGACCAGATAAAGGGGGAATTTGATAAGATGCCGCATTTATATATTGCCGATGGGCATCATCGCAGCGCTTCTTCCCATATACTGGCTAAAGAATCTAAGGCGGCCAATCCCGAACATACCGGCAAGGAGTCTTATAACTTTTTTATGAGTTATCTTATTTCTGAAAGTAACCTGAAAATACACGAATACAGTAGGTTAATAACAGACCTTAACGGACTTAGTAAAGAGGAGTTTCTAATAAAATTGGACGAGTCTTTTAGAATAGAAAATCACGGAATGGAAGTTCACAGGCCCCTAGAGAAGCATCATTTTAATATGTATTTAGACGGGGAATTTTATTCGCTATATTTAAGGAAAACCAATTATGAATTTGGGGATTCTTTGAGTAAATTAGACCCCTATATTCTTTATAAAAAAGTGCTTCAGCCAATATTAGGAATTGAAGATCTTAGAAATGACAAGCGTATTTCTTATATTCACGGAAAGTATGACCTTATTGAAATTAAATCTCGTATAGATAAGGGAGATTTTGCCGTAAGCTTTGGGATGCTTCCTTTGAGTATTCAGGAGATAAAGGAAACCGCCGACGAAGGATTAACCATGCCACCCAAGAGTACCTATATTGAACCCAAANTNCGAAGCGGGTTAACAATTTATGAATTTTAAAGNAAAAAATANTACATGGATATTTCAGAAAACATAAAAGAATTTAAAGATAAAATTCCAAAAGAGGTTACCCTGGTAGCTATTTCAAAAACCAAACCGGCCGAAGATTTATTGGAGGCTTATGACGCCCCACAACGGCATTTTGGTGAGAATAAAATACAGGAAATGACCGAAAAATGGGAAAGGCTTCCTAAAGATATTAAGTGGCACATGGTGGGCCACGTGCAACGCAATAAGGTGAAGTATATGGCTCCTTTTGTTTACCTGGTTCACGCCGTAGACAGCCTAAAGTTATTGAAAGAAATAAATAAGGAAGCCGAAAAAAATTCCAGGACTATAGATTGTCTTTTGCAAATAAAAATTGCTGAAGAGGATAGTAAATACGGAATTTCTGCCGAAGAAGCCGAGGAAATATTAAATTCAGAAAAATTTAAAAAGTTTAAAAATGTGAAGGTGACAGGTCTTATGGGCATGGCAACTTTTACAGACGATACCACACAGGTGAAGAAAGAATTTCAACACCTTAAATCGGTTTTTGACGATTTTAAAGAAAAATATTCAGAAATAACTATTCTTTCTATGGGCATGAGTGGCGATTATGAAATCGCGTTGGAGTGTGGCAGTAATATGCTACGCATAGGAAGTAGTATTTTTGGAGAACGAAATTAATAACAGAAGCAGGAGAAATTTTTTGTACGCAGTAGTAGACATAGAAACCACAGGTGGTAAATATAATGAGGAGGGCATTACCGAAATCGCTATTTATAAATTTGATGGACATAAAGTAGTAGATCAGTTTATTAGCCTGGTAAATCCCGAAAAGCCTATTCAGCCTTTCGTGGTTAAGCTTACGGGCATCAATAACGATATGTTGCACAACGCACCCAAGTTTTACGAGGTTGCCAGACGCATTGTAGAAATCACCACAGATTGTGTTTTAGTGGCGCATAATGCCAAATTTGATTATCGCATTTTGCGAACCGAGTTTAAACGCCTTGGTTTCAATTTTGAGAAGAGGTCACTCTGTACGGTAGAACTCTCCCAAAAACTTATTCCCGGGCAAAAATCCTACAGTTTGGGTAAACTGGTAAGAGCCCTGGGAATTCCCTTAAGTGGCCGGCATCGTGCCAGTGGCGACGCACAGGCCACCGTAAAGCTTTTTAAGATCTTAATGGCCAAAGATGTGGAAAAAAACATTCTTAAAGACGCGGTAAAATTAGAGCCTAAGCGAAAGTTAGACACCAAACTGGTTTACATCCTGGAAGACCTCCCCGGCATTATAGGGGTTTATTATTTTCACAATAAAGAGGGTGACATTATTTATATTGGAAAAAGCAAAAACATCAAAAAACGGGTTACGCAGCATTTTACCAACGAGCAGCATAAAGCCCGGCAAATGCAAAAAGAAGTAGCCTCGGTAAGTTATGAGGCCACTGGGAATGAACTTGCCGCCCTATTAAAAGAAAACCAGGAAGTAAAGCACAACAAACCCAAATACAATAAGGCTTTAAAAGGAAATGTGTTTAGCCACGCGCTATATCATTCCACCGATGAAGACGGATACATTAACCTGAAAATTGGAAAAGCAGGACAAAAAAATTGCATCACTACTTTTTCTTCTTTAAAAAGGGCTAAAAACGTTCTGGAAAAATGGCTGGAAGAATATGAGCTATGTCAAAAACTATGTCATTTAGAAAAGACTAAGGGACCCTGTTTTAATTATACCATAAAGAATTGCCACGGTGCCTGCATAAAAGAAGAACCGGCAGCGGCATACAACAATCGGGTTCGGAAGCTTATTACCCGAAACTCTTACAAAAACCAGAATATGTTGGTAATAGACAGAGGGCGTGAGATAGATGAAAAAAGCGCTTTCCTGATAGAAGATGGGGAGTTTAAGGGAATTGGATATTATAACCTAAACCATCAAATAAATCATATTGAGATTATTAGGTCTATTATTACCCCAATGAAGAACGACCGTGATGCGCAGCATATTATTCAGAGTTACTTAAGGAAAAACAAACGAATTAAAATCCTGCAGTTAGACCCGCAAGTCAAATAAGGGCCATAAAACCATAAAGCTTCACGAAATTATTTACATTTGAATAGTACTTAAACGCATTTACCTTGAGTGAAACTAAACCAAAGTCTGCCTGGAGACATAAGCTTCACGAAATTATTTATGAAGCAGATACCCCGGCCGGGAAATTTTTTGATATCGCTATCCTTGTCGTGATTGTGATTAGTATTGCTTTGGTTATGTTGGAAAGTGTTGGCCACCTAAACCTTAAATATTACTGGCATTTCTATATTGCCGAATGGATTATCACCATAATCTTCACTATTGAATATATTCTACGTATTATCTCGATTAAAAAACCTAAACATTATATTTTTAGTTTTTATGGGATTGTAGATTTACTTTCCACGATTCCTACATATATCGCTTTTGCTTTTGGGGGACATAACCTACTCTTTGCGGTAAGGGCTTTAAGGTTACTTCGGGTTTTTAGGATTTTAAAGGTGACCCGGTATATAGGGGAATCCAATAGATTAAAAAACGCGCTTAAAAGCAGCGGGCCAAAAATCACGGTGTTCTTATTTGCGGTTTTAATCATCTGTATTATCATGGGAACTTTAATGCACCTTGTTGAGGGGGAAGCTGGCGGCTTCGATAATATCCCCTTAAGTATTTATTGGTCTATAGTAACGCTTACTACAGTTGGTTTTGGTGACATTCACCCCATTACCCCGCTAGGCCGGTTAATCGCCTCCTTTATTATGATTATAGGTTACGGCATCATCGCTGTACCTACGGGAATAGTTTCTTCAGAATTCACCAAATCCCAAAAAGATAATATTCCCAACAATACTCAAGCTTGTCCTCACTGTAATGAGACCAAGCATCTGGATGATGCCGAATTTTGCCATAACTGCGGAAAAAAACTCCAACATGACTAAATTTCTGCTCAACGTAGTTGGCCCCACCGCAATAGGAAAAACCTCGCTCGCTATAGCCTTAGCGCAGCGGTTTGATACCGAAATAATTTCGGCAGATTCCAGACAGTTCTTTAAAGAGATGCAGATTGGTACCGCTGTTCCTTCGGAAGCAGAATTGGCAGCAGTTAAACATCATTTTATTCAGCATATTTCTATTGAAGATCAATATAGTGTTGGCGATTTTGAAGCTGAAGCGATCTTGAAATTAGAAGAAATTTTTAAGCCACAAGAAGTTGCAGTGATGGTTGGCGGCAGCGGACTCTACACAAAAAGTGTGCTTCAGGGTCTGGATTATTTTCCGCAGATTTCTTCAGAAATAAAATTGCAACTGAATGAGCAATTAAAAGAAGAAGGGCTTTTATCCCTGCAAAGAAAATTAGAAACCCTGGATCCCGATTATTACCACAGTGCCGATATTCAAAATCCGCAACGGGTAATACGGGCATTAGAGGTTTCTATTGGCACCGGGCGCCCCTACTCTTCCTATTTAAGTCAGCCCAAAAAAATCCGGGATTTTAAAACCATCAGCATCGGGCTCACGGCAGAAAGGGAGGTGATTTACGATAGGATTAACCGGCGGGTAGATTTAATGTTGGATGAAGGCCTGTTGCAGGAAGCGCAAAACCTCTTTCCCCAACGCCGATTAAACGCTTTAAATACGGTAGGCTATAAAGAGCTTTTCGCGTTTCTTAAAGGAAAATATTCCCTGGAAACCGCGGTAGCCGAAATCAAGAAAAACACGCGTAGATTTGCCAAAAGACAACTAACCTGGTTTAGAAAAGATCCCGAGATTCAATGGTTTGATTACCAAACCCCGATTGAAGAAATTGAGCAGTTTATTAAACAGAAGATGGGATGATCTGGTAATGTGGTGATGAGATGATTTGTTGATGTGGTAATGGGGTAATGTGGTAATGTGGTGATGTGGTGATGTGGTGAT
>JGI1221J13441_10000987_pt1 | contig 12210 bp, 8 predicted proteins | sample LakVidmifraction_4_FD_13441 | JGI IMG/M metagenome (IMG submission 13441) | reverse complement strand
AACTAGCCCATTGAGCTGCACTGGAATTTACCAATAAGCCTGTAAGACTATCCCAAAAGCCTATTCTGTCTGCATCTTCTGGGATAGGTTTGTTTGGTGCTATATTAATTGCAGATGACATATCGAAATCATCCATTTTAACATAAGCAGTACCACCCCATCTATATGATTCATTCTGTTTTAGATCAGAATATATTTTACTGCTTCCTGGTATAATTATATTTTGTTCTGCAATATCACTATAAAAATTTGGTGCTGTATAATACCCCTCTATAATCTCATCAACATAGCTTGGTAAATACTGTGATGGTATTTTACTATCATTCCCCAAAGGAGTGTATCCACCAGCACTGCCTTTTTCACCTCTTGTCTGATATACTGTTAGGTCTAAATCATTTTGAAACCCACTTAAACTAATATCATTTTGGTCACCTACCATTTCCGACCACTCTATAGCTTCTACATTTATAATAGGGTTACTTGGGTCTGTATTATTTATTGTTACATTCAATCCTGCTTGTACTGATTGTATACCGCCACCTGATCCCCCACCACCTGTTGAAGATATTTTTAAAGGGTCTTCTTTTGTGAGTCCGCTGCCTTCAAATTGTATATTGTCCCCTGCTTCTAAAAAAGGGGCTTCACCTTGTTTATTGAGTCTTCTTAATATTTCTTGTCCTTTATCTAACTTGTTGAACCAATTTAAGTCTTCAATAAGTTCCTCTGTGGTTTTATTCTTAGCCATTCTATTTCTTATTTTTAAAAAACACCCCATCTTGCTCAAGTCTTTTATACAGATATTTACCTGGGCATGCTGTAGCTTTACTGTCGCTGTGACCTTTTATGGCTTTAATTTTTAGAGTTAGACACATAGCATCTGTCAAAGCTTTTATGCTCGATATCATTTTTTCACTTGGTTCATATTGTTCGTAGTTTCCTACAGCCACTATCCCAATTCCCCTTGTATTGTCTGCGGAATTATGGTAGGTCTTTTTTTCTATATCGTTCAATATGTTTACATTCCCATTTTGATCTATTGCAATGTGATACGCAATACCAGGCCAATTTCTTTGGTTGACATGATAGCTTGCAATACTTTCCAAACTTTGTTTTTTACTCCCCGCAGTATGGTGTATATAAATTATTAGACTATCCTGTATATTCCTATCACTGTATTCTTTTGTCAAACTTTCAGTTAGATCGTGGGAAATATATTCTTTCCCATCTTCTGTTGTTATGTCTGTACCCGTCCAATTATAAATACCTACGCCCATCGTGGACATAAGTGCTACTATTAATACTACTGCTCTTTTTTTCAAAGTGTGTTATTTTTCTAGTAAAGATTTTATAGATGGTTTTACAATGCTGTTATGCATTGTATCTATAATCAATTTTCCTTGTTCTGTAAAGTTTTCTTTTTGGTGTGTTGCATAACTTGTAAACACTAAAAAATCATTTCCGTCGTCTATTGGCATTCTTAGTGCCGATTTTATTCTTGAGAACGTCACCTTTTCATTTTCATAGTAATGTTTCAATATTTGCGTCTCCATCTTAACTGTCTCTATATCTACAAACCCGTAGTACTCGGATGCTTTTAACATATCTCTGTACTGAGCATCTAGTTCTACATTTTTATATATTTTTACAGCCTCTATATCTGTCTCTTTTGTTTTGTGAAACTCTAGTACTACATCCACATATCTGAAATCTGTTTTTCCATTCCTTGCTATAAGCACCAAAAATCTATCCACTTTTGTTTTTATGAATATATCTTGTACTGCATCGTTTATGGCATTATAAAAAACAAGTTTTATCACATCGTCATAAAAAGATATCTTTTCTTTTTTCTCTTCGTTTTCCCTTCTTAGTTTTTCATTTTCAAGTTCGTAGTTCTCTATTTCTAATTTATTTTTCTTTTTTTCATCTTTATACTTCCATAATGCTATTATAAAAGTTAACAATGCGCCTATAAGAACGCCTAACATATCAACACCCATTTTTTGTTTTTATATAAAAAGGGAGGTAGGATATCCCCGCCTCCCTTTATAGTTGTATATTCAGTGTGTGTACTACTTAGCTACTGTCTGTACCGCAGATAGTCCTGCTGCTGCTGCCAAAGAGTTAACATAAGCCTCTAAAGCTGTATGTCTTCCTACTTCTGCCCAAACAATATAAGTGGTTGACATATCACTATGTCTTCCGACGCCTTGTGAAGGTCTACCATCATGTACTGTGATCTCGTAAGAACAATACTGTGCGGTATATTTCAACACTGACTCTTCTCCAAATACTCCTTTTGCAAACAAGTTGTTTTTATGTCTTGTCTGTCCGTCAAAGTAGTACATAGAAGCCTCTTCCCATCCCAAAAGGTGTGCTCCAAGGTTATCTCTGTCCTGCGCTCTTGAAAGACGCTTTACATTGAAGTTTTTACTGTACTGTGGATCAAATGAATTTGTTACCTCTTCGATATACCCGCCTGCGGCTTCGATTCTAACAGAAGTTTCATAGAAAGGTACTTGATCGCGAGTTGCTTCTGTTGGTGTAAAATTGAAAGGTTTTCCTACCAATCTAATACCCATTAAAGCTTCTACATCAGATTCATCTTCTACTTTTTCCCACTCTGTAAAGTTAAAAGAGCTTGGGGCTTCTGATTTGAAACTATCTAAAAAGATGTTGTCACACTCATCACAAACGATGTCGGTAACGACTGTTGTGCTATAAACTGTTTGACAGCCTCCTGCTACGTCTCCTGTTACAGGTACTCCTTCTGCCACTGTTCCTGCTAAGTTACCAGATACATTTTCAATACCCACTGTAGGTGCATTCACATCCTCATCAACAAAGGTAAGAACTGCTGCTGCTGATGTTACTACAACTCCTTCTGCGGCCAAAGCTGCTGCATGTGCCGTTACAAAATTTGTTGCTGTTACTGTTGGGGAAGTTGCAAAAGTTGCAAGATAATCTGTTCCACCAACGCTTACATTAGCTGTTCCTGATGTTCCTGTAATAGTTACTGCTGTACTTGTTGCCCCTTCTTGTGAAGATGCTTCTACAATTGTAAGTTCAGGATAGGCTGCTTGAAGTTTTGCCAAAGTCGATCCATCACACTCATCATCTTTTAATTGGATTGTATATGCTTCTGTTGATGCAAAACAAGATTCTCCATCTACCCAAGCTGTACTTGTAACTGTTGAATTATTACAAACTGCTTTTACGTCTCCGATAAATTTAATACGGGCTGTTGATTTGGGTCCTGCTGTTCCAACGTAGGTTGCAATTTGTGCAGAAGTCAATTCAGTTGCTACAACAACACTATAGATACCTGCCCCATCATCGTTTCCAATTTTTACAACACTCCCTGCTACAAATCCTGGAAGGTCATCAACGGTAGTTGTGAGGTCTGCGCCGTCATCTTCGATAGATACGCTATAAACGATACCTGATGCTATTTCGGTGTAACCTGCAATACAATCTTCGCAATCTTTAATATAAGAAGGGATAGTTTGTTCAAAAGCACCTAATGTTTCTGATGCGGGATGTAAAATAGTGTAAGTACTTGCCAAACCACTACGTTCTGTAAGTTTTACATCAAACTCATTGTATTGAGATTGTACTCTAGCCAATGCATTTGAATCTCCGCTGTCGGTAAGGGTCAATGTGCTGAATACATATTCTGTACCACCTAGTGCTCCTTTTGAACTATCTACGGTAGATATTTTAATAAGGTCTGTCAAAGGGACTCCCTGTGGTAAAGAATCTTTTTTAAGGTTTTCTACAAGACGATTAATCATCTCTTGATTAGTTTCTCCTTCTTCGCGGCCAAAATGTTTTTTAAATACAAACTGATCTTGTCCTGTAATGAATTGGATTCGTGGTCCAAATAATGTAATATCCAATACAGTTGTTTGCCCTTCATCTAGGGAAATAGCTGTACTTGCGTTTACCCCATCATATCCAATGATAAGTTCGTCAAATTTTTGCTCGATTGATTTTGGAAAATTTGCTTTTACGCTGACCAAAGAGTTTACGTTAAAATTTTCCGATGCATAGGATTTTCCATTGTCCCCTGTTCTTGTGTTGGGTCCTTTGTGCTTTCCTAAACGCATTTCTAATACTTCGTCTTTTGGAAGTCCTGCGAAATCACTAACTACTTCCGCACCCTGTGCAGTTGGTTTTTGTGACTTTACTATCGTGAACTGTCCTTTTGCTAAATGTTTTCCGCCGCCACTTGTCAAGACTTTACCGTCTAGTGTAAATAAGTGTCGGGACATTGCTGAATGAATTCCTGGCATAATTGTGTTTTAATTAAATTGTTTAAAGTTATTGTTTTTGTTGTCGTAATTTTTGTAATTGAAATCTTGGGTTGTTTTCGTTGATGTCCGACGCCTCTGCACACATAGAAATTATTCTGTTTAAGGATTTGTCGTCCCACTCTATTGTGTAACTCTCATTGAAGCCCGATTCTGGGTTGAGGGGGTCTTGTAAGGAAATTGCTTGGGGATATCTGTAATAGTCTAGTAGAATTTTGTCTACACTGAAATCTCCCGCCGTATAAACCGATACAGTGTTGTTGTTTACTGTATATGGTGCCTCTCTCCATAAAAAGGACGGTTTGTTGTCGCTGTCCTGTAGTATTTCTGATAGGTCTTCTGTTTGTACCTCAAACAAATATAAGTCTTTTTGTTTGCACTTCTCTTTTGAAGCCTTTGCTTTAACTCCTGCAATGTCGAGGTAATTGAGTGGTAAATCGAAGTCCTCTTTGTCTTCCGCTCTTTTCGACGGTTCAATTGGAACTCCTAATACCAAGAACTTTTGTATGTACCTTATATCGTCAACAGCTCTTTGTTGGAGATGCATTTCTTCAAATACTATCTGCTGTTCATTAAACTGTTCTACAAACCTACCTCTGTCAGTAGCAATACCATCATTGGTAATATTACTTTCAGTTTTGATTTTATATTTTTGGTAGGTTTGTTCAACTGTTGTAGGCATTTTCTATTTTATTGTATTTCTGTAAGCCTGTGAAACCATATCCTTTATTTTTGAATCTGTTGCAGCAATCTTTGCAGCTTCTTTTAGGTGGTTACCTAATCTTTCTCCATCTAAGAAATATTGTTTCTGTCTGTATTCTAATTTTTTGGCGTGGTTCAATTTTGTCAACATAGAAAACAAATCCATTTCGTCTTTGCTGTTTTTGTCTTTGGTCATTTTGAATGCTTCCAAGAACCTCTTTATATTGTCATTTCCACTTTTCTCATCCTCGAAACGTTTCAAAACAGTTTTTTTAAGTGTCTCTTTATCTGCGCCGCGGATATTTGAAATATTCATCCACTCTAATACAGTGTATAGTGTATCGTCTTCGTTTTTCTTATCTCCCACCGAACCGAGTAGAGTAGAGAATGTCACCATTGCTTCTAACTTATCTTCTTGTTTCTGTTCTGTTTGAGTTTGTTGTTTTTTGATGTTTTTGATACAGTACATCGCAGAACGTTGTAGTGTTGCATCTTTCTCTCTCTCCTCACAAACATATCCTTGTTTTAGAACATGATACAGTTCAAACATGTCCTTTTCATTTTTTGTATCAAATTCTCTGTTTGTAAATATATCTATTGAAAATCCTCCCCAGAAATCGTCGTTGACGTTATTTGCGTCCTCTTTGTATTTCTTTTCATAAGGCTCTTTAATAATCTTATTGTAAAGACTTATTAAAGCTGATTTTTCCTCTCTTTTTAAAGATTTGTTGCAATCATCTTCGGTATCGAAGCCTGTATTCCACATTCGTGTTCTTTCATCAAAAGATATGGAACGTATTTCTTTTATACCTCTCACCAATAGTTTTGATGTTCCATGTTGGATAAAGCCGCTTGGGGCGTCAAGGTCTGGTTTTGGGACAATCTTAAATATGTCTCCCATTGTAATATCCGTATTTGCTATACGGATACTTTGTTTTTTTGTAGCCATCTTTGGTTTTAGCTTTTCTTGTTACTTTAATCTATTTTAGTTTATTACTTTCTGTTTTTGTCGAGGGACAGGAGCTGTGAGTAATTACTCTCACAGCACCCTCGGTTTTTAATGTCTTTGCTGACTTTATTACTACCACAACAATCAAGCCATTTAGCTATTTTGTCACGTTAAATTTCAATTATTTATAGCCCTTGCGTGCACCCTTTTCCAATTCGACCGACACATATTTAGAAGGGTCCTTCATGAACATCGCTCCAAAGCCATAGATAAAGAATGAACTGTGCATTGTTTTAGCTGATGCTACAATATCGGTTGCTCTGTCTTTACTATATCTTCCATTCTCTGTACCCCAATAGATTTTGTCATTTTTAGGAGTTACAAGGTAAATATTAGCTTTATCGTTGTCACCAATCATTTTAGTTCCTTTTGGAAGGTCACCGCTGTTGCTGTAAGAACTATCAGACGCGTCCCAAATAATCATACTGTAGGTTGTGTAGTCTGATCCATTTGGGTTCATTCCGCCAACGTTACGGTCTGTAACATTCATCTTGTTTAAAGATTTGTTTTCAACGATCTCTACATATCCGATACCTGGTAAGTTTACTTCTGTAAATCGGATTGGCTCCAATTTCAAATTGTACATATCTCCCGATACAGGATTTTTAGGGAGGATTCTGTCTGCTCCCAATAAAGCTCCAAGGTTGTTCAATTGAATCTGAACTTCGTCTTTAAAGATTAAAAGTACGTTGTCAAAAGCTTCTGAACCACATTCAAATTTCAATTTAGATGAAATGGTATCTTTGTATGGATTTGCTTTGAATACATAATCACGGGCCTGTTTGATGTGTGATCTTTGGATTCCACCTCTTTTTCCGTAAGTGATAATATATCCTCTGCGGAACTGGTGCCATAATCCTTCGTTGTAACGAGTTGTGCCTTTTGTAGTTTTAATTAAACCACCTTTTTGGAACATCAATCTTACAGACATAATACGGTTGAATTTTTGGATGGTCAACATCTCAAGAATAGAACCCACTGTATATTTATGTGTAGCATTGGGAGCTTTGTCCTTCATAAGAATGACTTCTTTGCCCTGTTTGTAGAAATTTTCCAATTCACCAATGAACTCTAAACTGTCAGCTTTGCCTTCATTAAGGTCAACAGAGTCAGATTTACCTGAAAAGAAAGTTTCAAAACCAAATGGTGCTCCAAGTTCGAATTCAGAGGTCATGTAAGCACTTGCACCTGGCATGTGAACAATCCCTAGTTTTTCTCCCCATTCTGCAATACCACCACCTACTTCAAAGTATTCGATGTCTTTTTGCAAAAATTCTGATGGAAAAGTTCTGTCAGGGTCATTTGTCATAAGTACAAAAGTCATTTCAAAACCATAACCTAAATCTCTTACAGGTTCTGCATCCGATACAACGATTTGTTCACCATCCATACCATCACAAGTAATAACTTGGCCTGGTGCATATTCTCTGTTAAGTGCTAGTTTAAATGTAGTGCCGTCCATACCTGCATATTGCTGATAAGAATAGTCATCCACTGTCTTTAGTCTGTTGTCGGTTTCAACTGGATAGTCGTAAGAGAACTTACCGTCCCATCCGTTTACTTCTAATATGGCGTCACTGTCGAGTACATCTTGAAAGAGCGGTTTGTATTCCATCTCTTGTTGTCCGTACCAACTCTGCAAGCGCATGTGGTTCTTTAAAGGGTCTTGCGAATACCATGTATGCAAGGTGGAGGCATCTTGCCATCCTTGTTGGTTAACAAGTTGTGCAGTTGTGATAGCTTTTACATCTATCATTGCATTGCCGTTCCTTGTTAATGAATCATTTGTGTAAAAACTCATTTGTGTCTGTTTGTGTTATTGTTTATATTAGTTACTGTCAAAAAGAGCTTCTAACCCTTCTTTTTTATCTTGTTTCTTTGCCGCGGATGTTGTAGTNCTTGTCCGTGGTTTAATAATAAGCTTTTTTAATGCGCTTATGTTTGCTTCATTTTTAGCCTTGATACCCATAAAGTCATTAAAAGCTTCTTCATTGGTCAGCATAAAAGCTATCTTTGCATAAAGTTCTGGATTCTTTTTCGCTTCAAAATAAGCGTTGTCAACTTGTGTAACTCCATTCTCGTCAAAATTGGCAGAAGCCTCTATCAAAGACTTACTATATTTTTCATCGAACTTTAACTTTTGAAAAGTATCTTTTATAGTTTTTTTGAATTCCTTTTGACTGTCTTTTGTCTTTTGGACTTCTTCTAACTGTTTGTTCTTTTCACTCTCTACTTGTTTGGAAAAATTACCATTTATTTCCCCAATTACTTTTTCCGCTTCTTTATCAAGTGTCAAATCTTTTCTGTACCTATCTATAATAAGATTTGCATCTTCGGCAGAAATACCTTTGGAAAGTAATTTCTGTTGTACTAAATAGGACTGTACATTTTCATTTTCTAGGTCGTAGCTTTTAAGTGGGTGGATAAGTTCTGCCTCTCTTTGTATTAGAGATGAAATATCGCCTCCCGCTTTTTTGATGTCCAACATTTTTAATGTGTTTTCATCAAGTCCGTCTTTACTTATATACTTAGAACTAAAATCTTCGTCTTTTAAGGCTTTTTGAGCGTCCTTTAATTGTCTGTAGACTTCTGGTGTGATATCTTCTATTTCTGTAATTGCGACGCTGATAGGGTTTCCATCTTCGTCTTCTACATCAATTTCTGCATCTTGCCAATCTCCGTCCTCAATGTTTTCTTTTATCAAATTGCGATAAAAATCATTTTGAAGGTTTGGTTGGATTTTCTCTGCTTCTACCTCTTTTTTTGTTGGGGCCTCTACAATAGTGTTTTTTTCTGTGGGCTTTTGCTCATTAAATAAAGAATCCATTCCGCTAGTTGCTTCCTCTGATTCTTGAACGTCTGTAGTAGTTTCTGCTGTTACTTCTTCGTCTTTGGAAAAGAAGCTGTCTAATCCTTCTTTACCTGAAATAACTTCTGTTGTGTTTTTGGTTTCTTCTGTGGTCATTCTTTTCTTGGTGTAAATTTACAAATTTTTTAATGTGTAGGCAAATTCATAACTTTTCTACACATTCGTTTATATTTCTATGATTTTATTTGTGATAAGTCTTTTTTCCTGTGATTGTTTTATTGTAGAAGTTTTCTTAATTTTTATTTATAATTGCTTGGAATTTTTGTGCATCCGTTTGGTGATTTTTAGCTTTTATCTCTTCTGAGCGTAAAGCTAATTCCTGCATCTTCATAGCCGTAGAGGTTTTATCGGCAGTTATTTTTCTTTGTTGGTCTGCTTGCTTAATACTTAACTCTTCTTCCTTAATATCATTATCTAGTGCTTGTTGTGTAAACTTAGCAATTTGTGCAAAACCTTCTGTGTTTGATTCTTTGTCACTAGCTCGACCCGCTGCTGATATAGCACTCACGTCAATTTTGGTTTCTAGTTCTCTTTCCTGCATTTCTCGTTGTCTATCATACAATAATGTAGCACTATCCTTGTTGGCTTGAATCAATTTATCAGACTGAGAAGATTGAAACTCTCTTTCTTCTTGAACTTTTTGGCGTTGCTTCTTCTCTATTACTTTCGCTTGCTCCTGAACTTCTACTAAAACTGGATTTGTAAAAAGTTGTATAACGTCGCTGTAACTTCTTTCTATTGTATTGTCGTTGGCGATGTATTGTTTTATCTGTTCTATCTTTTTACGCTCATTTGAGTTTGTTACAGGATGTACAGATAGATTTCTTAGTGGGAATAATTCTTCGTCTTCGCGCAGGATATCTAAAAACCTTAGTTCACCATCTCCTTTACGTGTTATTGTAGTGCTGTCCTTACCTTCTTTTTCGCAATACTGTGCAATTGCCAAATGAACTTCCATTCCTTTTGCTTTTGCTGTCTGCATCTTATCCATCATGTGATTTATAAGGGCATATGAGGCTTGTGCGCTTTGTTTTACACCTTCCGCTGTTGTGTATGTGTTCGGTTGTCCTAAAAGCTGTGGAGTGATACCTATTTGCTCTAACGCCATTTGTTTGTATGTGCGTGCCAGTTCCATACGGTATTGTACCTGTGTGGCAAATACTACTTCCTGCCTTTCAAATAATTTTGGTTGGTTGCCCTGTGTGTTTTGTCGACTAAGGTCTAATCCTAAAAGAGAAGTGTCTTTTATATTGTCGCGCATTCTGTACAATGCCTCTTCTGTAGATTCATCTTGATACTCTTCTGAAAGTCCTGTAATGTCAAATGTAAAGAATACACCAAGTTCTTTTTCAAGAAGTTCCGTTACCTGGTTCATACAAATGTTGTGCAACTGTTGGTAGGGCTCTAGTTTCGGTGTAATACCCGTATCTATAATTCCCGTTACAGGTAATTTTACTCCAAACAAATCCGAGTTCTCCCCTTTTATTTGGTAGTCCAATGGCGCCACATCTAGGTACATATCCTCTTTTATCGTTGATCCATTACCTTTAATTTTTACAAACTTCCATACTTCGGGAGCATAGAAATAGGTTATAGTGTCTTCGTGCTCTTCTAAATTATCGTTTTTTAACGCTTTTTGTAATTCTTGTAAAGATGTATTTCTAGGTTTTTTTATTTCATTCTCTTTCAAGAAGTCTTCTAAAAGATCATCATCCGTTAGTTCAACAGATAAACTACCAAAATCATTTTTGTATATAAGAACCCCCATTCTTTTTTGAGAGCGCCAATATCCTTCCGTTACCCTAACCGTATCTCTTCTTACCTCTATGTCATCCCGTAGATGTTGTGAGAAGTTTGTGTCAAGTGTGTTTAATTCATTTTCTTCGCGCGGCATCCAAGAACTAAAAGATTCTTCATCACCATCTTCATTCATTACAGTGGTTGTTCCTAAAGGTTTCCCAAGGGCATCTTCCAACTGTGTGTTTATCTTGTGATCGAAGTAATTGTGGAAAGGTACTACAACGGGTTCGGGGAAAGCCATTTTACTGGGCTTGATAGTTTTTCCTCCCGATACTTCTGTACCGCTAAAGTTTTTGCTGTAAGAGTTTTTATCTTGGTTCCAATAGTTACCAACGGCTTCGGATTGCTTCAAGTTCATTATATGCCCAAACTTGTTCAATATTTCTGAAACGGGCATATCATGTATCCTACCTGCGTATTCTCCGTCTTGAGGGTATTTTGCGTGAGCATCCTGTGAAAAGAACGTTTGTTCTGGTAACCACTCTTCTATACTGTAAGAATCATATCCTACTCTATAATGTCTAAAGAATCTTCCTGTAAGTAAATAGGAAACGAAATCTTCTCTATCCTGTTCTTGTAAATAAAATCTTTTTTTATCCGCGGTAAGTACGTTCTGTGCCCACTCTGTAGCCAACACCTTGAAGTTTTTACTCATGAACTCCTCTATTTCTGATGGAGTGAGTGCCTTTACTTGCTGCTGTACCTCTTCTTGGTACATTTGTTGTTCTTCTTCGGACTTAAACTCACTTCTGTTGGGGTCTATACCACGCATCAAAAGCATCCTATCTATTTCTTGTTTAAAGACAATCTGCGCCGATTGGTGCATCATCTCTGTCTTTTGTCGAATAAATTCATTTGTACTGTATTCATCTATACTCTCTACCCTGTATCTGTCGTCGAGTTCTGTGTAGAGTGCTGAAAGTGCATTTACTATAATACCTATAAAGTCAAAGTGCTTTATATAGGTGTCAACGTTCATGTCTTTACGAAGTTTTTTTGCTTCCTCCGCGTACCACGATAGTTCTTGGAAATCTGAAATACCAGTTCCGAGGTATGTAAACCTCCCTTGGGCCATTGCTCTCCAATCGGTAAAAACAAGATTTTTTTGTATCTGCTTTAACCCTTCTCTTTCAAGTGCATCTACTGTTGATTTTTTCCAACCGTTATTTTTTTGTGATTTTTTAAGGTTTTGGATGGGTAGAGTACTTGCTCCCGAACCACTTATTGTGCTTCCAATACCATTAAAAAGTGCGTAGTCTGTATTATTTTTCATTCTTTGGGTTCAGGGTACGATAGGCTACAAAGATAGTGATAGTTAAAAAGATTGCCAAATTCCTCACATTTACTGTGATAGATCATCGTTTTTTTCTATAGAATCCTGCTCGTTTACTTGAAGAGGTATACATACTTTTAGGGCGTTCTCTTTGTGGTTTTTCTTCTTGTTTTTCTTCTTGTCTGTAGTCTTTTACTTTCCACAGTCTTGAACTTTGTAAATGATGTATCTTACCATACGCTCCATA
>JGI1221J13441_10000986_pt1 | contig 12212 bp, 6 predicted proteins | sample LakVidmifraction_4_FD_13441 | JGI IMG/M metagenome (IMG submission 13441) | reverse complement strand
GCCGGAAAGCTTGACTCCCCGAATGCGGTAGGTAACCTGACGGCCGCTACCTCCACCGTGTTGGACGGCGAAGGACAACAGGCCGCCCAGGCCGTGTTGACGTGGACTGCACCGGGGGCGAACACGGACGACTCGCCGATCGTGGACGGGTCCAGGTTCGAGATCCAGTTTCATCGGGTCGACGAGACGTCGTGGCAAGTCACTGCAGTGTCGTGGGACACCCTGGCGTTGACTATCGCTGGGCTTCCTGTCGGGGTACCTCACGAGGTGAGGGTCCGGGCGATCGACACGTGGGGAAACCAGTCGGTGTGGGTGAACCTGGCCGGTGTGGTGTCTGACATCGACCTGGTGCCGCCGTCGACCCCTGATCCTGTCGTAATGGCGGTGGGTTCACCGTTGAACGTCCTGGTGACACACAAGCTCGGGACCGGGGGCGTCGACTTTACGTTGGAAGCCGACCTGTCGGCCCTCGAAGTACATGTCGGCACTACCGTCGGTTTTGTCGTGTCCACTTCGACGAAGGCGGGGGAGATCCAGGCGAACGCAGGTACGATGGCGGCCGGGACGGTCGCGGTCGGGGCGTTTCCTGTCCCAGCGACTGTCGGCGATGTGGACAGGTGGGTGCGTGTGGTGGCGGTAGACCGTGTCGGCAACGCTTCGGGCCCGTCGGCTTCGGTTGCGGTGACGGTCGGGCTGATCGACAACGAAAATGTGGTGTCGTTGGTGGCCGACAAGATTGCGGCCGGTTCGATTACGGCGTCACTGTCGATCTCGTCCGGGACGCTGTACTCCGGGTCGGTTCCGGGGGTTCCGCTCGGGACGGCGGGCGAAACTGGCGTATATATCGATACGGACGGCATCCATCTGTATGATGCCGGTGCGTTGCAGGTGTTTCTGGCGGCGTCTGGGGCGTCGGCTAGCTTGTTCAACGGTGAACTGATCGGTGCGGGGATTGAGGCCGGTAACATTACGGCCGGGACGATTGATGCGGCTAGGGTAGGTGTGGGTACTATCGGGGCCCGCGAGTTGGCCCCCGGCGGCGTCCCCTCCGTCGCGTTGGCGGCCGATCTGCAGTCCGACAACTATGACGGCACCGGGGCCGGGGACGGCACCCAGGGCTGGCATATTGCACGTGACACCGGGGACGCAGAGTTCAACGACGTGAATGTGCGCGGAGGTCTTGAGTCCCGCGAGCTGACCGACCCGAACGGGGACCGATACGGGCTCCGGACGGTGACCCACAAGGGGGGGCTGCGGTTTGACCGTATCTGGCTGGACGCCGTCGGCTTCGATCCCGAAGACGAGACCCAGTGGTACCGGGTCGGCGGAGTCGAAGCGGCCGAGCGGTTTCGCGGCGGGGTCGGTGGGATGCTGCTCGGCGATCAGGGCGTCTACCAACTGTTTATTGGGGCGACTGGGGCTGCCGCCATCGATTTCCGCAAGGGGTTCACATATCAGGGGGGCTATACACCCTATGGTGGCAGCTATCAGGAGCCGTTCTACCGTGTGGGGATGAACTGCATCGAAGCGTGGGGGCTGGTGAACTCGTCTGTCTGGACGACATCCAACAAGGTGTTTGCGACGCTGCCCACCGACTTCCATCCGGACGCTTCCAACGTGTACACAGTGCACTCGGCAAACGGTCCGGTCCGCATGGACGTGAAGTCGTCAGGCGGGATGGAAATTCGGGATAACCCTGGCAGCTATCTGACGCTCGGAGTGTCGTGGCCGCTTCCCGATTCGCTGGAACCGTTCGGCATCAGCATCTACCCCTGACGTACTCGACCGGACGCCCGGCGTCTACCTGTGAACGGAGCAACCATGGCAGCCAACATGTACACGGTCAAACGGGGCGACACCCTGTCCGGGATCGCGTCCCGGCTGGGCAAAAGCAGCTGGCAGTCGCTGTACAAGGGAAACAAGAAGGTTATCGGCGGCAACCCGAACTTGATCCTACCCGGACAGAAGCTGTCTATCCCCGGTTCTTGGGGCGGTTCTGCCACCGTGTCCAAGCCGTCCCGGTCGAAGCCGAAGGCCAAGGCGTCGGTCGTGTCTGGCGGCAAGGCCAACACCCGTAAGGTCGCGTTGCCTGGCTTGTCGGCCAACGACTTCGCCGACATTGCGTCGCGACGACGTGCGGCCACATCCAACTTCCAGTTGGCTCAGACCAATGCGCAACGTGAGCAGGCACGGTCGGGTGCCCGGTGGGGTCTTGAACAGTCACAGATTGTGCGGGGTGCAGAGGGCCAGTCGACACAGTTGATGCAGGGTTTGGCCGACATGGGGTCGGCCCGCAATCCGCGTACGGCGGGCCGTGGCAATACGGCTATCTCTGATGCGACGAACCGGACGATCGCTTTGGGTGAGGCCGATTTGGGTGAACGTATCCAGTCGTTGCAGATGGTGGTCCAGGAGGCACGTAGGAACCGTGACCGTACGTTGGCCGATCTGTCGGCTGAGGAAGTTCGCCGTAAGACCGATTATGACCGTATGATGGGAAACTGACATGGCACTCATTCGAGGCACGGGCGGTGGCGGTAGCGGCGGCCGGGGTGGTTCTACGCCCCCTCGTNGGCGGTCGGAGCCGCCGAACCGTACCCGGACCAGGCCCCGCCCGGTGATGCGTGGTTCCCGGTCCCGTAGGGACACGTTGGCCAAGGCGGTCAGGTCGGCACCGNCTCCNAGGCCGAAGCCCAGGCCGAAGCCGAAGCCGAAGCACACTCCCCACAGGCCGAAGCCGAAGCCGAAGCACACTCCCCACAGTTCCGGTGGTTCCGGTGGTGGCGGAGGTGGCGGAGGCGGCGGAGGCGACGGCGGTGCCAGCGCGGCGGCCCAGGCTGTAAAGGCCGCCGCGGCTGCTCAGGCGTCCTACATGGCCGCATACAACAAGGCGCTCAAGCGGATCGCAGACGAACGGGCAGCCCTGAACAGCGAATACAAGAAGGACCGTGCCGAACTCGAAGAGAACTTCGAGTTTGCCGAAACGGCCCGCGAAAAGGCCCTCATCGCGTCACGGATCGCCGAACTGGACCGGCGTCGCGACGACGGAATGTTGGCGATCGAACAAGGCTACGCTGCCGCACAGACAGAAGTCCGCGACCGTGCCGACCAGATGGACATCGACAACGAAGTCGGTGCCCAAGAAACTGCACAACGGTTCTCCAACATCGCCGGACAGATCCGCGACAACGCCAACATCCAGATTGGCCCTGACGGGCTGGGCGGAGGCGCACAACAGACCGACCTGTCCGATGTAAACGACTATGTCGGTACCGTCGGTGCTGCCGAGACGTTGGCGCAGCAACGGTTCGGGGACGTCGCAGAGGAAGACGTCCGTTGGCTCGGCGACCAGCTTGGTGGCGAGTCCGAGTCGCAACAGGCCGGGCTGACCCAGGCTGCTCTCGGTATGGTTGCAGAATCGACGCAGCAACACGACGCGCAGGTGTCGGGACGTATCCAGCAGGAACGGATGATGTTTGCCCAGCAGGTCGCAGACCTACAGGGTGCGTTTCGTTCGCGTGGCTGGAATTTGACTGACAATGAGGCGTCGACGTTGGTGCAGATGGCTGAGGCGCAGCGGCAGTCGGCTGAGGCGGCGGCTGCGCGTGCGCAGCAGGCGTCACAGTTCAACTCTACGATGTCGTTCAAACGTCAGCAGGCTAACCGGCAGGAGTCGTTGGCTCGTGCGCAGATGGCGCAGAGCGCCGCTAATTCGCGTCGGGCTGCGTCACGTGCCGGTTCCCGCGGTTCCGGCGGGTCGAGCGGGCCTGCGCCGCTGTCTGATGTGCAGGCGATCGAATTGGAGCAGGCGAAGATGGATCGGGCGAACGAGGCGTTTAGCGCTTACGGGTCGACGGGTGTGGCTCCGGGGTTGAAGGGCTATGTGTCTTCGGGGCTTAGGTCGTCGGCGATCGGGGCACGTGGCGGCCCGTATAGGGCCGGTGGGGCCCCTAAGCCTTCGAACGGCCTGTCGGACGCCATGAACGGGTTCATAAAGGGCTGGGGGTAACTGATGGCGACCGCACTGCAGAACGTGCTTCGGTCCGGCGGCCGAAAGTGGGAGTCGTCTTTCTACAAGAGTCGACGGCCTAGCCTGTCGACGTTGGACGATGCCTGGGGCCGCCTCACAGGGCAGGCTGCAGGCCTCTCGCCCTATCGTACAGGGACGTGGTGGAACCCGGACCCCCTGTTGGACGACGAGGTCGACGCAGACTTTACAGGCGGCGACCTGGCAGATTTCCTGAAGTCGACCACTCAGGCCCGTGACGCGTGGGACGACTCGGAGATGACCGACGTCGGCAGTTACGGTGGACCGTGGCAGGGCACCGACTATCTGGACCAGTTTGCGTCCGGCAGTCTCGGTGTGCCCGAAGCCAACATGTTCTTCGACACGGCAGCGAACCAGGCAACACCCGGACGTGCCAACAGGCTCGCCGAAATGTTCGGCCAGAATGCCGGACAGACCTTCGGTCAAACTGTCGGCGGAGCCGCCCCGGCGACCGCACTGCCCGACACCGGCAACCAAGACGCCGGGTTCTGGCGCAAGGCAGGAGCCGGGGCGATGGAGGTGTACGACAAGTCGGGGCTTGACACCGTCCTGGAAACCCTCGGCAAGTGGGGAAGTTCGACGGCGGGAGGCCTGACGGCACTGGGCGGGTTCGACCAGCAGATGGCCGACGGCCGCCGCGACGTCGCCCGCGGCGGCGGCGCAGCCATCCTCGCCGAACTGGGCAAAACGCTCACCCCCGGCGGCGACCCAGACTATGTCGGCCCGGTCGAAAGCTTTCTGGACTCTGGCGACTTCAACGAACTGATCGACCGGGAAGCAACGAAACGTCGCGTCTTGACACCGTGGGGCGAAGAGAACGCCGATTACGGGTGGGGCCGCACCGACGCGTTGCATACGGACGGAGACGACCCGTTCTGGGAGCGTGCCGCCAAGGCTGTCCCCGCATTTGTGGGAGACGTCGCGTCCGACCCGCTCTCCTGGTTCACGGCCGGTACCGTCGGCGGGGGCCGCAAGGCTACCACCGAACTGGTGTCGACCGGCATCGAGGCGGGCTTGAAGAAGGGTGCGATCGGCGGGGTAGACGACGCTCTGAGGGCCGACGCCAATCTGGTCCGCCAGATGGCCAAGTCTGCCAACCGCGGATCTCTTGTGGACGACGCAGCCGCGTCGTGGGCCAAGAAGGCTGCCGGACAGGATGCGACCGGCGTGATGGGACGTGCAGGCCAGGCTATGGATCTTGACGGTCTGGTTGCTGCGGCCGATCCGGCAGACCTGTTGCCGTTGGCACACGCCGGGATCGCTAACCAGGCTGCTGCAGCGTTTGCCCGTGGCGGCCCGTCCGGGCTGCGTAGCTGGGCTGTAAAGTCTGGTCTGCCGGAAGACATGGGCAAGGGCCTCTGGAACTTCGCATTTGAGGAGCTGCCGCATGCGGTACGTCGTCCCCGTGTCGAGGTGCCGGTCTGGGCAAAGGCCGGGTTCAACTTGACGCGAGACTCGGACGGGCTGCTGACCAGGGCCCTCAACGCAGACACGATGTTGAACAGTGTGTCTCAGGGGGTCCGTACCGGAGCCCGCAAGGGCACACCTACGTTGGGCAAGTTTGGTGGCGAGTGGAACCGTGCCGTCATCGAGGCTGTCGACCCGAACGGGGTCGGTTTTGGCCGGTCGATGGGGCTGTGGACCGACGGGAAGAAGGCTGCACGGCTCACCTATACCGACACGAAGGACCTGTCGCAGCGGCATCGTACTGCCGCGTCGAGGGTGCTGAACCTGTCCCGTGAGGCCGGAGGGAAGGCTGAACGCCGTCAGGTCGAGGAGGCCACATCGGCGTTGGTGAATGCCCGTGGCCGCGACCTGGACGCTGTCAAGGAGACTCTGTCTGCGACCATGTCTGAGGACATCGTGTCTCGCGGTGAGGAGTCGGCACAGATCATGTTTGATACGTGGGACACGATCGGTAGGGACCTGTTTGAGGCTCACGGCGGCGACGTCAACAAGTCGATGCGTTTCCTGAACCAGTATCTGCCTCGTATCCAGACGTCGTCGGAGGCGGCCCGTCGGGCTGCTGCCGGGATCGATAAGGTCAAGGGCAAGCTGTCTCGCGGCGGCAAGTCTACGAAGACGTCGGATGCGATGAAGAAACGCACCGGCGTGTTTGTCAGGTTCGAGCCGAACCCGGACAAGCCGGGGTTGCGGCTGGAACGGTTCCTGACTCCGGCAGAGATCGCCGAGGAAACCGGCCGTGAAGTGTTTGAGGCGGACGCCCACGAAATGTTTTTGCTGTCGCTGCAGAACGTCGAGAAGGTCCTGTCCAACAACATTGTGGCCCGCAACCTGCGCCGTGCAGGCTTGATGACTCGGTCGAAGAACCTGGACCAGTTCACGTTCGACGCGAACACCCGCGCTGCGGTTGTCGAACCTGCCGTTGTTCGTGCCCAGCAGGCTGCGGACCTGTTGGGGCAGGTGGATCGTGCGGGCGACGAGTTTGATGCTGCGGTGGCGGGGTCTGGGGTGTCTTTGGCACGGTCGGGGGCGGACCCGTTGCCTGTCCGGACGTCGGAGACGGGCGACATCTATGTGGGGAAGGCCCGTTACCGGACGTCGGAACAGATTTCGCCTGCAGGCCGGGAACGTCTGGCCAGGCGGGTGTTGGCGGCGAAGGCTGACCGTCCGGGGGCTGCGGAGGGGCTGCCACCTGCCCCAGGGACGGCAAACATCCCCGAGGGTGCTGTGCGGGCCTACCACTACACTGGAGGCGATGACGACCTGGCGTCGATCCTCGAAGACGGCATCGACATCGGCCGTGCCAAGGGGGCGGCGTCGGAGGAGCCCGACTGGGTGTGGGCAATGGGCAACCAGCCTGGGGCGGACCGCAATTACGTCGAGTTTTGGACGATGCCTGACGAGATCGTCAACGGCAGCGCGTCCGGCAATATGGCGTTCGGCAAGTCGATCCCTGCCGAACGGATCGTGTCGTCCCACGCACCGTGGCAGGATCGTGCCCGCTACGCAGCCGAGGAGGGCCTTGATCCGCAGACGCTGCGTGACGTCGGGACTGAGGAGTACACCCGTGCCGCAGACTTCCTGGAGGCGGTCGCGGCAGCAGCAGACGACGCAGATGTAGAGCGTGCCATCCGCATCGTAGGCCCCGACGGCCAAGTGTCCTGGGCGAACAGCGCCGACGAAGCAATGGAACAAGCAGTCCAGGTCGAACAAGGTGCCGCAGACGCACTCACCCGGTTCTCACAGAAAGAAGCCGTACTCGGCAAACTGGTCGACGACCAAGACACGTTGGCATGGCTGGCGTCGGACGAAGCTGTCCCGACAGACCCCGACAAGCTCAACGAATATTTTGAGGCCCTGTCAAGCACAGTCGCCCGTTACTCGCCGCTGAACGCCGACGCTGTCAAGGAAAAGGTGATCTCTCGACGCAAGATCGAGTCGGCCCTGACCCAGTCGTTGAAGCACGACGGATGGGAAGAGTTCGGCGGAACCACTTTGGCGTCCGGCGGACCCCGATCAGAAATGGACCGTCTGGCCCGCGAGTACGGAAACTTGGCTCCGGCCGAAGTCGTACAGGCCCTGAAGTACCGTCTCGAACCGCCGGACGAAGGTTCCGTGCTGGCGTTTTGGGACGGGCTGACTGCCCTGTTCAAGGTGCAGGCTACGACCGGACGTGGCCCCGGCTATGTCGCACGTAACATCGTCGGCGGCGCACAGAACGCGATGCTGGTCGGTGCCCGTGCGGGCGACTGGCGTGACGCGACCCGGTCCATTCTGGCGTCAGGCCGTGCAAGGAAAGCTGCCGAACAGCGGGTCACAGACCTCCCCGAAGCCGAACGGCTGGGCAAGCTCCCTTCCGACTTTGTCGAAGAAGAGTTGACCCGCGAGTTCAAGTCCACGTTCGGGAAGTCTGCGAACCGGCATCTGAAAGACTACCGTCTGTACTCGGGGATCGAATCGGCCGCACAATCCAGGGCGATGGAGTCGTTTTGGGGGGTGACCGGCGGCGGATGGAACACGTACAGTGGGGCACGCCTGTCGTCCCGCAAGTTCCTACGGGACCATAGCGAAACGGAGCAGCGGCTGGCCCGGTTCGCCGAACAGGGACATCTTGGCGACGACCCGTCGCTGGCGACGTCGCAGGGGTTGGCGTCGCGGGTGGCTGACACCCGGTGGGTCCGGTTCTGGAACCGGCAGGCGGTCGATTCGGAAGAACTCCTACGTCTGGCCGCATTCAAGTCGGGGATGCGCGAGTTTTCCGGCGGCCAACTTGGCGACGAGTTCGCTGCAGTCCTGTCGGACCTGCGGGTCAAGCAGTCCCAGTTCGACTACGGCGACCTGTCCGAATTTGAACGGAAGGTTTTGAAGCGGGTCATCCCGTTCTGGACCTGGAGCCGAAACAACGTGCCGCTACAGGTCCGTGCGCTCATGACCCATCCGCGTTATGCCCGCAAACTGGTCGAACTGCACGACGCCATGGAGTCCGTGTTNGACCCTGACGACGAGGGTGTCGCTACCGAAGACATGCCGGGCTGGATGCAAGAACGGAGGATGGTCGACACCGGTTGGCGGCCNCCGTTCGCCCCGGAGGGTGCGTCTATGGCGCTCGGCGTCGAGTCGCCTTTCAACGACCTGACCGAACTGTTCGGGCAGGGGCCCGGGTCTACGTTCGACGGGGCCGTGTCGGCCATACATCCGGCGGCGTCCGCACTGGTCGAGGGCAAGACCGGGATCGACCTGTTCACCGGAGCGCCGTTCCCCGAAAAGGAAGCCCCCCCGTGGTGGGCAGCAAACCTGCCTGGGTTGACCCGCCCCAAGCTTGGCGGCGGCCGTGTCGGGAACCCGCAGGCACTCAACGTGCCTAGGACTTTGATGCCGTGGCTCGGCCAGATCGACCGGCTCGTCAGCCCGGCTGTGCGTGCTGCTGGGCTGAACCCGTCTGACACGCCGCTTGAGGACGACCGGTATCTGCAACGGATCGGGTCGTCACTCGGGTCGTCTGTTGTTGGTGCGCCGGTGGGGACGTTGAACGAACTACAGTTGGATGCGATGGCGACCGGTGAGAGGTACGACTTGAAGGACTTTATGACTGCCCGTGGCGTGTCTGACGGTGTGGCGTGGGACATCGCCGAGGTTGCACCGGACGACGTTTCGCCCCGCGAACTGTGGCAGTGGGTCGATGAACAGTACCGGTCTGGGGTACCTCTTTCGGACATCCCAGCGATGCTCGGGGGGGGATGACCCCCAGGTGATGTTTGCGTAAAGAAACGTAAAGGCTCTGCCGTGCAGACCCACAATTTCATGTTTCGGCTGTTTGCCGTGAATTGGACAGTGAACAATCTCTGTAACATGGAAGTTCGGTGTAGTTACTCCGAACTTCGGTGTAGTACCTAGTCAACCGGACGGCCGACGCCTACAGGTGCGGGGGGAGTCGACTCCAACCAGGGCTCATATCCCAGGTCCCCCGGGTTCAATTCCCGGTCCCGCTACGGTGAGGCTGGGCATAGGCGAGCCCCTACGGCTGTAAACCGGACGCTTCCTGCTGTGCAGGTTCGACTCCTGCCCCCACCACATGTGCCGCTAACTCAATTGGTAGAGAACCCGGCTCTTACCCGGGACGTTCGGGGTTCGAGTCCTCGGCGGCACACCACAATCCAGGAGAACCATATGGCCAGCTACATCCCCCCAGAGACGTGGTCGCAACATCCCGGCAACTATGCGGCGATGCTCGGCGAAGATACGTCGACCTACATGGACGGATGGGTGATCCATTGGCCCGGATCTAGCAGGGGCCCTTACACGGACCCGACGCTGGCCCAGTCGATCGCCCGGCTACAGGGATACGAAACCTACCATCTGTCCAAGGAGTGGCGTGGCCTCGCTTACGATTACGCGGTAGATATGAACGGGCGACTGTTCAGGGTCCGTGGTACGGGCGGGTCGGCTGCAACATCTGGCGACTATGACGAGGACGGTGTTCCCAACAACCGGGAAACGGACGCGGTGCTGCTCATTGTCGGCCCGGTCGACGCTCCGTCGCCTGCCATGTTGGCTGCACTGGTCGACCTGGTCGACGATCTTGGAGGTCCGCGCCGGTATGTCATCGGGCACCGTCAGGCCAGGGGCACATCCACGTCGTGTCCTGGGCCGCGGGTGATGGCTACCGTCATCGATCCGATCCAACGTGATGGTTGGTCGGCGTTGTCGACTGTCGGTCCGGCTGTCCCTGGCACGTATACGGTGGTGTCTGGTGACACGTTGTCGAAGATCGCTGGCCGGTTTGGGACGACGGTTGCCAGGTTGGTTGCTGCGAACTCGATTGCCGATCCGAACCTGATCCGGGTCGGTGAGACGTTGAAGATTCCGAAGTCTCCGAAGTCTCCGCAGGCCCCGACGGCTCCGAAGTCTCCGCAGGCTCCGAAGTCTCCGACGAAGCCTGCCCGTTCGTGGCAGGAGGAAGTGATCGACAAGATGCAAACTGTTGACCTGCGTGACGCCGACAAGACTCTGGTGAAGGGCGCTGACGTTGGTCGGCTGCAGGCGTTGCTTGCGGCTGCCGGGTTCCCGCCGGAAAACTCGTTCGATTCAAAGGGACGACCGGACGGGGAAGGCGGTGCTGGGACGAAGGCCGCGTTGGGTGCGCTCCAGAAGAGGCATCCGAAGACTGGCACTGGCGGGCATCCTGATTATCAGGCTGGTCCGAAGGTGTGGACTTACCTGTTGGCGGCCTGATATGCCGATCGTCGACCCACTGCCCCCCAAGGAGCCTCCCGTCATGAACACCACCCCATACAGCAAGGCCATTGCCGCCACAGTCGCCGCCATCGGCGCACTAGCAGGCCTCCTGATCGGGCTTGTATCCGGCAACACCGAAGTCGGTGCGGCCGTCGCAACCATCTTTGTTGCCGTGTCCCCGATCGTCGTCTATTGGGCTCCGGCCAATACACGCCGACCATCTCTGCAAGACGTCGACCCGTCGGGCAACGACCTTGACCGACCACGATGACCCCCCCCCAGATAGCATCCGTCGTCGCAGGCATCATCGCGGCAATCGTCGCGGCAATCGTCGCGATCATGCGTGCCGGACCCGACCGTACGAGCGTGTGGGTCGGCACGGCTGAAGACTTGGTCGGCATTTCTTCCGAACTTCGACACGATCTGGAGGACCACGTTTCCTACCTTCAGTCGGAGATCTCCACGCTGAGGGGCGAGCTCCGTGAGCTGCGTGGTTGGCAACGGGACCGTAACGTCGAGATGGATGCTTTGTTGATATCGAACCAGACGTTGGAGGACCGGGTCGAGCTGTTGGAGGCGGCCCTGGTCCTCCACGAGGTCCCTGTTCCGCCAGACGGATGACCCAGATAAGGCCAGGCAACCTTGCCCAGCCAGGCACCTAGTAACGAAGGATAAGCCATGGTAGCTGCGACAACGGTCACAGTCACCGGTACCTACCGGCGGGTGGACGGAACCGTCCCCGAGGGGACCATCACATTCACCCCTCCGTCGACGGTCATCGACGACACCCGTATTCTGATCGACGGTCCGGCCACAGCCACTCTAGATGCTGACGGGTCGATCTCGATCGTTCTGCCTGTGACCGATGGACCGACGAATCCGTCTGGCTGGTCGTATGCTGTCGCGGAGCAGGTACGGGGGGCCCGGGCACGATTTTTTTCGATCGTGTTGCCGGAGGATGGCGGCGCCATCGTGGATCTGTCGGATGTGTCTCCGGTCGAGGCGTTCGACGGGATTATCACGTTTGATGCGGACACGTTGGGCGGGGAGACAGCGGCGGGCCTGTTGGCACGTGCCAACCATACGGGCACCCAGTTGGCTGCCACGATTTCTGACCTTGCTGCGACTGTGGCCACGCTCGACACCGACACGGTCGACGGGTCGCATGCTGCCGACCTTCTCGCTCGTGCCAATCACACCGGTACCCAGTTGGCTGCGACCATCAGCGACTTCGATGCTGCGGTTGCGTTGCTGGACGCTGGGACTGTCGGGGGTGCGACCGCAGGCCAGCTTCGTGACCGTGCGACACACACCGGCACACAACTTGCGGCGACCATCTCCGACCTTGTGGCGGCGGTTGCCACGCTGGATGCCGACACGGTCGACGGGTCGCATGCTGCCGACCTGCTGGATCGCGCCAACCATACGGGCACCCAGCTGTCGTCCACTATCTCCGACTTGGCTG
>JGI1221J13441_10000985_pt1 | contig 12213 bp, 6 predicted proteins | sample LakVidmifraction_4_FD_13441 | JGI IMG/M metagenome (IMG submission 13441) | reverse complement strand
TTGCGGGAGCGGGTGTTGCTCGTTACGTCTATATTAAAGACCCAGCTACTGGCTTCACAACCTCGTTAGACACTGGTTCTCTTTCTGCGAGCCGCGTTCACAAAATCCCCGATGCTGATGGCACGTTTGCTTTGAAACATCAGGTGTTGCCGGGCGAAACGGTCATCATTACGAGTGACGTGGTTAACGCCGAAGTCGTCGCCGACACGATGACTGATGTTACTGGCCTGTCATTCCCTGTCGTATCAGGGAGCACGTACTCGTTCAAATTCATGATTATTTATACCGCGGCGGCAACGACCACGGGTTCACGTTGGTCAATCAATGGCCCAGCTACCACGCTTCTCGGTTTCCGCAGCTCCTGGCCTTTAACAATCACCACGGTCACCGTAAATAACCGCACAGCGTACGACGTTCCAACAGCTAGTAGCACCTCGAGTGGAAATACAGCGGGCAACATCGCCTTTATTGAAGGCTTTATTACTCCATCAGCTGATGGGACTGTCATAGCCCGATTTGCGAGTGAGGTGACTGCCTCGGCAATCACGGCGAAGGCCGGATCGTTCGTGCAGTTTCTGAAAGTAATCTAGTAACTGAACTCTTCTAAAGTGTGACCCTAGACCCCCGACAATTACAAAATCAACCTAGAGCTTCCTCTGAGGGTTTTGGCATTGTGAAAATCGGTTCAGGCATCACAGTCGCCGGCAGTTGGCACGTTAAATCTCCGATACTGCCGTATAGGCGGAACTTTGGCCTGGAGGGAGATGGGCCGAGCAGTGATTTAACACCCAGACTTATTTAGTCGCGCTTTATGGCCTACACAATCAGTGATTTGAAAGTTGACCTAACAGGAATCCTTCACGGAACAACGCTAAACGAGGTTCAAAGCATCGACCAGGTTATTTCTAGGGCTGGGCGTGGGCTAATGGAAGACGTTGATCCGATGGAAACTATTCGTATCGCTCAACTCCCAAGCCCGCTTTTTGACCGTGTTTACGATTACACCTGTCCGGCTGATCTAAAAGGCGACCGAATCATTGATATCCGTCCGCAAGTCAACCGGACACTTGCTGACCGCTTCTTTCAAACCTATAACGAGACATTCGACCTAACTAAGGCCGCTATCGGCGTAGCAGGCGATTTCACCATCCAATATAACACTGGGGTCAAATCAATCCGGATCGCCAAGAGTCTGGTTACAGCCATCCTTTTAAATGGCGCTGACTCTTTGACGGGCAATGGGACATGGGTTGCTGGCGGCGACGCAACAGACCTCACATTAGACACGTTAAACTACGTATACGGCGGCGGCTCGCTACGTTTCAATGTCTCTGGGGCAGGTACGACAGCTTATCTCGAAAACACCACCATGACGGCGGTCGATTTAAGCCGTGATGAGGATCAGGGTTCTGAGTTCGTCTACGTCTGGATTCCTAACTCGTCGGCGGTAACTAACTATATTTTACGCTGGGGTTCTTCCTCTGCTGATTACTGGTCGGCGACCGTAACGAGCGTGCAGGACGGGACTGCTTTCCAGAAAGGCTGGAACCTTTTGCGTTTTAATTGGGACGGAGCGACCGTGACAGGTTCGCCTGATGCTACAGCCGTCGATTATGTACGCCTAACAGTTACTTACGACGGAGATGCTGATACTGATTACCGATTCAACAGTTTTACTTCTCAGCTCGGATCAATCTACGAGTGCGAATACTACTCAAAGTTCCTTTTCCGTGACGGTACGACCGGAGCTTTCAAGGAAAATGTTACCGATGATTCCGATATCGTAAACTTGGATACAGATAGCTATAACTTGCTGCTGAATAAAACAGCATTTTTAACAGCTCAGCAGATTCAAGGATCAAACAGTGGCTTCGACGCTGCCTTCTTTAAAGGCGAATACGACGATGGTTTAAAACGCTACGTCGCTAAAATAAAGTCTCAGGTCATTAGACCGCAGCAGCGCTATTACCGCATGTCCACACGCCGTACGACGATTATCCGCCCTTCATAAATATGGAGAAATTCGTTTTAGTAGAGAAATTTAACGGCTACAACCACAAGGAAGACCAGACCAATCTAGCACCTGGCTTAATGGTCGAGGGTTCTCGTAATGTTCTCACTAACGACGGTGAGCGAGTTATGGTTCGTCGTGGCTATACCCTCGATGGTCAAGCGAATAGCGCAAACACGCCGATCACAGCCGCTTATGACTGGAATGATCGTCATACGGGAGAAGCACGACATGTACGGGCCTATCAAGATGAGCTTGAATATCGCTATGTTGATAGCGCAGGCGCAGTAACTTGGCGACGATTAGCTAATGGGTTCGGGGAAAATGTTAATTTTAACTTCGCAGAGTTTTGGGACACTACGGAGTTGATTGACCGTCTTTTGATGGTGAATGGGACTTCGAATATTTACGACTGGTCAGGTGGTGTGACGACTTTAGAGTCAGTTACTGCTAGTACAATTAAAAAGGAGGGGGTAGAAACATGGGGTGAAGAAGGTTTTTATACATCAGGCACTCGTTCCGTGGTGCTTAACGGTGTCACCTACGCCTATACAAGTGGGGAAGGGACTGACACGATTTACGGTGTAACGCCTGATCCGACCCTATCTGTTTTTGACCAGTCTCAGACCGTCCAGGACGCTTTGTCCCCGTTTGGTGAGGCAGACGCTACTACTAAGCATAATGCCCTCGCTCAGAGCTTTATAGCAGGGTCAGCACCTATTGTGGGGGTGCAGCTTTTCAAGAGCGCTGACACGGGTTCGCTACTCGGCTCAATAACGGTTGAGATATTTGCTGACCTCGCCGGTTCTCCGACCGGATCAGCCTTAGCCTCAGCCACTGTTTTTAATGGCACGTGGCTGCTAAAGCCGACCGGCCTGTTCGGAGTGACGTTCACAACCCCAGCAACGCTTAGTGTGGGGCTTACTTACTGGATTAAGGTTTCAGCTTCCACGGCTGACAACGCTAACCATCCGAATATTGGCACTAACGCAGCCGGAGGTTATGCCTCAGGTTCGGTTAAGGCTTATAACGTAACGGACGGCTGGTTTGCTGTCGCTACGATAGACTTCTTCTTTAAGACTGTAACCTCGGCAACGGCACAAGCCGCTGGGCAGATTATTCACCAAGCGCTTAGAACGACTGCTAACAGTGCAATCACTGCGTTACCGGATACGTTTGCGAACGATTTAATTTCCGTTCTTTACAACTACATTTACGTCGGTTCGTTTGTAGACAGATCAGTTTACTTGTCAAAGCAAAACAGCTTAATTGATTTCTCTTTCTCATCGCCTCGTCAACCAGGCCAGGGGGCCATCATTACCCTCGACGCTACTCCTGTTGGAATGATCCCTGAAGAAGAATTCATGTACATCTCGGCAGGTAAGAGCTTCTGGTTTCGTATCTCACTTCAGCTCGGTGCTGATCAAACCTCGGAAGCCTTAATTATTGACCGACTAAAGACTACTGGACAGCAGGCTGCTAAGAGTCAGGCGTTTATCACTAAGAACAAAAATTCGGTGATTTACGTCTCCAATGAACCGACGATCACTTCTTTAGGCCGTGTTGAGCTGATTGAGACCCCACAGACGACGGACATATCTGACCCTATCAAGGACGACATGGACGTTTTCGGTTTCGATGGTGGATCGTCTGCTTACTTCAAGAATAACCTGTATGTAGCTGTCCCAGACGAAGGCTTAGTGCTTATTTTTAACGGTGCTAAGGGCTGGTGGGAGGCTCCACAGAATCTTCCGGTGAACTTCTTCTCGATTATTGAGGGTGCGTTGTACGGACATTCTGCGAGTGTGCCTGAGACCTACAAACTTTTCGATGGGGTTAATGACAACGGTGTAGCTATCGATGCTAAAGCATATTTTAGCTACATGCAGTTCGGAGACCGAGCGAATTTTAAGAACATGACCCAGTGGTACACCGAGGGCTATATCAGCTCGAACACGAGCCTGACTTGCCGTATCTTGTATGAATATAAAGGGAGCAAATCAGTCAGCGCCTACGAGATTGATGGCTCTGACAACACGATCATATTTGACAAAACGGGGGGCGGATCGTTTGGAAAGCAGTCGCTAGGCAAGAGGTCGCTAGCCGGACGTGGCTCGACAGTAAGTACGCTTTTGCCGCCTAAATTTAGGGTTATTAACAGCTTCCCTAAAGAGGATTTCTACGAAATGCAGATTCAATACGAGTCGGTAGGTGAAGATCAGCATTGGGAACTTCTAGCTTGGGGGCCGAATGTTCAGGCCTCAACTGCTACGGCTAAAAAGATTAAGCAATAATTACATACAAAGATAACAACAGACAAAGAGGAAAAAACGAGCGTAAATTGGTAGACTTTAGCTGATAATTGTGCTGCGAGACCCTATTAAAATGTGGCTGATACACGTAATTACGTTCAAGGACAAGATTATTTCCTCAGTGGGAGCGGAATAACCCTGTCGGCGACAAGCGCAGTTCTTACATCGATGGAGTATCCAGACGGCACGCTTATTGTGATGGCTGATTTTGGCACACTCGGTTACATCACTTTCGAGCCTGAGACAGAGAAGGAGGAGAACGCTAGCTTTACTGGGATTACTCAAAACGCTAACGGAACGGCCACCATTACCGGCCTGACTCGTGGTCTGGCATTTAAGACCCCGTATACGGCTGATTTAGCACTTCGCCAGTCGCATTCTGGCGGATCTTTGGCCCGTATCTCGAACTCGGCTCCTTTCTATAACGAGTTAACGAATAAAAATAACGACGAAACAATCAACAACGCTTGGACATTCCCAAGCACCGAGGCCGCACGTCCTCAAAATAACGCTGATACTGACACGGCGATTCTTGCGGCCCTTGTCACTTTTGGTCAATTGTCTCGGACTTCATTTGCTGGCGTTTCTGACGCTTCTACAGTGAGCAAGGGGATCGTCGAGATCGCAACTCAGACCGAAGTGAACGAAGGTGACGATTCTGGTAGCACCACGGCTCCGGTTGTTGTAATCCCCTCTACGTTGCTCCAGACACGCGACGCGGCTATAACTACCGATTTTACCTATGGTGCGACCCTGACCGCCCTAGCGCCTGTCTACGTTGACACTGCCGCCAGTAACAAGCTCAAGCTTGCCTTGGCACCGCTGCGGCTACTGCGGACACTTTTGTTGGTATCACGGTCGACTCAGGTGTCGACACAGACGTAAACAAGCGTGTGCAAATAGCAGGCATTGTAACGGGCTTGAGTGGTCTCACGCCTGGTGCGGTTGTGTTTTTGACCAATGCAGGCGGAATCAGTTCGGTAGCTGGGACATATCGCTTTCCACTCGGTGTAGCTATTTCGGCGACTGCTATGGAGATGTTCCCCGCTCCGGCACGCAGACCGCTTGATCTAGCTGGTGTGAATGCTTCGGTGACGAGCACGTTTTTGAACAGTTTGGTCGTTCCTAAATTCGGTGGCACAGGAACTGACGGTGTGCTCGATACTTCGGCTGGAGTAATTAACATCAACCTAGGTAGTGCTGAGTACGTCGAAAAAAATTATACGAGCATCAACATCGTGACCAACAACCTAACTTTCACTAACCCTGCGGCGAAAGGCACATTGGTAGTGCTCCGTTGTTCTGGTGACTGCACAATCTCCGCCACTATCGTGGCTAACTTCGGTGCGGCTGGCGCCGCCGGTGGAGCTGGTGGCGTGACCGTTGGGCAGATAGGGACAGACGGTTCTGACGCTTCTGATAGTGACGAAATATTAGACACTGTTATTCATGGTGGTTTAGGCGGAGATTGTGGAGAAGTAAATAGCGGTGGGAGTGGCGAAGCACCAATCACGGCCGCTTATACAACGACCGGTGTGGGCAGGCTATATCCAATTTCTACCGAGGATCTTTATCGCAGGATGTTGCATATCGTCCCTGCCGCTGGGGCAGGCGGTGGCGGCGGTGGTTGCGCAGGGAATGTGGCTGGAGCCGGTAACTTCGGCGCAGGTGGAGCCGGTGGAGCCGGTGGTTTAGGCGGCGGTGCGTTTTTACTGGAGGTTAAAGGCACAATCAATTTTACCGGCACGATCAATGCCACTGGAGCTGCGGGAACAAACGGGGCTGCTGGAGCGATCGGCGTTAACGCCGGAGGCGGTGGCGGTGGAGCTGGTGGAGGCGGAGCTGGTGGTTATGTGGTCGTTTTGTACAACACGCTAACTTCTGTCGCCGGAACAGTCTCTGTCACAGGTGGAGCAAGCGGAGCCGGTGGTAACGCCGGTGGTTTCTCAGGAGTAGGCACGGGTAGTGCAGGCGGCGGAGGCGGAGAAGGCGGTGCAGGCGGCGGCTCGGTGCAAGGCACGGGCGGCGCAGGCGGTAGTGGCAGCAGCGGTAACGGAAGTGCCAACTCAGCAACTGGCGGTGTTTCGGCAGCTGGAGGTGCAGAGGGTTCGAACGGTGTTACAGGGAACGCTACCACTGGGGTCACTTCTAACGGTGGTGGCGGTGCAGGCGGCGGTGCAGGCGGAGGCGGTGGTGGCGAAGCTTTGGTCGCTCAAAATCAGTGGTTTTACTAAATATGGCAAATATCGCCGTTACTGATCAACAGGCTCTTCCAAACAATCAAATCATTCCGTCAACTCCAGCCGTGAGTGACGCAACGGCTCAACTCTTAAACGAAAGTAACCTGATCCAATCAGGGCAGGTTAAAGCTGCGGTCGCTTCATCTGAAACTTATAACGCACCGAAACCAGCTCCAGCGGTCATTACAAGCGCCCTAGCCGACACGATGAACACGGAGAACCAAAATACACTTAACACCTATACGACACAGCTAGAGGCCGCTAATACAGCTAACAGCGCTGCAACAACTAGGACTACTACCTCACCAACGCCCACAGTCACGGCTCCAGGGGCGGTAGCAAACCCGCTCCAACCGAAGATCGATGCTTCTAATAGCGCTATTGATGCAGAGTTCACAGCGGCCAATAACCTGCTCTCCTCTCGCATGGCGTCGCTTGATGCTGCGAACCAAGCCGCCATCCAGAATATTCAACGGGTTTTTGCTGCTCGTCGTGAAGAAACTAAGACACTCAATAACGCTCTTGTGGCTACCAACACTCAGGCTGGTATCCGAGCTGGTCGTCAGCGTTACGCTCCGGAAGTAAACGCCGGAATTATCACAGGCATCGAGCAGGACGGTTTAGCAAGGCTCTCCGCTCTTGATGCACAAGAGGCTAGTTTAATTACTCAGGCTCAAGCTGCAAGTGATGCAGAAGAATTTGGCCTACTTTCTACGCAGCTCAATCTCATCAGCCAAACCCGCAAGGACAAGGATCAAGCGATTAAAGACCTTAACGCCGCCGCTATCGCGGAAGAAGATCGAGCTTGGGCTCGCTACAAAGAACAAAAAGAACTCGCTAAATATGAGCGTGAGGACGCTTCAGCTTCGATTGACGCTATGGTTCAGGCTGGTCTAACCAGCACTGACGTTTCTCAAGAATACTTAGCCAAGTTAGACACTCAGGCTGGTTACGTCCCCGGTACATCTTTAGGATTGATGGACATGGCGGTGAAAGAACGTGGCCAGCTGGATGCGGCGGAGGAGATTGTACAGGCCACCGCCCTCAACACTTTATTACGAGACCTCCCAGTCGGAGAGACGATCACAATCGGAGGCACTAAATACAATTCTTTAAACACGGGGACGGTACAAATTAGTAGCGAGACCGATACAAAGACAGGTGATACCTTCAAAGTTTCCTTCAATGAAGATACAAATGAAGTGACAAAAACCTTTGTCGGCAATTTTGGGGGTCAGGATTTTACAGATATTCTTTCAAAAGAGGGGGCGGTAGTCCGAGTGCTCGCTGATGGTACGTCGCATGTCATGTTTGACCCTAGACAGCCAAATGGGGGTACAGCGCAAGGTGGGCTGATATCCCTCTTCCCGGAAGGTTCCGTATCCCCGTTTACAAGACCTAACGACCCTACAGGGGATCGAGCGACTGAGTGCGGAGCCTATTACAATGACACTACTGCTGGGCCGAGGGTCGGGGATTCGTTTGCGAGTAAAATGGCCATTACTGATGACTCTATAACTGCTGCGTCGGCTAGGATAGGCGACACCTTCGTTCAGGAGTATGGCTCGACCGGACATATTGGATATATCAACGGTAAGACCATGGTTGATGGGAAGATTGTTTTTACCGTTACCGAAAGCAACTGGGAGAAGAAGCCAGGTACTAATAATAAGGTCGGTCTTATTACTCATACTCGGCAAGTCGGCCCAGATGAAATTGCTGGTTTTGGTCGACATGGTTTCGGAGATTCTGCTTACAACTTTGGTACTGACGCACCGGATCTCGAAGGTCTGACTTTTGGTGAAGGCACGGCTGCTGATAAGCCTCCTGAAATCCAAAAGATCAATGGCAGGGATTATCAATATGACGCAACTACGCAGTCGTGGATTGACCCAGCAACAGGCCAGGCCACTACAGAGCAGAACCCTGCGCTAGACAATGCGAAAGAAGCTCTCAGAAAGATTGAGATACTTAAGGCCCACTCCGGCTTCAACAATGCTGTCGGTCAGAGCGGGCTCCAGCGGTTCTCAGGTGTTCGTCCTGGAAGAGACACGGATTTCATTGGATACGTGCAAGAACTCATTAATACAGACGTTTTGGATCAACTTATTGCTGCTAAGGCAAATGGCGCTACCTTTGGCGCACTAAGTGACGCCGAACTTCAGCTGTTGAAAACAGCCGCTAACCGCATTGCGGGCTGGGCGATTGAAAAAGATGGCAAGGTAGTCGGCTACAAGGTTAATCAAAAAACGTTCACTGACGCTCTTAAGGATGTTGAGTCTAAGTATAACGACATGCTTGTTAAGGCGGGAGGAGGGTCTGTTACGGGAGATAGTGGCGTTGAGCAGTATCGCTCCCAATTACAGACGGGGGAGATTTTAGTGAAGAAATCTGATGGGTCTATAGTAGCTATCCCTTCCGGTGAATTTGATGCGAGCAAGTATACTAAAATTTAATATATGCCAGAAAGAATACTTTCAAATCCCGCCTCTCAATATTCGACTACAGGGGCGGCCCCAGCGTTAGGTGAGGAGCCTACCACCACGCAGACAGGGCCTCAAACATACGTTAAACAAGAAACTACGAAGCGGAAAGGCATCTTTTCTCGTATCGGAAAACGTACTGAGGACAGTTCACGCAACCGCATTCAACAACTAGATGCTATCAGAAAACGCCGTGAAGAGGGGCAAGGCGGCATCGCTACACTGACGCAAAGACTAGGTGTCGGTGCCGGATATGCTTCTGATTTCCTCGGTACGGGTATTAACGAGGCAGCGAGGGCCGTGTATGGCGCTTCAACCGTGGCCAGGTCGGCTTTTGAAGAGGGGGGTGCAGGAGACGTCAAAGCTAGGGACAAGATCGCTGCTGAGACCGTTGGCAACGCTTTTTTAAGGTCTAAGCTTGGCAAAGAGGCTATCGAAGTTTTAGGCGAGGGCATGGCAGGATGGGAGGAATACAAAACTGCTAATCCTGAAAAAGCTGCAAATATCGAGGCTGTAATTAACATAGCAGATTTCGCTTCTAATTTTGTCGGGGCTAAGGCCGGACAAGTAGCCGTTAAAAAGGCTGTAGATGTTGCAGAAGAAACCGTAGCGGGCGCTACACGTTATACCGGAGATGCCATGCAGGGTATAAAAAACGCCGCACGAGGCGCAGGCGATGCGGCAACGTCAGCGATCAATGATAGTCCCACAGCCCAGGGCGTTGTTCGTGGCGTGACTGATCTTGCAGAACGATTCCCACGAGCTGGCCAGCGAGTGAAAGAAGCTGTTAAGGAAAGCGCCGGACGGGCTGCCCGTATCAAGGCTTCTGCTCCAGCCGTTGGTAAAGCTATTAAGTCAGGGCTAGACGACAGAGTCATTAAAACAGTCGAAGTTGCTGAAGAGTCTGCTTTAAAAGCGTACAGAGAAATGGTGGAATTTGCCGAGAACACTGGCGATACGCTTAAACAATCTAAGCGTCCTGCCGTGGTAGCCGGTGACGCAGCCGCTAAACAGTTCGATCTGTTAGATAAGCAACGTCGAGCCGTAGGAAAAAAGATCGGAGAAGCAGTCAAGGAAATGTCAAAGACTACTAAAGTTTCGATGCGTGGTGCTTTTGATAAAATGGATGATGTGATGGATCAGTTAGGTATCTCTCACACCATCGACGAAGATGGCATCCGTATGAATTTTAGTGCTACCGGGTTCACACCTGCCCAGCGCATTAAGATTAAAGAGTTATATTCTTTAGCCAAGGAAGCAGGCGATGAAATCACACCTCTGCAGATTTACGATAAGGATCGTTTATTTTCCCAATTACAGCGCGAGGCTAAGATGGGAGAAGTCGGCGACATTCTTGTAGACACAGCAGACGGCAACAAGGCAAGCCTTTTCAGTGTCTTCAGGGACGTTTTCTCCGATACTTTGGACGAAGTGTCGCCACAGGACATCAGGGCGCTTAACAAGGAATATAAAGGTTTGAGGAGGCTTGTTGACGATGTTGAAGACAGTATCTTTAAGACTCCTGGTTTTGAGACTGTAAAATCTTCTGATCCAGCCGAGTTTGCTAAGGTTAATTTAAGAAGGATTTTAAGCGAAGCACAAAGTCAACCAGCCTACGAGCAAATAGCCAAAAAATTAGACGAAACTTCACGTGCGCTCGGCTATGACGGGGCTACTCCCTCGGAGCTTATTGCGTTTGCTGAGGCTCTCAAAAAACTTTATCCTGACACTATCCCCGATGCCTCCTTTGCCGGNGGCATTCGCCTCGGCGTCAANGATATTGCCGAGAAGATAATGACTGTCGGTGCGCCGGCGCTTAAGGACAAACAGCNGGCGTTGAAAGAGTTACTTGAGGACTTGCTTGGAAGAGCAGGCGAGAAAAAGGTAAAGAGAGGCGCAAGAAACATATTGAATCCTAAAGCTACAGGAGGAGTAAAGCCCTCACCAGCACAACAAGCCATTAAAGATGGTCTTACAGAGGAGCAGTTCGTGAAGGGGCAGGGTCAAAAGGAAGGGGCTGCTACAAGATTTGGTGAGATTGACAAAAACGGTGCGTATTTCTCAACGGGAGAAAAAGGTTCTTACAATCCAAATTATTTTAATGCTAAAACAGAGACAGGAACCAAGAACGCACAATATAATGTCCAATCTGCAAAAATAGTAAAATCTCATACACCCGAAGCAAGAAAGGTCTTAGAAGAAGCGCTGAAAGATACAAAGAATACCCAGCAACAAATAAACCTACTAAGGCGTGAATTAGGCAATCCTGATAATTTGAACGGGTCTATTATTACTTGGCAAATGAATGACCAGATACCGTCAATAGTAACTTCAGCAAAAAAACTTGGTTATGACGGGATTAAGGTCATTGAGGCTGGCGATGTATCCAATCCGACAAGTTTATTCATTTGGAATACAGATAAGGTGAAACTAATAAAAACCTCCTCCCAACTCCGTGCAGAGTATCAGGCGGCTAAAGGTCTCAAAGGGTTGCTTAAAAAAGGATCAAAAGCAGCAAAATGATTAACACCAGCCACCAAAAACGCAAAAGCACTCCGAACAAAAGCGAAGAAAGAACCCACAACGCCCCTATAAAATAGTAAATTGCGTTAGTCATATAAAGTAATTAATCCTTATAGCGCTTGGGCTAATAATAGCTTGTTAACAGCGCAAGCTAGCAAACATCTGTAGATAAGTCAACTCACCAGCCTAATAAAGCACCTGCGGGATAACCAAAATTCTCTGTCCCGGCAAGGAAAAGGAGGATCTAAACACAACGTATGAAGGGAGGAGAAAAAAACAACGATTTCATCTTAGGCAAGATCGACGGCAAGCTCGAAAGTATCTTAACGACTTTCACAGCTCATGCCATTTCTGACGAGAGAAATTTTGCCGACTTACATGCGCAACTCGCAAAGAATAAAGAAGATACGACGACTAGTAGGGTTGTAATGGCCAAATATGTAGGTGGCGCAGTGGTGTTGGCAGCTGTCATTTCCTATTTGTTACCAACGCTTATCACAAGGTTCTTAAACTAAGCTCTTCAAATATGTTTAGCGAACTCCTACGAGCACTACAGAGCGAGCAGGCCACGGGCATGATCCCGAACCCTGAGCAGGATTCTGATCCGCGCAATCTTCGCTATGAAGATATTGCTTTAGGGGGCG
>JGI1221J13441_10000984_pt1 | contig 12214 bp, 12 predicted proteins | sample LakVidmifraction_4_FD_13441 | JGI IMG/M metagenome (IMG submission 13441) | reverse complement strand
GCATTAACAAGCTCGTCGGTTTCAGGTTCAGCCCTTACCCTGGGAGGTGCATTTACCGTCGCCGGTGGCGTTATCACACTGCAAAACGGCTCTACAACTGGGCTAAGTTTTGGTGCTGATGTTAATGCTTTTACTCGAACTGCCAGTACCAGGAAACTTGCTGCCTTCAGTTCACCTGACTTTGCCAACACTCGAACCGTAGAATGGTTTACCTTTGACGCAGATTCAAGCGGTTCAAATAACGCTGTTTCGTTTGGTGGAAGGGTTGGAGCCACTACATTTGCCTCAACTACGCTCGATTTTTGTACGGCTCCGACAGTATCCACAACAGGAGGAACGCTTAGAATTAGAATTAACAATGACGGCCAGGTGGGAGTGGCAAATACCTTGAGAATCGGCGGTACAACCGCACCTACCAACACGACTGCTGGGGATACTACCACGATACGATTGAACATCGGCACGCAAGCAAGCCTAACTACAGCCAACGCTCAATCACTTATCATTCCTACCGTTTCAACGGTTATGGGACAAGTGATACGGGGAGCAGCCTCGCAGTCGGGTGATCTTCTGGAGTTCCAGGACAGTGCAAGTGCAGTTCTTTCCTATATTGACTCAGTAGGTCGCTTCTACGCCCCAAATACTGCAAGTACCACTGTTCCTAGTATTTCGTTTAACGGTGATACCGACACAGGCTTTGCCGTAAACGGAGCTGGAACGCTTGAGTTTATTTCTGCTGGCTCCGAGAGAGCTCGCATGACGGGCAGTAACTTTGCAACTACTGGCGCATTTCGAGTAGGTTCTACAACCGCACCAACGAATAATACGGCTGGTGATATTACGGGAACCCGACTTATAATCGGTACCAATAACTCTATTACCGCAAACGGTGTAGATTCTTTTCTACTTTCTTCAAGCTCGACGGTAACAAGTGGCCTTACAACTATTCAAGGTAATTACCATTCACTAGACCCTGCTTCTGCTTCTTCTTCATCGGCCCGATCAACTACCTTTTCTCTGAGAATCGCAACGTCAAACGTTCAGAACTTTACCGGACAACTTTCATCGGTATGGGCAGAAAACAGGTTTTTTGGAGGTAATGACATTACCACCTCAATAAGTGTTCAGGCTAATAACATCATTTGGGCACCTTCTGCCCCTACTGCGTTTGGAACCATTACCGACGCAATCGGTTTAAATGCAAGCGGAATTAATTTTAACCCTTCCACAGTTGCCGCCGGTACAAATACGGTTACTCGTTCTATTGGTGTACGGGCAACCCAGGCCAACCTAAACGGTAATTCACTAACCCTAACCGGACAGGCTGGGGTAGTGATTGCCGCTCATACCGTTGCAACAAATAATAGCCACCTGGTGATTGGTAATACTGCTATACCGACAGGAAACTGGGCCATTTATAGTTATCTAAACTCTGCAAGCTTCTTTGATGGTTTTATAGGATTATCAACTACTACACCAGCAGCTCAATTACATTTTGGAGGAAATGTAAGTGCCGCCGCCTGGACAACTTCTGGAATCCGCTTACGAGTAGATTCAGGAACGGTTACTGATACTTCATCGTCGGGTACTGTTTCAAATATGGGTGTAAGTGCAATTGCAGGAAGTGCAGTTGCAGCTTCAAGTGCAACCACTTACACAAATGCAGCGACCCTCTTTATTGGTGGTGCTCCGACCGCTGGTGCTAACGTCACAATAACCAATGCTTTAGCACTTCAAGTTCAAGGGGGAACATCTTGGTTTAGAGGTAATGTTCTATTGGGGGCTGCAAGTACGGGTGCCGCTCAAGCCCAGCTTCACTTACAATCAAATCAGACTGCCACAGCTTGGGGAGTCTCGGGGGCGGGTATTCGAGTTCAATCGGCTACCTATACCGATACTTCAAGTTCTGGAACTGTCGCTGCCACTGCGGTGCATGGCTTTGGTACGCCAACCCTTGCCGCTAGTAGTGCTACAACATACACCGACGCAGCTACATTGCGCTTAAACGCAGTTCCCGTGGCTGGAAGTAATGTTACCATTACCAACGCATATTCACTTATTGCTGCCGGCAACTCACGCTTTGACGGAAACATTAGTATCGGTACAGCTGCACCTACCGCCCGACTACACCTGGCAGCTGGAACCGCTACCGCCTCAAACGCACCACTAAAGTTCACTTCTGGAACGAACCTTACATCTCCCGAAGCCGGAGCGTTTGAGTTCAACGGAACCAGCCTATTCTTTACTCCTTCGGCAACTCGTAGAACAGTAGTCCTAGATGCTGAAACTCAAACGCTTACCAATAAAAGAATCACCCAGAGGACTGGAACGGCTGCGTCGAGTGCAACGCCTACTATCAATACTGATAACGTCGACTTCTATTCACTCACAGCCCTGGCGGTTAATGTAACCTCGTTCACCACAAACCTTTCAGGAACTCCGACAGAGAACCAATCACTAAACATTGCGATTACTGGAACGGCAGCCAGGACTTTAGCCTTTGGTGCTTCATTCGAGGCAGGGCCAGCCACCCTACCTACAACCACAGTAAGCACTACCAGGCTCGATATAGTCTTCAGGTGGAACAGTGTTACCTCTCGGTGGCGTTGTATGGCTTCAGGCTAATCTATCTACTAAATAACATATATGGCAACTGTCAAAGACACATTCGCAACAATAGCCGATTTTACTATAACTCTCGCCTCACTTGGTAACTCAACTACTGGAGTAGGGAGACAGTCTACCCTTATTGATAACACCAGCAATCTATACGAGTCCGCTTTAGTATCAGTGATGTTCACCGTTGGAACCACACCTACCGCAAATACTCCGATTCTTGTGTATCTAATTAGGTCTGATAACAATGGAACACCGATTGCCGATGACGGTGCAGGAACTTCTGACGCTGCACTCACCATAAAGAACGCCAATCTAATAGGAACCATCATAAACCCTGCAGCAACTTCTAATACTGCCTACTCAGGAGTGTTTGATACTGTATCTCTTGGCTCTCTTGGGCCTCGTTGGGGTATCGCTATTGTGAACTCAACGGGAGTAACCGCTAATTCAACCGCAGGAAACTTTAAGGCTTCCTTCATTGGTAAGTTCAAAACTGTTGTATGAGCCAACTTGTAAAGCCAGTAGCTCCAAGACTTAGGGGAATACCTCTTAATGTAGGGCTTGCTCTTGACTGTGCTTTTTATGAAGGTGGGGGCTCGCTAACTCGCGACTTAGTGAATAGATCGGTAGGTGTATTTGCAGGAAATCCATTATGGAGTACTGATTTTTATGGTCGGGGTGTTGACTTTAGTGGTTCTGGTATGAATGTCCAGTTTCCCGACACTGCACAAGTTTCTTTTGTTAATGGCGTTTCTATATCGACTAGGTTTAAGACTAGTAACAACAACCCGAATAAGGTGATCGTAAGTAAACGATTGGCGTTTAACTCCACAGGTATTCCTTTTGAGTTGGTAATCGACCAACAACAGGTATCGTTTCGGTGTGTAGGCAATTCCACTCTAAATACGGGAAATATAATATCTTTTGGAAACTGGAATCATGTGGTATGTACATGGGACGGAACCACTAAGATTATTTATGTTAATGGGGTGCAGGTAACATCTGCCACTCAATCGGGCCCGATTACTGATAATTCTATTGCCGTTACAGTTGGAGCCTTACCTTCAGGTTCAGAGGAGTTTCAGGGCCATCTAAATGATGTAAAGGTCTGGAATAGGGCTATTTCTCTGCAGGAAGTTCTAAGAATTTGGAATGACCCGTTTGTTATGTATACTAAGAAACAAGAGGACTACTACGACCTACCGACTGCTCCTTCACCAGTATCTGGAAGCTTTTTCTTTAACAGCTAACTAATTGCAATGACGATTACCCTAGAAATACCACAATCGATCGAAGCCGACGTACTACTGGCTTTCGCTGTCAACGAAAATGAGAACGTAAAATCCGATGAATCTCTTGTAAAAAACAAGCTACAGGAACATGTATTAAACGTGTACAAGTCATATGTTATTAACCAGGGAGCCACCCTGGCTCGTGAAGCTATCAACCAACAAGTGGAGCTGATAAAGGCTTCAGTTATCACCGAGGAAAAGAAATACAACCCTGAACCTATTGCAGAACTCTTGCCAGTTGTGGATAATGAGGGAAATAAGTAATCAATAGTATGCAATTCAGCACTACGACCCTTCAGATCTTTGCCGACCTTTTGGGACAAGTCAAAGTATCTCCCTTAGAAAAAGATGCCGATTCTATATACGACAATCTAAAGATCGCTAGAGAAGAACTTATCTCAGCCTCAAAAGAAATCAATGCCAACTCCGAACCAGACAAACTGGACAACACCGACCAGCCCGAGTAATCAAGACTGGACAGCGAACGCTGCACTTGAGGCTACTAGAAAGGTTTACAACCGAAACATACGGTACAATGAGGTCAATTTTCCATATAACGGACTAGACTACTCACTTGCCCTTCCAAAAACTACTAATTGGACTGACTAATGGCTACTTCTTTTCCTGGAGCAATAGACAACTTGGCAAACCCGACTGCAACAGATTTTCTTGATCTGGTAGATCACGCAGGTCAGCATGGTAATGCTAACGACGCTATTGAAGCTATTGAAACTAAGCTCGGTACTGGTTCCTCTACCGCTTCTTCAGGCACTGTTCTACGAGGTACTGGTGCAGGTACTACTGCTTTTGGACAAGTGGCAAGTGCTGATATTGCGACTAATGCAGTTACTACAATAAAAATAACCGACAGTAACGTAACCACCGCCAAGATAGCCGACGCAAACGTAACCACCGCCAAGATAGCCGATTCTAACGTCACCACGGCTAAGATAGCGGACGCTAGTGTTACTGCCGCCAAGATTGCAGCAGAGGCATACACAACCTACACTCCAACCGCATCGGGGGGTATATCCGTCTTAGGTAACGCCGTTCTCTTTGGGTCGTACCTTAAATGTGGCAAGAATGTAAAAGGGAAGATTTCTTTTAGGGCTGGGACTACTACCACCTTCGACACTCCTTCTATTGCATTTTTACTTCCGTTCAATCATGTTACGGTAAGCCCTACTACTAGAGAAGCTCATGTCGGGTCTGCATGGCTGTATGACGATAGCTCTACCGTAACCAACACCGCTTCAGTTATTGTATTATCTACAGATGCGACTAAGTTTCTTTTAAGGCCTAATGCCGCAACCTCAGCCGCTACTGGACTGGTTCCCTGGACATGGGCTAACTTAGATCGGATTGAACTATCGTTTGATTACGAATCAGTATAATACTTCACTATGATTTCTTGGGATAACGCAATCGACATAATGCAGAGGGGTGCTAAAGCTGCTGACGCTGATAGCACAAGCTATCTAGTTCAGATGGCTAACGTAGGGTACAAGTATATCCTCGGTGATTTTGGCCGTCCTGTTACTGAAAAGACCCGTACCGCTACCACAGTTGCCGCACAGCAGTACTACCAGTTCCCTATGGACGTTATATTTCCTAAGACTATTACCATTACAATCGGCGGTACCATCTACAGTATGGCCTCTGAGCCAAGCCAAGACGTATGGAACCAGAGAAACTCCCAGCCTTCTGTAACGAGCGATATTCCCCAGTGTTACTTTATCCGGCATGGATTTGGCGTTACCGGTACCGAAGTTGGATTATGGCCGATACCTTCAAGTGGCGGTAATACCCTTACCATGGTCTATGAGGCTTCTGCTAAAGACCTTTCTAATACCAGGTACACCACCGGAACAATGGCTGTAACAGTTAATGCCGCTGCCGTTACCGGCTCTGGCACTGCCTGGACAAAAGCAATGGAAGGACGTTATCTCAGGGTTACTTCCGCAACGGGTGACGGATTCTTCTACAAGATTGTGTTAGTAGGCAGTACCACATCTATAACACTAGAGAACGTCTACGAGGGCATACAGAACGAATCAGGAGCCACTTACGAGGTAGTGGAGCTATTCTTACTTCCTGAAGAAATGCAGATACTCCCTTGCTACTACTCCCTTATGCACTGGTATCAGACTAAATCTGACCANAGTAAAACAGCTGAGTACAAAACCTTATTCGATCAGGGAATGACTATGGCTAAAAGCAGGTGGGGACAAAAGACCCGTGGTGCTTTGGTTATGGAGTCCCAAAAAGCGTACGGCTCAAGCTATCCTCTCTACTTTCCGACTAACATTACCTAATGGCTAAACAAGTACTATCCTTACGGTACTTTAACGGGGGTATCTCAAATAGCAAGAAGGAAGGTCTAAAAGGCTCTTTTCGTAATGGCAAACGTGCCGATATAATCAGCGATGCAAACGAGTTCAGTATCTTACCGACCACCGTCAAGCGAAGCGGTAGTACTGTTGTTGATCTTATCAAGTGGATTGTACCTGGTACGCCTTCCAGCACCGACATCTACTCGTACGGCTCTACTGGACGTATCTACAGCGAGTCTTCATCTGGAACCTGGACAGACCTTAGAACGGTTGCTAGTTCAGCCGGACAGGGGTTAGAAGTGTTTAATGACTATCTTTACTACACTCAAAATAGCCAACTAGGTAGGTATGGCCCACTTAGTGGGGTTCCTGCTTTTACCGATAACTGGAAAACAGGTCTTACCGCTACTACTGACTTTGCCCCCATTAAAGCGTTCAAGGAAGGCTTTGTAGTAGGGCATGGAAACAACATCGCTTGGTATAACGGTGTAGCCTTCCAGCGAAGCCCAGACACTACCATTACCGACTCTGATTCAGTGAAGCGGCTGATACTTCCTCCAGGTCTTAAAGTACGAAGTTTTGAGATACTAGGTGAGTTTCTGGTGATTGGAACCTGGAGAGGTACTAACATCTATGACAACAACGAAGGGTATCTGTTCTTTTGGGACGGAACCGCCACTACTTTCAACTTCTTTGCTCCTATTTCAGAAGGAGCCTGTAACGCTCTGTGTGTGCGTAAGAACGCCCTCTACACCATTGCTGGTTCCAGGGGTTATATTGAGAAGGGATACCAGCCATTTCAGATAGTCCAGACCACTCCAAACCTTGAGAGAGGTAAGTTTGTCGAGGTGTACCCTGGAGCGATAACTAACTACCTTGGTAGTACCTGTATCGGTATTGCTGGCTCTACCGATAGCACCNCAGTATTNCAAGGTGTCTATGTATACGGTTCCCAGGAAGATATGTACCCCGACGCTCTCAACTACGCCTATACCGTATCTACTGCCACAGAACGTTCCACAAGCCTCAAGATAGGCTCATTAAAGGGAATAGGTAACTTCCTGTACATCGGCTGGCAAGACGGCGTTACCTACGGCGTAGACCGTGTAGGGATTACTAATGCTCCGTACGCAAACGCTTCTATAGAAAGCCTTATATTTGATGATCAAAGAGCCTACGCCTCTAAGCAAGGTCTATTTATTAAGGTGCAGCATTTGCCACTCCTCACCGGTGAAAGCGTGCAGGTTGGATTTAGGGTAGACCGTGATACTTCCTTTACCTATTCAGACGTACACTCCTACTCTGCAACCGAAACCAAACCTAAGTCTGTTGAAACCAGAATGGCGATACCGTCCGACCTCTCCTCGTTCAACGAGATAGAAATTACGGTGGTAATAAGTCAAACTAATGGAACGTCACCTACCGTCACATGGATGGGACTTCTGTACGAAGATTTGAAGCAAGAAGATAACTTCTAGTCATGGCACAGATTAAAGACACCTCATTTCCAGAAACCAAAGTATCATCAAATCAGATAGGCGGAGGGGTTCAAACCTCACAGCTCCCCCGTTCTACTGTTTCCGGTGCAGGACTAGGAACGGCAGAGATACGGATAGAAGGACGATATCTAGTGAGTGATGGAACTAACGACCGAGTACTTATTGGACTATTCCTCTAATGCCGATATACGGAGCAAAAGCATCGCAGAAGGGGTTTGATGTACGAAGCTGTGCTGATTACCAGCTTTTGTATTCTTCAGAATGGCCCCTATTTAAGATCGAAGCTCAAGGCTCATTTACTATTCCAGACCGAACCGCAAATCAGGTTATACATGAGCACAGTCTCGGCTATATACCCTGGTATATGGTCTTTGTTACTGATGGAAGTGGCAGCCGGTTGATATCGGTAGGCGATAGCCAGTTTATGGGAATTAACTCTACTGAACTGAAATGGCAAGGTGCATCACGGATGGCAAATGCAGGAGTCTTAACAGGGTACTACTACATATTTAGGTATGATTCTTCCCTGTCTTTTACCTCTACGGTCGATGTAACTACTACGGCAAGTAGAACAAATAGTGGGGACTACGGCATAAAGGTTACTAAGCCTGGGTTTGATGTGTCCTCAACTGATTACCGTAATTTTGTGATACACTCTGAAACCAGAAGCCCTATGATTCATAAGTCTGGCACGGGAAGTCTTGGAGTCGGGGGAGGGACGGCAGTTATTGCTCACGGTTTAGGGTATGAACCTATGTTTTATGCCATGATACTACTGCCTGCATGGGCAGATGGGTACTACAGCCTGGTTACTAATGCCGGTGACTTAACGGTTAGCTCAACCACCACAGACCTTACCCTCTACATTGTGTACCAGACCCTATATCGGTATATTATTTTGAAAGACCCTATAACCTTGAACTAATGCCTGATTACGGTATAAAAATAAGCCTTCCAGGGTACGACGTAAAAACCGCAACACCTGAACAGTGTGCACTTCATTCGGATTACGCAAGCCCAAAGATTGAACAAAACAGTTCAGTGGCTACGGTAAACAACTCCATCGGTACTGGTACCTTTTCTAATTCTGGCTGGAACTTTAATACACTGGACTTTACCTTTACCTCTGACCCTGGATTTGGAACCTATGCCCTGGTAAGTGTTCCGTACGCTAAGTCGTATACTCCATCAGGAATAGTATTTGTAAAAGACTTTCAGTTTACCCCTAATATCTTCTACCAGCTCCCCTTAAGTTTTGTAGCATCAGGATTTCAGTCTCTGTATTATCGGGTTACTGCTTCAGGTATTACCATTTACTATGAAAAGACCTTTGACGCTTTAACCACATACGTTAACGTTAACACCTTCAGATTCATATTCAAGTACTATGTCTTTGTGGAAAACGGTGCCTAGTTGCTTTTATATGCGGTTTGCTTCTACAATAAATATATCTAACGCTCGTCAAGCGACCTCTTTTTTGTAGGTCGCTTTTTATTACAACCATATGCAATCATATACGGTAGGCAAAGGTGATACACTTTCAGGAATTGCCAAGAGGGTAGGTCTTGGTTCTAACTTCCAGTCGTTGGGATATTCTGGAGACCCTAGAAAACTGAAGGTCGGTACTGTTCTTAATTTTGGAGGTGGAGCACCTACTCCTTCAAATCCTACCGCACCAGCACAGCCCTCACTTCCGTTTGGAGGACAAACACAAGGCGAGTATGGAAGTGCTAGTAAGTTCATGGACGATTTTGGTTCAGGACAGCAAGCCTTGTTAGACCGTATCAAATCAGAGCAGAACACCTTGAACTCTGAGTACGAAACACGTCTGGGGGGACAAGAGAAGCTCTCAAACGCTTTTAAGCGACTCTCTAATGAAACAGGACTCACCGACTACAGCCAGAAAGTTGGTAACATTCGTGACCGCTTAGACCGACTAGATGGTGATGTTACTGCCCGTACTACGGGAACCTTCACTACCGAAGGGCAACGTAGCCGTACCGTAGGAGCTGAAGCNAGACCGTTAGAAGATGATCTCGGACGATTCAGCTTNGCTAAGGCAGAAGCCTCCAACCTGGTAAATAACCAGCTTAACTTTTTAGGGCAAGACCAACAAAACGAGCTTAGAGGAGTACAGAACAGAATGAGCCAGTTCTCTGAACGAGCTGCCCGTGAGATTACCGGCTATACCGCTGCTAAGACTAACGAGCTTAACTTACTGCTCAACAAAATGCAGAGGCAGCAGAGCTTATCAGATAGGGAGTACGCACGAGCTGAACAGCTCGCCGCTGAGGAACGTGACTTCTCACGGCAGAAGTCTATGGCTAAATCTAAACAGGAGCAGATGCCTGACTACATGGCAATGTTAAACGGTATCAGAGGAAGCTCTGGTACTTCTGATAATTCTGCTACTCAGTACACCGACGCTACTTCGATGTTTCCAGGCTCTACCGCTTCACTCCCAGATACCTATTCTTCAGCTGACTTTAAATCAGACTTTAGAAATCAGGGCAGAAAGGCACTTGACTTTGCTAAAAGAAACTCAGGTACCATCTCTAATACCTTGAAAGGTTATATGGTTGGGGGTGTCCCTGGAGCCGTGGTTAGTAATACCTCAAATATCATTTCTGCTGTAAGAAGAAAATTAGAAAAATAGTATATTAGTATATGCAATTCGATCAGGACACTCAACAACGTATACAGCAGGCCATGTCTTCAGGGGCAGACCCTCGACAGGTGGAACAACTGGCTACTAGGTATCAACAGAGCAAAGCCCCCGTTAAGCCTAAACAGAGTTTTGTTGCTCGTAATCTCGCCACGGTAGGGGGTATTGCCGGTGGCGTAGCAGGTTCCTTTGCAGGGCCAGCCGGAACTATAGCTGGTGGTGCAGCAGGTTCAGCTCTTGGTGAGGCCTTACGTCAACGACTTGGCGGTGAGGACGATGTAGCAAAGATCGCCACAGAAGGTGCTCTCGGACTTGCTGGTGGCTTTGCAGGCCCCATTGCCGGTAAGGTTCTGGGGAAAGTAGCCGGACGAGCTGGAGCTAAGGTTGCTCAAGGTATGGCATCAAGTACTGATGACGTTGCTAAGGTTATTCCTAAGCCAACCGTACTTGGTGGTGTCCGTCAGAAGGTGGGTATGAAGATCTCCCAAGCCGGAGATGACATGGCCCTACGCTCAATTGGAAAGCCTGGAAACAAAGTGCTGACCGACTACGCCAAAAAGCACGGTGAGGATATTGCAAAAACATTACAAAAAACAAGCGGAGTAGGAACGAGTCCAGAAGACTTTGCATTCAGTAAGGTTAAGCCACTTCAGGAAAAGTTCAATCAAGCAATTTCACAGATTACCAAACCTGTTGACGGAACAAAAATATTACAAGAACTAGATGGAGAGATTGCCAAACTTAACAAGTCTTCTGTTGCTTCTGTACGAGCCAGAGCCGCTCAGTTACAAAACCAACGTGACATACTATCCGAATCAGTTGGTGGTACCGGACAGATAAAGGCTTCTGACCTGAACGCTATCCGACAGGAGTTCGATCTTAATACTCCATACTCTCTAAGCCAGAGCAATCTTGATCTGTACAACACTAACAAGACTGTTTCTGACATTCTTCGCAAAAACGTACAAGCCCTTTCTGATGAGTCGGACATACTGATTGACGGTATGAAGCTGAAAGACGCAGGGCGTGAGCTATCCAAACTGTACGACCTGACTGACATTATGGCTTCTGGAGCTAATAAGGGACGTGGTGGTGCTCCTATTACCCTACAAGCCCTTCTAGGTGGGGGAGCAGGCGGAGCCTTAGGTGGCCCTGCTGGTGCTCTTGCCGGTGCTGCTGCTACTGAAGCAATAAACTCTCCAAGTGCCGCACGAGCGGCAAGTGGATTCCTTACTAAAGCCGGACAAGCTGTTGCAGGTGGGGGAGGTGGTTCAATGCCACAACTACCACAACTTCCAGGAATGCTCACTGGTATGACAAAGCGAGTTGCTGGCCCTGCTGCTGCACAGATTGGTACCAGAGCGGCTTTTGGTACTCCTGCACCAGACGAAGCTGGTATGGATACTATGGGAATGGGAATGTCCGAACAGCCACAAATGGGCATGCCTCAAGGTATGGAGCAGCCAGGGCAGCAAGGTGTTACCCCAGAAGAAATACAGCAGCTCATTATGTACGATTTGCAGACTACAGGCGGTAAGGGGCTTGCTAGTATTAAGGCACTAGCCGAATACGGCATGGGCGGTTCTGGAGGTGGAAAGCCACGCACTGAAGGCCAGGCTAAAGCCTCTGGATTCTCTAAGCGTATTGCACAAGCTGAACAAACCTTCCAGTCTGTCGGAGATAGTGCTACGGGAATTGGTTTTAGTATTCAGAAATCACTACCTAATATCCTCAAAAGCGATAACGCTCAGTCATTTGAACAGGCAAGCCGTAACTTCATCAACTCCGTACTACGTCGTGAGTCGG
>JGI1221J13441_10000982_pt1 | contig 12221 bp, 11 predicted proteins | sample LakVidmifraction_4_FD_13441 | JGI IMG/M metagenome (IMG submission 13441) | reverse complement strand
GCATCGTATTGCGGCACAATAATGCCGTCGTTACAAATTAAAAAGTTGGCATAAGAAGCGATACATAGGTCATCAGTATGACGGGCTTTAGTGTGGTCAGACTGATCAATCTCATAATTGGTAGGCAGAGTCACCGGATGCTTGGTACAGCAGAGTTTATGAACTGTTAAGCGTCTGCCCTTAGCATCGGTCATAGCAGAGAGCTGACGATAGGCTTTTTGCGTTGCCGCATAAAAGGGGTGGTCAGGGTCATCTGTAAATAAGCACACCACTTCACCAGGACGCGCAAAACAAGCGAGGTCATCAACGTGGCCTGTAGTCTCATCAGGATCAATACCATCATCAATCCACAGGACTTTTTCGGCATTGAGATATGCTTTTAGAGTGTCTTCAATTTGGCGCTCAGTAAGATGCGGATTGCGGCCAGGGCTTAATAGACACATGCGCGTGGTCAGTACCGTACCCTCACCATCGACATGAAAAGCGCCGCCTTCCATAACGAAGCCGTCGGTACGATAGCGTTTTACATCTAAGTGATCGCACAGGCGCTCAGCAAGCTTGTCATCATCATCCCAAGGCGAATATAGTCCATCATAGTCGCCGCCCCACGCATTAAAAGTCCAGTCACATCCACGCAGCGCGCCATGATCATTAATCAAAAAGGTGGGAACAATGTCACGTGCCCACGCATCGTTGCTTGGCATCGATATCACGTCGATATCAAGAGGGAGCTGGTCGCGGCACGTTTGCAAATTATCAGAGTTGACTAAAACGGCAACGTCACAAAATTGTTTAATGGCGATAGCGACTGCTGCATAAACCGCTTGCACAGGCAGTGCTCGCTGCCGCCAATTATCAGTGCGGTACGGCCATATCATCCACACCTTTTGCATGGGGGCAAATTCCGCTGGCATATAAAAGTTGTCTTGCTTGGGCGTTGAGCCTGTGAGTAGCTCTTTCGGTGATTCTTTAAGTGATTCTTTTATTGGTTCTCTAGTTAGTAGTGACATAACCGTTGCCTTATTTCACCATAATGCTTGTGGATTGACGATAGCGATTAGCCATGCGTAAGCAAAGTGCCATACATAGACGGGCGCCGATCTCGGAAGACCCCCCATTGGTGGCGCTCGCGTGCCAATTCATCCAAGTCAAAGGTTGCGCTAATCACCTCACTGTTATCCGCTGATGCTTCTTGTAAAATCTCGCCGCGACCATCGGTAATGAATGAGCCTCCGTAAAAGGTCATGGTATTCTCGACACCATTTTGCGTGATGGTCTCCTCTCCGATACGATTAGCAGCTATCATCGGCATAAGGTTAGCAGCTGCATGCCCTTGCATACAGCGCTGCCAATGTCCTTTTGAGTCGATATCTAATGTTGGCTCATCACCAATCGCCGTAGGGTATAACAATAACTCAGCACCCATGAGCGCCATACTACGCGCACATTCAGGAAACCATTGATCCCAGCAGATGCCCACACCGATCTTAGCGTATTTAGTTTGCCAGACTTTAAATCCCGTATCTCCTGGGGTGAAGTAGAATTTTTCGGCGTAGGGGATGCCATCTGGTATGTGGGTTTTGCGATAAGTACCTAGTATCTCTCCATCAGCATCAATCACAACAACACTATTAAAGAAGCTATTGCCTGATTTTTCGTAAAAGCTGATCGGCAATACGACTTCAAGCGACTTTGCCAAATGCTTAAAATGCTGAATAGCAGAGTTGTTGTCCACCTCAGTTGCAAGATCAATATAATTAAAATCATGGACTTGGCAAAAATAGGGGGTTTCAAATAACTCTTGTAGCAAGATAATATTGGCACCAGCTTTAGCGGCTTTAGTAACCAAATCAGTTGCCAAATCGATGTTTTTTTGTTTATCCCAGCTGCAAGCCATTTGGGTGGTAGCGACGGTGACTGATCGCATGGTTAATTCCTTTCAATAATGAATAAATAATAACTTTTGACAAATAACAGTATATATATTTAGGTTATAGTCAAGCCATGTAATACCCTAAGCCTAAAAAGGTGACAACGGACAAAACTGCACCCAGCATCGCATACGGAAACTGAGTGAAGGCATGTTGCATCGGTGAACAACCAGCGCCTTGTGCTGCGAGTAATGATGAGTCACTAAAAAAGCAAGCATGGCTACCGAATGAAGAGGCAGATAGTAGGGCGCCGATTGTCAAAGGAGTGCTAACCCCAAGCGCTAATGATATTGGAAACACAATAGGCATCGCAAGGACGTATAGCCCCCAGCTTGATGAGGTCGCAAACGTTAAGAAAGCCATGACTGCAAAAATAACTGCAGGGAATATAATAATAGTCATGTACGGTGTGATGCTATCAATAACATAAGTTGTCATGCCAAGACTGTCATTGACTTCCTTAAGAAAAAAACCACCGATGACTGTCGAGAGCGGGTATAACATAACTTTAAACCCTTTAAAAATCGCTTCAATTTGGGTTTCAAAGTTTAATATGCCTTGCACCCAATACAAAATAACAGTAACGAAACTAGTGAACAATGCGCCCCTTAATAGATCAATCTCAAAGTAAATAGTCGAAGCAATTAACAATATCATGGGGAAGGCGAAGTTGGCGATGTTAGCTTTGTAAGATAACTTGCGTTTGGCTTGAACGTTTGAGACCAATTGCTCCTCTACAAAAGCTTCAGGCACAGGGTTGCCGGCTTTTGCGCGCGCCTCAGCTTTTTTCATGGGTCCCCAGTCCCCTAATATGCCATAAGCTACCAAAAATACGATAATTAAGGCCAACCAAGCATAAGCCATAAATGGGATGGCACTAATGTAGAGTGTCAGGCCATCACCGTCTTTTGCAACACCGTTCTCCTCCAAGAGACCAGCGAAAAACACCGCCCAGGTAGAGATAGGAACAATGATACATATTGGCGCTGCTGTTGAATCAACAATGTAGGCCAGCTTTTCACGCGATACATTATAAACATCAGTTAGTTTTTTGACTGAGGTAGAGACAGCTAAACAGTTTAGGTAATCATCAATAAAGACCACAACCCCTAACCCAAAGGTTGCCAGTAATGACTGACGCCGTGATTTGATGATTTTTTGTAGCCATTCGTTAAAGCCATTGAGACAGCCACTAATTTCTAACAGTTGAATCAGGCCGCCCATTAATCCACAGACCAGTACCACCCAGATAATGGTCTCATTACCCAGCACTAACGATATATTATCAGCGAAAGGAGACACCAGATCAAAGGGGTTGAGCATGACCAAACCGGCCACGCAGCCTGCGATCATTGATTCAAAGGGACGTCTTGAGACAACAGCAGTCACCAATACCAGCAGTGTTGGTAGTAGGGATAGTATGCCCCAAGACTCTGTCTCATCATGGTTGAATGACATCCAAGCAAAGACGAGATATATTGCTATCCCCCCCCAACAAAGTCATAAACATGCGCTTATTCTGATACCGTCGTTCAACCGCATCATTGAGTTTCATGTTCATAGTTACACTCCTTGTAAACTCTCATTATTGTTATAAAACAAAGTTTGCTTTTCGATTAGTGCTCGATAAGCAGTATCGAATCGACTCCTTATCAAGCCCATCACAAAACTCCATTGTTATGATGGTCTAATGTAATTCCAATCTAGTAAAACTTCTTATCAATCTACATTCCAGTACTGTCTTTCAAGGCGTACCACCATGATCCCATTACCGAATAAGGGACTCTCAATGCGCGGCCACCGGGGAAGGGTATCCACGGGATTTTTGCAAAGGCATCAAACTCGGCCGTTCTGCCATTAATGGCATTGGCTAATATCTGCCCAAATAGATGCGAGCCTGTGACACCGTGACCGCTATAACCATGTGCAAAATAGACCCGATCATGTAGCTTGCCCAACTGTGGCACGCGAGAGAAAGATAGTGCGAAGTTACCACTCCATGCATAGTCGATTTTGACGTCTTTTAGTTGGGGAAATATCTTATTCATGTTGGGTCTGATTTTGGCAGCAATATCAGCCGGATCCTGTCCACCGTAGACGGTACCGCCGCCAAAAAGCATTCGTTTGTCTGCTGATAGTCGGTAGTAATCAAGGATATAGCGCACATCCTCAACACAAACGTCTGATGGAATCAGCTCATCTGCCAAAGCACCCAAAGGCTCGGTGGCGATAATTTGAGTGGACACTGGCATGACACGATCGGTCAGTTTTGGAATGACTTTATTCAAGTAAGCGTTGCCACAAAGAACCGCTTGCTTACAAGTCACCGTACCAAATTCGGTAATAATCTTGATTGCGTCGTCAGCATATTCAACATCGACGACCAGTGTGTTTTCATAGATGGTGCCGCCGCCTTGCTCAACAGCTGCGGCTTCACCCAATGCCAGATTTAGCGGATGAATATGACCACCAGAATGATCAATTACCCCGCCAACATAAGCCTCGGTATTGATATACTTTTGAATGCCTTGTTTATCTAACATCTCGCGATCATGCATGCCATGGCTTTCCCAAAGTGCATGCGTGTCTTGTAAGTCCTTTAATTGACTGTCATTCAAGGCGGCAAATATATTCTTCTCTTTTAGATCGCACTTAATATCATAGTCAGCGATAAAACGACGCATGATTTTGCCGCCGCGCGTGACCAGTCGACCGACAAAATCGGCATTCTCTTGACCGTACGATTTTCTGATTTTTTGTAGACTGGCATTAAGGCCGTTGACGATCTGACCCCCATTACGCCCCGAAGCGCCCCAGCCAATTTGTGCGCCTTCAAGGACGACGACTTCATGGTCTGACTCAACAAGGTGTAGGGCTGTTGATAGTCCACTGAAGCCGCCACCAACCACACAAATCTCAGTATGAATGTCATTCTTTAGCGTCGGTCTATCAGGCTTGGCATTACGACTGGCGGCGTAATAACTGTCTGGGTATTGCCCTTTATCTGAATAGTGAGGGATATTACGGCTGTTATTGTTGGACAAGTTGTTATTTGACATATTAGACATCCTGTAAATAAGTGAGGTATTCAAGATTGGTCACTTGCTGAGCAAAGCGCATGGCTTCTTGCTTTTTGACCGCAATCAGCAGCTCAATCATCTCACTTGGGAATAGCGAACCGATCAAGTCACTGTCTTCAAAGGCACGAATTGCAGAGAGCCAATCCAATGGCAAGGTTTTAAGATCAGCGTCGTCATAAGTAATACTATTAATCGGCTCTGGCGCTTCAAGCTGGTTTTCAATACCATAGAGCATTCCTGCAAGCACGGCACTACAGACCAAATAAGGGTTGGCATCTGCGCCAGATACTCGGTGTTCGATGCGACGTGCTTTGGTGTCACCGCCAGGAATTCGTACCGCCGCCGTGCGGTTTTCATAACCCCACGAGATATTATTGGGCGCAAGCGTTCCTGGGGTAAATCTACGATAGGAGTTGACATGGGGCGCGAACAACAAGGTACAGTCCGACATGGTAGTAAGCAGTCCTGCTACCGCATGGCGAAGTATGTCTGAGCCTTCTTCTGTATCATTATCGAAGACATTGTTGCCATCTTTATCAAGTAAACTGCAATGCACATGAAAGCCATTACCGGACTGTTTACCAAACGGCTTTGCCATAAATGTCGCTGTCAGCTTTCGGCGTGCTGCTACAGACTTGACGACTTGTTTGAATAAAATGGCATCATCCGCCGCCTTTAGAGGATCATCGACATGCAATAGATTAATCTCAAATTGGCCACAGCCATTTTCAGCTAAGGCGGCGTCTACAGGAATATCAAGCTTGCGGCACTGAGCATAAACTTCATCTAAAAACTCATCAAATTGTAGTAAATCGTTGATGCTTAAAATTGAGGTCTTGTTTAGTCTGAGACCATTTTTTGGCCGGATCGGCGGTTTTGGCGTTTCACCCTCGGTATAGTCAACCAAATAAAATTCAAGTTCGGTTGCCATGACTGGGGTGAGCCCAAGCGCTTTAAATTGTTGACTAATATGGTTCAAAACGTGCCTAGCATCACCATAATAAGGCTCACTGCTCTCGTGATAGAGCCAAACTGGAAGTAACGACGATGGCGTACTAGTATTGATAAGCGGAGCTGGTGCGCGTCCTGTCGGTTTGGCAATAGCATCAATGTCGCCATTACACTGAGAGGACTCAATAACATCGGCGCCCCAAATATCTACACCTAAAATCGATAAAGGCAAACGGATACCCTCATTTGTCACTTTATCCAATTGATTAGAAGGTATGCGCTTACCTCTAAGTAAGCCATTAATATCACTTGCTGCAATATATACATATTCGATATCGTTTGAAGGTTCGACCATTCCATTGGCTGTTGTCATGTCTCTCATTCCTATTGGCTTTCTGGGGTTTGTTTTACTACTCTTTTGAGATCTACTATTCAAAAATAATTGTAAAATTTATAAATAATTCTAAGTGAAACAGTCACTACAAATGAAATGGCCGATAAAAGTTATTTGCTGTCTACAACGTCATCTAAGAGGCTATGTGACTGGTTTTTGGCCATAAAATAAAGTACTTAGAGTGGGTCAGTAACGGCTTTTATTCATAAACCTAATGCCGCGCTCGTCTCTTTTGTCTTAACAGATGTCCTTCAATATATGGGTGAAACTTATATATGTCAATTATTATTTATAAGTATTAAAAAGAAACTTATAAATTTCATTATGATGAATTTATCATAATAATGAAATTTATAGTTTACATTTACTTATTGAGTATGCTAAATTTTAGATCAATAAAGACTTACATAGTCTGGACTTTCAAGTTCAGATATCAAATTCAAGGAAGCATAATATGCATACTTTTAGACCCATTATTGCTATCGTTTCGTGTCATAAAATGGTGGACGGTCAGCCTGCACAAGCGGTATATGAAAAATACATTGATGCGATCCATCATTATGGTGGTAATCCTTTATTACTACCTTATACGGCCGCCGATAGCGTAAACTTTGAAGCACTCATGGAAGTCGTAGACGGTATCTTATTAACAGGAAGTTATAGCAATGTCGCACCGACGCGTTATGGCGCATCGCATACTGAAGAAAAGCAGGATCTAAATCGTGATGAGCTTAGCTTTAAGCTATTGGCTTATGCCGATAAATTTGGTACCCCTTTGTTAGCGGTTTGCCGAGGCTTACAAGAGATGAATGTTTATTTCAATGGAACACTGCATCCCGATTGGCGAGAAGTGGAAGGGTTTTATGAGCCGCACCTAGAAGACAACAATATGCCTCTTGAGGTGCAATATCAGCCTGTACATAACGTTGTGATTCAGCCGGGTGGCAGACTGGCAACATTTGGTAAAGAGTGGCGAGTTAACTCTCTACACAAACAAGCCATCAATAAAGTTGATGACCAATTATTCGTCGAGGCGCGCGCGCCTGATGGATTAATAGAGGCCATAAGCTTAGTAAAACATCCGTTTATGATTGGTGTACAATGGCACCCTGAGTTGAATTATGCGCAAGATGCCTTGTCCAAGTTTTTATTCACGGAATTTATCCACTATGCCAGCCAAAAACGCTCCTAATAACGATATTAGTATCGAAAAAAGAACGACATCTAATGAGGCGTTGACGTTGCCTGAGAAAGTCGAAAAAACAGAAGAAGACATTGGTAAAAAAATCAACCAGCTGCGCCTTGCCAAAGGGTTTTCGCAGCGTAAACTGGCGCGACTGGCAGGACTTACCAACACATCAATCAGTGCTATTGAACGTAATAAAGTTAGCCCTGCGGTAAACACCTTAAAGGCTATTCTATTGGTATTAGATTCTGACTTGACTACTTTTTTTAGTGATGAGTGGAAGGAGCGTAGGGCAAGAGTCGTGGTCACGCCAAAGGATCTGATAGAGATTAGTGAACCGAGTAATCGAGTGTCTATCAAACAGGTTTACAATCACAGCCCGACAAGGAACTTAGGGTTTTTGATCGAGGTTTATCAACCGAATAGCTCAACAGAAGACAGAATATCTCATGAAGGCGAGGAGATTGGTACGGTTATTGAAGGCAAAATTTTAATCCGCATTAATGAGGTCACGTATCTATTAAATGAGGGCGACAGTTATGTCATTAATACTAACAATCCTCATACTTTCATCAATCCTAGTAATGCTATAACGCGTATTGTTAGTGCGCACACTCCAGCGACTTACTGACTCTGAGTTGAAATCAGATTAAATAATCTGTACTTCGTTGCATTGTACTCATATCCTAATGGATGATACGAAGTAGAGTAGATGCCAGTGCCTGTCTCTATCAGTTGTCCTTGCTCATTGTTTTTGACACTGATTTTGAGACCCTCGTCAGCACTGAGGGCTTCTTTTGGATATCCGGTTTAATAGGCTGTTTATTAGCTGCATCAGTAGATGATTTGATAATGGGTTTCACCGCAGACTCAAGCCGCTTTTTAAGCTTGCGTGACGAGTAGGTGTCTGACAATGCTTGCTCTTTTGCCAGCGATTCATCATATAGTCCTTGATAAACCTTAAGGGTTTCTTTGATCGTCTCACGCATAGTAAATTTATTAGTCATTTCAGGCCGAGTGACGCTCTCTAGCTGATTTCTTACGGCTTTACATAACGCTTGAGCGTTGTATTTTCTGACCAATCCTTGTGGATATAGTGGCTGTAGAATCTCACTAAACGCTGCTTGATCCCAACCAATGACTGGTGTGCCCAGATGGATAGCCTGTAGGGCGTTAATACCAATGGACTCAGGCTCATTAGCAAGTGCCATGACAATATTAGCTGCTGACAGCCATTCGCGCATGTCGTTACGTTTACCACCGACATAGGTAATATGATCAGCAAGATCAAGGGCGTTGGTGCGCTGGCGGAAGTCTTGGTGAGCCACATCGTCCTCTCTGTGGTCTTCATCCATAATAATAACGTGAATATTGGGGAACTGTTCTTTGAGAGTGCCCAAGATATCGATTAGCCATTCTTGTCCATACTCATTGCCGATAATGGTTGGAAAGACCAGCCATTTTTTATGCTCAAGCTCAGGATATTCAGCAAAGGTGTGCCGCAGCCAATACACGGATGGATTATGCCGATAAGGATAACGACGGGTATCAATACCCCGGTAGATACGTTTAATTACTTTGTGGCCAATATCTTCTCGGCGTAGCCCTTTTTTTAGATAGTTGGTGACACTATCAGATACCGTAATAATAGTATCGACATCTAGCAACGCTTGCGAGTATTTATTAATCGGATAAAAGCCATACATAGTCGCAACCAGTTTCGGCGGGCGCTTTACTCGTGCCCGGCGCAGTGCCAAATGCAGTATCCATGCAGGTGTCCGCGAATGCACATGAATAACATCAGGATTATACTTTTCAATTAAATGTCGTAGCGGCGCAACTTGCAGTAGCGACAGCCAGGACTTTTTATTCATATGCAGCTGATGGTATAGATTGCCGTCGCGCTCTAGGCGTCTGACCAGATCATTATCGTCATCAGCACTGGTGATGATGATGGAGGTATGCCCATTCTCTACTAACGCGCGCCCAAGGTGAAAGATACCGCGTTCGGATTCATCATGCTTCAAAGACGACAATAAGCGCATCACGATCATAATTTTGGTGGTCACCATTTAACGATATCAAGGGGCTATTGTCAGGTAAAAGCCGGTAAAACTCAACCTTGAAGGCGGATTAGACGTTACAAATAGTTTTGGTAATGACGGCTGTAAAATTAACGCTTTTTTTGTAGATGCTCAGCATTAGGCAAGACTTGTTTTTCGCTTAAATACTTCCAGTACCGCTGCGGTAGATACTGTCTATGCAAACGCGAGTTTTTACGCTCTTTAATATTAACATTGGTAAAGTAGCCTTGCCAAAACTGCTGATAGCGCTGCTCATCTACACTGTGTATGCTAGCGGGATTGCGTAATACAGTATCATCGAGGTCGGTGATGGTTTGCAGGGCAGCAGGACGCGATGGCGTACTTTGGCTTTTGTCGTAATAAATACCATAGCCACGAGTCAGATCGTAAATCGCCCAGTGCTGGTCTTGATAGCGCTGACGGAAATGCTCTCCAATCAGTGGTAGGACGTTAAAGTCAGGCTCAACGCGCGCAAAGTAAATATCATCAGTCGTATGTTCAAAGCGTACAAAGGCTTCCATCCGGTGTTTCTCTCGCCCAACAGACTTTACAGTTTGCGCTAACTCCAAGACATCTAGGTGACCCAAATCTTCCATAACCAGTCGATCAGGATAGTCGATAGCGTATTTTACCACGTGAAATAGGGTCGTACCGATATTGGCCTTTTCAGATAAAAAGCCCCATAAAATTTGCCGCATACCAGAACGCCCGATGAGGCTATTAATCTTAACCAGTACCCTTTGCGCTTTATTCTGCTCAGTTACAACGCTAATGGCATGATCTATTAATGAGAGTACGTAGCAATCATGAGCAGTCAGCTGTAGCGCTGTATTATGTTGCAATTTATTGGCATAGACATAAAATACCGCGCTGAGCCAGCCTTCAAAACTCGGCTCATAAAGCAAGATACTAGGGGTTACCTGACCAATAGGGTAAGGCATGTTTTGTAGCTGTTGTAACATGGTTCACCCTAAAATAGTTTTAAATATTCTCTATAGTAATTACTAAATAAGAGGGGCACACACTTGGTTCCGTATATAGTCGATCCAATTTAAAAACGATACAGTGCTGCTAGGATGCTACTGTAACAAACGTTTTGCAGCCTCTGTCACGCTTGCGAACAGCAAGCAAGAAAAATTTATACCAGTAGCACCTTGCTATGAACGACCCTCTTTTTTTTGAACTGACTGTAGTAGGTAAAGGCGCAAAACAAGTCATGATCAAAACAATGCCAGCTGGCCACTGCGCTGATCCTTAAATTTAGTCTGCGTTTGGGCAAGCACGTACTGACGAAAGTTATCACGAGTTAGATGGGCAAGATGTTCGTTTTTACCCGTAGTAGCGATAAAATATTTAGCACGGTTTACTGCCGCGCCCATCTTTTTCAGATGGTATAAAGTCAGCTGATTAAACTTACGCGCTTTTAGGATTTTCTTTGCCGTTTTGATACCGATTCCCGGAATGCGTATGATCATCTCATAAGTTGCGGTCTGAATATTAACGGGGAAATGCTCACGATGACGGATAGCCCACGCCAGCTTTGGGTCACAGTCTGAGTCCAAAAATGGCGAGTCAGGTTCAAGGGTTTCATGGGCGCCAAAGCCATAAAAGCGCATTAACCAATCGGCTTGATACAGACGGTTCTCACGTACCATCGGCACTGGCGTACCAATGGCTGGCAAGCGGCTATCGGACAGCATCGGCACATAGCCGGAATAATAAACGCGTTTGAGATCATAATGTTCATAGAAGTGACTCGATAGCTGAATGACCTGTAAATCAGTCTCGTTACTGGCACCTACGATCATCTGGCTGGTCTGGCCTGCTGGTACAAATTTGGGTACTTTTTTATGGGTTTTACGGCTTTCACGGATAGTGATAATTTCTTCTTTTACGGTTTCCATCGGCGCTTTTAATTGTTCATGCGACTTTTCTGGCGCCAGTAAAGCAAGGCCGGATTTGGTGGGTATTTCAATATTGACGCTTAAGCGATCCGCATACAGTCCGGCCTCTAATAATAACTCTTTCGAGGCACCAGGGATGGTTTTTAGATGGATATAACCGTTAAAGCGCTCACGGGTGCGCAATATCTTTGCGACCTCAACCAGCCGCTCCATCGTATAATCGCCACTTTTAAAGATACCGGAACTTAAAAATAAACCTTCGATATAGTTACGACGATAAAACTGCATGGTCAAATCAACCAATTCTTCGACACTAAATGCCGCGTGCGGTGTATCGTTGTTTTTTCTAGAAGTACAGTAAGCACAATCATAAATACAGTGATTGGTAAGTAGGATTTTAAGCAAACTGACACAGCATCCATCTTCGGTATAGCTGTGACAAATGCCTGACTGTGACGCATCACCCAGACCGCCACCTTGGTTTTTGCGAGTACCAGCGGAGGAGGAGCAAGAGACATCATACTTAGCCGCATCAGCTAATATATTGAGCTTACCCTGTAATCTTTCATAATTGATCGTTGCCATAACTGGGGATTTACCAATTAATTTATGAATAACCAGTTTAGCAAAACTATAGGTAAGTCACTGTAATGGTAGGAGAATTAAGAAAATAAAACGACAATCAGTGTCG
>JGI1221J13441_10000979_pt1 | contig 12231 bp, 12 predicted proteins | sample LakVidmifraction_4_FD_13441 | JGI IMG/M metagenome (IMG submission 13441) | reverse complement strand
CCTTCTTCCAAAAGTTGCTGATAAATATTGGCAATCTGTTGCGCTTGCTTTTTACGCAAAGTATCGGATATGTCCTTTTCCTTGCCATCTTCTTGTAATTGAACGGCCAACAGACAAATGCTTTGTTTAGATTGTGTTTGGATTTCGTATTGAAGGAATTCCTTTATTAAATTTGAACTATCAGCTACATCAAAATGATGACTTCTAACGGATTTAACTCTATAACCATTTTTTAACATTGAACCTATTTCCAGCCCTCGCTTATCGCTACTTTGAAGCACAGTCAATTCCTGAAAAGGTTGACAAGCAAATTCCGGCAATAATTGCGCATTGAATTCTTCTAGCGAAGCTCTATCTTCAATTTCCTGTAACAGCAAAATATCTGGATTAATTTCTGCAATAACTCGTGCTTTATTCTGAATAGCGATTGGATCTAGCGGCAATGTTTGTATCGAGACCCATCCATTCCAATCGGTTAGTTCATCGGCTTTCATTTCCTTGGAATAATTCATTCCTTTCAGAAATAAAAACCCCGCGCGTCTTCGCATCACGGCATAAGGAATCTGAAAAGTTTTGTCAAACCCCAATAAAAAGGCAAGTTCTTGAATGCGGTCTATTCGACTTCCAGCATAAGTTTTTCCGCTCATTAAGTCGTCCAATTCGGTAATCCAATTAGACATACATTTACCATACGTTTTTTCAGAAAGACCCTTGTCTCTATGGAATAAGTTTTGAATGTTGAAGGTGGCTATTTTCATAATTATTTGCGTTTATCTTTAGTGTTTTCATCAAAATCGATTAAATTGAATAGTTCTCGCATTCGGCTGCGTACGCGATGACCATAACGCTCTTCCAGCTCGTCGGCACCTAAATTAGTAGTCGCGTGGGTTTTTAATTTATGGTTGGTTTGGATATAAAGCTCGTAGCGGGATAATAACACTTCGCCCATCACATTGCAATCCCTGCCATAATAACGTCCCGGTGGTTCTACGCCAAGATCATCAAAACAGAAAAATTTAGAGTCTCCATATTCTTCAATGGTTTTAAAGCCCAAATGATTAAAGCTAAAAGTTACGTTCCGACAGGGGATCATTTCATATTGCCGTTGCGAGGGAACCAGGTGGCGGAGTAGTTTCATTAATTTGGTTTTTCCACAGCCTACTGGACCCGAAAGTAAAATGCCCTTCGCAGGATCAATACCTTCCTTTTGGCAAAACGTCTTGTCCTTAATAAAATAATTACAAAGCTTGAAAACGATGTCCTTGTCCTCTTCGTAAATCTTAAAACGCTTGTCAAACAAAAGTTTTCCTTTGGCGTTTAGGTAAACCAGCATTTTTTTAAAATCGTAAATTACATTTGTGCCATCGAGTTTTCCGAGGGAATATTCCACGCCACCTTCGGTTATTTTAGAGGGGTTGTCCATAATTTTTCTTTTTAGTTGTTTTAAGGTTGTCCCGATTTTGAGAGAGTCCTTTTTTCGTTTGTTCTTTTTTTATTTCTTCGGCTTTTATCATCCAGTTTTTCGCTGTAGAATGCCAATCGACGATATTTATCTTTCCACCGACTTTCCATCCGATCGAGGTGTAGTGGTTGAAGAATTTTTTTGCTTCAACAGCCGGCCATTTTTGTTTTTCAAAAAATAATAAAACTTCATTTTCACTTTTGGGTAGCTTAAGTTTATTTAGGTTTTTATTATGTTTATTAATGTTTGTATTAGATACTAATGCTTGTCCCACTACTTGTTCAGGGGTTGTACCGGTACTTGTATCACTACTTGTACTACCACTTGTATCAAATTTGAGCATCTTAATTTGACTGCCTTTGTACGGATTGTGCGACGGCATATAATAGATATATTTCCAGTCATGGAGTCTCTTCAAACAACGATGATACGTTGCTTTTGAGCCTATTTTCGCCATAGACATCACTTCTTCCCGGTTGATATAGAAAATTTCGGGAAAGCGGTGTATATTCCAGAACTGAAACAAGGCCACGTATAGGCTTATGTGCGTAGGGTTTAAGCGAGAATCCATTGAAAATTGTTGAAATACCGCGTTTAGGTGTTTGATATAGTTCATACATCTTTAATCAAGTTTATCGTTAACACGGTTTTGCGTCATTATATTTTGGATGTCATCGGCATCGTAATAAATACTGCCTCCCATTTTAGTGTAGGATAACGTGCCGCTTGTACGTAATTTTACCAGGGTACTTACACTTATATGTAGCATATCCATCACTTCGGAAGATTTCAGGTACTTTTTGATTTTCCCTGTGGCTTGTTGAGCAAGCAGTTCCTTAATTTCATCGAGTAATTCGAGCTTGAATTCCTGAAGATCATCTGTGGTAATAATACTAGTTGGCATAATAAAACGGTTTTTAAAGAAAGGCACAGTCTTTTCAGTTAGTTGGATAGCCCTTCAAAAGGTTTGATTTTCGTTTTACAAATTTGATTAGGTATAATGGATTTTCTTCCCCAGTACGACCGTAGTACGGTGAAAATTTAACATTTCGCAATTTGAAAGAATTTGTATGTTTTAAGTGAATTAAAAGGAGGAAAGGCTCTTAAAAGAGCCTAAATTTAATCGGGAAGAAGCTTAAAATTTGATTACCGTAGGTGGACCGTTGTACGGTTCTTCTTTAAGGATTAAAAATGAAATTATAGAATAGGGGGGAGGTTATTCTTCGCTTTTATCCATTTCGGCTATTAAGAAAGCAATAAGCAAATCCAGAAACAATGTGCGACTAGTTTTTCGGTTCTTCAACTCCTGATAAGTTTTATAGATTTCTTTGGGCTCAAAATCAAAGATTTGTTGCAAGAGATTGGAGAGTTGAATGATACTTAGATTATTTTTTTTGGCTATTCCGGCAGCCTTAAGAGCATAGACCAGTTCTACCCAATCAGTATTAGTAAATGGCCAAGGAATCTTTTTTATAGAGCTAGGAAAAAAGCTTGCGCTCTGACTGTTTTCGACTTCATATAGTCGTTTAGCCATATATTCCATCAGCAAAGTATAGGCTTTGAATTTACCTAAGAGCATATCCCTTGGAGTACAAAAATCGGGATCTTGGAAATAAAATTTGGAAGTACTAATGTAATAGCTGTCGAAGTATTCTCGGGTATAATATTGATGATCAAAATGAGCTGAACCAGAATTCACATATTGCCCAAAATCTACATTATAAAGGAAGAAACGGTTAAGTTTGCCAATTTTATTTTCTAAGAATTTTAACTGAACTTTTTTATCAACTTTTGGAAATTGAATTTCAAAAGAGTGGACTTCTGAAAAATATATGAGTTTAACCAGGGGAACCTGTTTCACTCTTTTAAAAAAATTGACTTCTTCTTCCAATGAGTCAAAGCCACTGGTTAAAATCTCTCTCTTAAATCTATTAAGTAATTCCGTGCATAACTGAATAGAATGATAGGCTCTATTTAAGATGTTCTCATTCTTGAGATTAATTTCATTTAGTTTTTCCAGAAATATTTCGGGCTGTAAGTTTAAATCCATCACATTCCATTTTTATCGTTCCTATGATTGTTAGAAATGTTACCAAATTAAATTTAACCGAGTAAAGTTCCTGAAAATTAATACGTATTTTACTACGTAAAAGACGTATTTTTCTACGTAAAGACCATAAAATGGATTGTTGAAGGCTATTTTTGTTAGAAAACTATTTTATATTTAAATCGGAACCCCATTTCTCTGAAACATTTTAATTATCCTGGTTTTTTATAAAACTTCTTTGAAAATTCACGTCTGTTTTTCACTCCGGTTTTCTTAAAAATATTTGAAGCGTGTTTCGAAACAGTTTTTTCGGCAATAAACAATTCTTTTGAAATTTCCTCATAGCTCAAATTTTTAAAAATGGATATAGCAACTTCAATTTCTCTTCTGGTTAAATCTTCATAAATGATTTTAGACATGGAAGGTGCTTTTCTTTGCTGTTTGTTAAATGCAAAAACNTCATATATTTTGGTTTTGTTTTCCAAAAAATAAAGACACCTATCTATTTCCATAGCTGTGATTGCATAAAATGCCAGGTTCATTACCGTAAAAGTTAACCATTGGTAATCACCAATAAGCGTTAATACTGGTAGCAATGCAATACAGCTTACACATATAATTGAAAAATTATTTCGTCTTCGAAAAAAAGTATTGGGTTTTGTTGAATTTGAAATCCTTTGGTGGAAGAACCAAAGAAATATAAAAGCAATTGCGGATATTGGAATTGTAAAGAAAAATCTTGCATCCCTCAAAGATTGGGTTGCAAAATATGGGATTAAAAATAACACAATAAAGCTAATACTGGTTAGAATGGCCAGGTTCCGGACAGAAAAATGAAACTTAATTACCTCAATATCAAACTCTTTATATAAATAGTAGATGATATAGATACATAGGCTTATGGCAATGCCGTAGGTGATGACATATTGAATTATAAATGGGCCTGGGAAGTTTCCAATTGGTAAAAACCCACCCGTAGCATTGTAAGCCAGAAAAAGCAAACCAAGTGTCAAATACCTAAAATGACAATTTTTAAGTTTTTTTCTGGAATTATATAGCGTAAATAGTACAATAAACGTATCTATCAAAAGATAAAAAAAAGTAGTCCAATGTATCGATGTGCCAAACATTTTTATTATTCATTCTTACGCTCAAATCGATTGGTTTCCAAATTTTTAGCAACATTGTTCCAATGGAAAATTGTTCCATTCATGGCAATATACACGTCAGGTTTTAGAAATTGTAATGAGCTGATTGCATATCCTAAGTTAAAAGGAACATCTGAATAATCCGAGGAACCTAAGATAAAAGATCCCACCAAGACAATTGTTTTTTGGAGATTAGCTTGCCCAAGATAACTTGCTGTCTTTGCCATAGTATAAGTACCATGGGTGATTAAAATCTTACCGTTGCTGGAGTTTTTTATTTTTTCAAGCAATATTTTTCGATCACCGCTGGTGATTGTGCGACTATCTTTTTGGAATGCTCTTTCTAATATATACGGAAATAATACGTTTGCTGTTTTTAAAAAATTATCGATAGGGGCCGATACTGTTCCAGGTACGTCTTCAGAATCTGGGCAATCAATGCCTTCAATTGTTCCTCCTGTGGTAAATATGTGTATCATTTTAATGGATTGAGCTCAAGTAATTAAAAATAATACAATTTCAATCGAGTGGTGAAGAAACAAGTTGAATACTAAATATAATTTTTAAAAATTTATGACGCTATCAAGCGCATCATCAGCATCTCTATGAATAAAGTTGGCTTGATAATTTAAAGTAGTTTTTAAGTCACTATGGCGATAGAGCTTTTGAAGCATCAAGGGGTGTATCTTATCTCCGGCAATATTACCAAAGCTATGCCGAGCGATGTGGTTGGATAAATTTTTATCGATGTCGCATTGTTTTGCTATTCTCTTTAGATGTTTGTTGAAAAGCTTAGTGGCATTTCTGGTTTTTATGAAGATATCCTCTGCGCTTTTATTATCAGCATCCTTTAAAAAAGGAAATACATATCCGTGATTTTCTTTATTATTATTTCTGTAAAAATCCAATATCACCTTGCCCTTATCAGGGATCTTTAGGCTTAAAGGTTTTTCATTTTTATTCATTACATAATAAAGACGATTGTCTTTAAAATCTGACCATCTTAACTTGATCACATCAGAAATACGTATTCCGGCAAAATAGAAAGAAATTAACCAGACATTATGTGTGTGCCAAATAGAAGAATTATCTTCCAATTCTAAAGCTTCGATTTTTTGAACCTCATTAATTGTCAAACCGATTTTGTTTCCAGAACCAATTCGTATTCTTATTTTTTCACCAGCAAAAGGATAGAATTTTGAAGCAACAACTCCGTCCTTAATGGCAATATTAAAAAGGGTTCTAATAAATATAAACTGATTGGTGATAGTCCGAGTTTTTTGATTAAGATATGCAGAACAAAAAGTTTTATACTTTTCCAAAAAAGCCTCATTGATCTCACGGAATTTTAATTTTTTATTTTTTTTAAAATGATTGACACCATCTGCAAATGAATATTCACCTTTTCTAGCTTTACCTATTCGTTCTTTTCTTCGCTTTTTAATCCCTTTTATAATTGTTTTTTTAGGAACGGAAGTTTTCATATTTAAAAATTCTTCCAGATTATATAGTATGGATAACTCGGATTTCGCTACGGAAAAAGTGCCCCTTTCGTATTTACTTTTTATACGTTCCGTCGCAAGGGTAAAGAAAGATTTGGATCCTCCTGGTCCTTTCAATTTTTGCTTGACTTGGTTTGGAGTAATACTCTCTTCTTTATTGTCGAAATAAACATCATTAGCTGCCGTAAGTTTTTTAGTAAAAAATTATTCAATTTTTGGAAATTGGGATGTGTTCTTTTGACTTTTCCCTTCACTTTATCCCAGTCTTTTTCAAACACATACTGGCCGAGCCATTGATAATTTGTTTTGTAATTTTCACTAATTCGTAAAGCCAAAGGAATAGAGCCATCCTTTTTCATCATATTTTTGCGTAGAACAATTTTGATATTGGCCATAATCCTTAATTTAAAGTTTATTAAAGATAGTGAAAAGATTAAAAAGCAGTACAGAATAAGTACAGAATAATTCAGTTTTAAATACATTTTAATAGTATTTAATAAAATTAAAACGCTCTAAAACAGTTGATTATACTGGGTTTTACATTATTTTAGGTGTCCTTAGTATTCAGTTCATAACCCGGAGGTCGGGGGATCGTGCCCCCCTCTCGCTACCAGTAAAACCAAGGCTTTCGAGAAATCGGGAGCCTTTTTTTTGCAATGGGTACAGCATAGGTACAGAATAAGGCGATTTTCAAGTTGTAATTTTATTTACAGTTAAATACAGTTTTTTAGTAGTAGAAACTATTGATTTCTTCTCGCCGGGACTTCTGAAAGAAGTGTTTTCTTATAACTATTTTTCACCGAAATGGTCTCATTACCACTCAGCCCATTCCCCCCAAATATTTCACAGAAACAGCCTGTTCTAAGCTTAGTCGAAGAGCTATATACGGGAAATGCGCTTCATTCTAAAAGTCATGGATAAAACTCCGAAGCTTCCGGTTTCCATTGTGTTAGTCCTGCCGAATCTTGAATAAGTCGGAAGTCAAGAATACTTCATTCCCAATCTCCATCTTTGAAGTTAAGTCTGCTTTACACCCTACACAAAAAGAATACACAATCCCTAATTACACTAAGTCCTGAGTAATGTGAAGTTGCCGGAAAAAAAGCTTTTAAAGCAACAGTTTGGTTCTTTTTCATCGTAAATAAGTCATATCTTTGCAAGTTGAATTTTGTTTGATATGTCGCAGCAGAAAGACAATGATAATGTTGAAAATGATGGTCCTATTTTAGAGACTCAAAATTTGACATTGAATTCTAAAAACAACGCAAGACAAACAGAGCCCGAACCTGTCTTAGAAGCCAAAGTTGTGGAGGAAAGGTCTTTTTTTGAACGGTGGAAAACGAATCGATTTTGGCTTGTTCGCGGATCTTATTATATCTTGTTTTCGGTTTGGATGGTGGTGATGGCCATAGGAGGCGTTATTGCCTGGTTAATTGCCCTGCTATTTATATGAGACCTCCATTGAAAATGCTACATTGGTATGTGCTTCTGTCTTTGGTTGTGTTTTTATGCGTGAAAAGCTTGAAATCTTTTTCTGTTGCGGGTACAAATTGGATTTTTCATCATCTCAATGATTTTTTAGCGATTCCCATTATAGCTACCTTGTGTTTGCATGGCGTATGGTTTATTAAAAAAGACAACAACATTCGTCTGAATATTTTTACCATCTTTAGTCTGATAGCTCTTTTTTCCCTTGTTTTTGAATACTATCTCCCACAGCAATCTTATCGATATACCGGAGATATTTGGGATGTGATCTGTTATTTCCTGGGAGGCTTGGTGTTCTACTTCTTACAGAAAATAGAGTAGAATGGCTTTCAACTAGAACTATAATAGATTGTTCAATTTCTTATGGCCTTTTCTTTGTAATCTTTTTAAAATCTGGTCTAAAATAACTTTATAAAGTGGAAGGAAAAATAGTGCATTGATTATCATTTTGAAAATATAATCTACAGTGGCAATTTCCACCAGATTTTCAGCGAGGTAAGCATCTGAGGTTTTATAAAATGCAATCGTGAAAAAGGTTATGGTGTCCAATAAGTTCCCGAAAATAGCAGAAGCCAACGGGGCATGCCACCACTGTTTGTGCTGCCGAAGTTTATTAAACACAAAAATATCTAAAATCTGTCCAACCACATACGCCGAGAAGCTAGCGATGGCAATACGGGCCACAAAAAGATCGAAGCTAAAGATGGCGTCAAATCCCAGCCAAAGACCGTGACGGAATCCTACAGTGATCACATAGGAAACCACCAGCGCCGGAAACATGGCATAAAATATAATACGTCGCCCTAATCGCGCACCAAAAAGGCGGACTGTTAAATCTGTAGCCAAAAAGATGAACGGAAAAGTAAAAGCTCCCCAGGTAGCCTTGAAGCCGAATACGGTTATAGGGAACTGTACTAAATAATTGCTAGAAGCAATAATAAGAATGTGAAACCCAACCAGTAATAATGCAAGCCGCTGGTTTTTTTTAGAGGACATAAAGCGTTTCTTAGTTTTTTAACGTGGGAGAATTTCGAACCACGTGTCCCATTTTCATAGCAAATTGGGAAGCGCAAAGTAACAACTTTTTAGCCGTTTTAAGGATAATAGAATGCAAATTTCAGGAAGTGAATTTTTACAATATGCCCATTGCTTTTTTTGAATTTAAAGATAAAGAAGGAATGATTTTCCTACTTTTATAAATCGAAAAATTTAAAACCGTAGAGAACATGACTGTAGATGAAATAAAAGAATTACTTCCGGAGTATGCTTACGATATGAAAACCAATTTTCCCAACGTATTGACTACGGAAGGGGCTCCCGGACTGTCTGAAAAAGAAATCGCGGCGGTAGCTATGGCATCGGTAATGACTACGGCTTCTAAAGAATTGACAAAAGCAATAGAAGGTTTTGCTAAAAAGCATCTCTCTGAAACGGAGATAAAAGGAGCAAAAACAGCTCATGCCATTATGAGTATGACCAATGTTTATTACCGCTTTCTTCATGTGGCTGATAACTCGGAATACAAACGGATGCCTTCCAAATTGAGAAGAACTGCCGAAAATAAATCTGGAATTGATAAAAAATCTTTCGAATTGGCTGCTCTTGGGGTGTCAGCGATTAACAACTGCAAGGCATGTATTGACTTTCACGAACTTAGCTTACGCAGAATGGGTGTGAATGCCGAAGGAATTCAATCGGCAGTACGAATTGCCGCAGTGATAAATGCGGTGGGAGAGCTGCTGAAATTTTAATTCCAATTTAATTTTTAATTGGTATAAGCCCGTTTGTGGCGCATTTTTAAGCTAATTTTTGGAAGAATTCATGAATAGGCCTGGTCATTATTTTATGACGACAAATGAGGTGAAAAGAAACGGATTTTATGCGACATTTGAATGTTTAATTGGTATGAAGCATTCTTAGCAAGCTTATAATTTGAAAACTCAGTATGGAACGAAGCCAAATTTCGCCAAAACCATTACAGGTCAAGTCAACTTCTTTTGGCGATGAAAGCACATAGCAACATTTAACCTGACAAAATGGGATTCCATTGGTTTGATGGATTTCAATATCACGATTTTGTCAGCATCATTTTTTTCATCCTTTGATTGTGGATTAGATAAGTGATAGAAATCACAATTACCAGAGTGACCTGCGCCAGGATTGTTTCTAGGGTAGGATAGAAGCCCAGCCAATCAAGTCGGAATAACCAGGTAAAGCCGGTTACCGAAATCCATCCACTTTCCTGCAGCGAATGGATTCCTTTCCCCATAAGGATGATAGCTAAGAGCAGGATAATCCATGAGGAGTATTGGAACAGTTGCCTTACTGGGATCCTTCTGGAGTATTTTTGATACAGATAAACCATCACAGCAATACAAACAACCGCTGCTAAAACGCCCAAACCTATGGCCGACTTATTTTCTGGTTTAGACTCCAGATTGATGGCTTGTAGGAAAAGGATAACTTCAAAGGCTTCGCGAAATACCACCATAAAGGAGAAAGCGGCCAAACCAAACATTTTGTCTTTCTGAAGGTAACGTCCAATTTTATTTTCAATGAATTCTTTCCATTTTTTAGCATGCGAATGATTGTGCAACCAAAACCCGACGAATAACAACACCAGGACTGCAAATAGGGAGACCAAGCCTTCCATTATTTCTCTATTTTTTCCGCCAAACTGAATGATATAATCTGAAAAAAACCAACCAGCAACTCCTAGAATAATTGCTGTAATCCATCCGCCGTGAAGCCATGGAAGCGCCTTTGTGACACCCGAGGTACGGATTAAAGCTAGAACCACCGCTAGAATAAGAAAAGCTTCCAAACCTTCTCGCAACATAATGGAAGCTGCCAAAATAAAAGTCAACCAATAGTTCAAATTATGGTTTTTCATCAGTTGATCTGCCTGGGTAATCAACGCAAGTGCCTTATCTGTTTCCTCTTTGAGAGTTTCTACTCCTTTATCTTGTTCAATGGCTTGCCGAACATTTAGCATTTGCTGCTCAATTTCTATGATAAAGGCTGGGTCGTTAGCTTTTAAACGTGCTTCTACGGGTTCAATCCCTTCCAAATAGGCGGTTAAAGCATTGGTACGCGCCAAAGATTTTTTTCCGTCGGTGTAATTTTTTAGTGCCGTATTCAGATTCTCTTTTGCGATAGCTAAACTATTATTTGATTGCTCTCCTGTAGGAGCCAATAAGCGCAACGCCTTTAATTGACCGATAGAGTTTTCGGTTTTTTTAGCAAGAATATCCAATAAATCTTCATCGGAATGTGTCGCCACGTCTTTTAAGGAGATATCGGGAATAACAGTTTCAAATTGCTCTCTTAAAGCCGTAGTATCGGTTTCATTTTCCTGAAACCGTAAGCCTTTAACGTAAAAGGCCAGGTCCCAAAGTTGCTCTTCATTTAATCCTGAAAAAGCCCGCATGCTGGTGCCATTTACTCCCAATTTTATAGTATTGTAGGCTTGAAAAGGTGAAACCTGACGCATTAATTCAGTTTCGTGGAAGTTGGTAGGTGCTGGGTCTAAACCTTTACTCATTTCTCCATTGCCTCTTCCATTTGCGCCGTGGCACGAAGCGCAGTTCTTAGCGTAAAGTTCTTTTCCCTGTGTAGCATCTGGCCACAGAGAAGGTGCCGTTTGTACTCCTGTAATTTCAATGAGGTCGTTTCTTATTTGTCGCGCTAGATCACCAATTTCTTTTGCCGGTTTTTTTTCCCGAATAAGCGTTTTTAATTGCTTCAAGGCATCTAGCAGGTGCTGCTCTTTTTTGGGAAGAAAGGAACCTTGCTTGGTTAGATCATAAGCTTGTCCAGAAAACTCCAACATCTCACTGTATTCCTGCTCATTGATGATTTCTCCGTTTTGAACCCCTTCAGAATAATCTCTTGCAATATAATCCAATAGATGAATTACAGTCTCAGCATCCTTATCATTAGGCTTGGCAAAAGCCTGGTAAGTGCTAGCAGAAATTAGTAAAACGAATATCAGAAATCTGATAGAGACTACTTTATGCATTTTTTATTCTTATTTAGATTTAATAAATGCAAATATAAAACTTGTGAGGTAAAGTTCTCTGTTTTTATAATGGTTTTAGCATTTTATGGGAAGTTAGTGAAGCACGATCACCCTATTAAATTTTTAAAGCAAAGCCTTACATTTGAGCCCCGTCTTGTCTTATGCCAGGTTAGAATATTCAGAAGAGTCTTTCTAAAAACTTGAGTGGGCTGCAAACTCCATTAGTGAAAACAACTTCTATTGCGAAAATTCTTGGCTACAACTCTAAAACTTGTGATTCCCACTTCACTTGGCGATTTGTTGCTGAGAAAACTCGGAAAGTGATCAAAATTTACTTGAATTGTTTAAAGAAATTAGGATCTCCTAGACCTTTAAAGTCAAGTTCGTTTTTTCCCGATGAAGTCAGTTTGCTTTTGGCTACAAAGATGGCAGATTTAAACTTGAGCCTAAAATTAGTTATAAAAAGTCACTATTGTCCGGTAAAGTTTTTTTGACTTGCTGGAATATGAGTGAGTAAAGACAATTCGGATGTTTTACATTATACACACCTTGCTTTGGGAAAA
>JGI1221J13441_10000978_pt1 | contig 12234 bp, 14 predicted proteins | sample LakVidmifraction_4_FD_13441 | JGI IMG/M metagenome (IMG submission 13441) | reverse complement strand
TGCCTCTCTCCTGTATGAGACTTCTCTCCAGGGAAGGGGCTATGAATTGTGAGGTCATGCTTTGCTTTAAGGGTTTTGATTTTTTTCAATTCCCTTTGCAAGAGCCACTCGTCTATCAAGTCCCCTGCAAGCGGTTCACGTTTGAGACGATCTTTTGCTCTTAGGTAGTTATCTGATCTTAAAATCTCCTCCCTGTCGGAAGCTGTTAGGTGCATGGACCCTCCTAAGTGGCGTCTATTGCCGCCTCCTCCTGTTTGCGTTCTTGTTCAAGACGAAGTGTCTCGGCAAGGTCGTCAGTGGTTATAGGTGCGTCTCTATTCAGCCTTGCTCTTGTAAGAGCATACGTTCGACGGCTGGTTAAGAGCTTGAGGTACCAATTCTTACTCTTGGTTTTTGCTTGTCCCAAAGGGTTACTCCTTTATAGAAAAGATTGACACCTATCGGCTCTTCCGATAAGGATTCATTCAATGCGTTTACTGTCGCCTCTGGTTGCTGTTTCAGCAACTCAATCAGAGGTTTCAGTCTGCCCTTGATTTCATCAGGACTAAGAACTTTATCCATGTTTTCTCTCCTTTTGGCGAGCTGAAATTCCAACAATGAAGAATTTGTAATCTTCTCAACAATTACACCGTCCCTTCCTTTCGGAAGAGGGTTTGATGTACCTCGGTTGTAAAGAACTATCTTGTAATTATACCATGTCACTCTTTTAAGTTATCCACATTTTACTTTTCCGTCGGTACAAACTCCCCATGCCTTCCACAACTGTTTTTTATAGACTTTATATGCCATCTCTACATTTGTTTCGGGGTCGTAAAATGTCTTCACGTCTCCATGAACACATGCTATCTGAAACAGACCGTAGGAGCCTTTACAGCCGTTATGGACATCCTTTGCGTTCAGTGCCTTCGGATTACAGTTAGACTCTGCTTTCATTACTGCGAGGGCTATTTTTACGTTCCAGTCGTATTTTTTAATCAAAGGGAGATAATCCTCGCATGTCGTATTTACTGTTGTTGTGGAGGGCTTGGGAGCTTCCAGTAGGGCTTCTTCTTGGGATGTTAATGATGTAGCAGGGTGTTCCAAACGCAAAGGAGCCGCTAGTGCGGTGTCATATTTGTATGTTGCTTCAGCTGGGATAGGTAAAACAGTCAGATACGAAGCTAAAAATAAGGCTAGAAAGTTTATATTCCAATAGAAAAAGGCGCAATGTCAGTTGTCACTAGACTAATACGGCGACACCGTAAAGCTAGACTTCCTCTCTGAAGCCAAGGAGAGATACACCGCCAGCTTTGTATCGTCCGTAAAAGACAATAAAGCCACCGATAATACCTCCAATGGTTGAAGCGGTTGTTGTCAGTTCATCACTTCCAATAGTTATTCCGAACTTTGGAAGGATGAGGGACAAAATCGCAATAATGTTTCCTATGTATGTTGTGCTCATGTTTTTTGGGTTCAAAATTCTCACCATAAGGATTACACTGTAAGCGACACGGTATTATAAAAATTTGTACGCTCGTGGTGTTTTAAATGTTTTAGGATGTCCCCAGTATTCCAGGAAGTCCTATCAGTTACAGTGAGAATTTTGAACCCGTGTATATTATACACCTCTTCTGTACTAAATAAAGGACACACTGTGGACAACTAGAAGTACCTTGCTATCTGAGCCTTTAAGGACAGGATGAGGCTATTTAACTGCGAAATTAGCCACATTAAAGGCGGTTCGTCTTTTAAAAAATCAGTATCGTTTCCGTAATAGACATCATTTATATCTATGTACTTAAGGACATCTTGTGCTCCACCCACCCCGTTTGCAGGGTCTAGTACATACCATGTACCGTCTCTTTTTTCATGTATATAGAGCATAAGGTGTAAGTGTGAACCGCAATAAGGACACGCTATGGAAGGAGCAGGGGATACTGCACCAGAGTTTCCAACATACCCAACAGTCTCAAACGCTCCTAAAATGCCTTTCGTGTACACAACTTCGGAACAGTGCCAAAACACTAACTGCCAGCGTGTCACCCGTCCTAGTGTGTCAATGATTTCTGAACTTTGAATAGTGACACCGTTGCCTTTGGTAGACATTGGATTGTCGAAAGTGGTCTTAACTATCTGCCAGCCCACGGAAGGGGTTATGAGTGCGGAGCCATAAGTTACTTTTGGTACCTCCCTACCTTGGGAATCTACTAACACAATGTCCACGCCATTATGGAAAGGAATATCTATACCTCGGTCTTTGTAGAACTGAAGTTTTGAAATTGAGCCAAAAGGCTGGGTGACTTTTAATTTATATCCGTTAGGTACTTTAAATGGAAATTTCATTTTAATAGGTTTAATAGTTTTTCAAAACAAGATGGTTGATAAGGTCTTTCTTCTACATGGAAGCGTTTACAAAATCCGAAGGGATAATTCCAATCTAACTTTTTAAGAGGTTTTTCTTGGTCTAGGTAGGAATCGTCTATTAGCCAAAAGTTGTCTTTATCATACCCTACTATGCAAGCTGTCCAGTGGTTGTCTCGTGAGCCTTTTACTTTAGTATATAAATCCCCATTCTTCTTCCACGCATTGACTGATACGCCAAGGGGTGAATATTTAAGGGCTTCCAACATACTTTCTGCACGGTTAGGTACGTCCCCTTGAAACACCCACTCGTGTCCAAAGTTCCATTTCTTTAACCACTCTTTACCAGCCTTGCGACATTCTGCTTCGTCAGCTCCTTTAAAGGAGTAGTATTCCTCTACAGTTTTTAAATCATCAGAAAAAGGAAGCATGGCTTCGGGTATGAGTCCGTGTTTTCGGATAGCCTCGGCAACAACGTGTGGGTCATTTCCTGGTGGTTTTGTACCAGCTACGATACCAAGAAAGCGGTCTGAGTAATTTCCATCAACTCCCAACCTTTTAAAAAGGGTTTCTAAGCAATTTAGCGTATTAAATGAAGTACAGTTATAGGTTTCAAACTGCCTCTGTTGTGGCTCAAAAAAGGGTGTGTAAGGCAACCAATCTCCGTCTATTTGCAGTACCACTTGATTCAGTTTTGAAGATCCTAGTACATAGTGCTCTTCGGTAATTAACGGCTCAATATAGCCGTATATCTTGTTTTTCATTTTATATTCCTTTATATTTAGCAACTTCTTTTTCAAGCTCATGAACCTTCCCTTCAAGAGTTCTTATACGTTCGTCTTTTGCTTCTATAACTCTTGCAAGCTCAGACTTTAAAAGCGTTACTTGATCAGCATGTTCTTTTCGCATCTCGTCCATCCTTACATTGAACTCCTTTCGTAATTCTTCTTTATCCTGTCTTTGCTGGATGGCATATTTTTGCCATCCTTCCCCAAGGCTTATTTCACCACCTATGTTTATATTGTGAGTCTCCGCTTTCGTTTTATTTCTTTCAAAGTACTTCGAGACCAGAGCACCTAAAAACGGGGTTGATAGAATACTCATTAAAATGATTAGGGCTTCTTTGCTCATAAAAGTTTCGCTTTCATAAGTGAGTAAAGTTGAGCAAAACTAGCCATCCACACGGCTGAAACAAGAGTCCACAAACAGAAACGGAAAACAGGAGAAGATATAAAGCCATAGACAAAGTCAATTCTTATAAAAGTCATCAATAAAAGATTGAATACAATGGCATAGTAAAGCTGTGGAGTTGCTTTCATTATTGCAATCTTAAAAACAAAATATGCAGCAACCAATTGAAGCCCGATTTGTATTCCTAGTAAGATGTTTATAAAGTCTGGCATATACTTGCTTTGTTTCTAATAATGTGGTACTAATGTGTTATGAACATAATCATTAAATACGGTTTTCTAGCACTATTTGGGTACTGGCTTTTACTACATTTGCAAGCCTTCGCCCTTATTGCCCAGTCACCGCATCTGTTATTCTTCCTGATTGGTACAGTGGTCTTGCTGCATTACCAATCAAAGGAGCGGCCTTCTGAACACTCCGACCAGCGTCACCCGTAAAAGTAAACCCTTCTGTTAGGAACTTCTGTCCTACAGGAGAGCTTATAAACTTTCCAAACAACACATCGCCTAGAAAAAATTTAGCCGCCAAAAGTGGATTAACAAACGCTGTGCTTAACTGCGTCATTGTCTTCACAAGGAAAGCCGACTGAGAGCCTTCTGCTATCTTTGCTCCCTTCCCAAGTGCTTTTGATAATGTCTCTAAATCTTTCACAGCGTTGAATTGTTCTGGGGATAGAATCGCTTTTAACTTCGTTTCTCCAATAGAATTTATTTGGTTCGTTAAACCATTCGGGGTAAAGTTCTCACTATTACCTCGTGCTTTCTTAAACATATCTTCAAGAAAGTTCGCCTGTACCGCCTTTATATTGTCCTTTCCGATTACTTCATAGATACGTGGAATATCCTCAACTGAAGTTGATTTGTTGAGAATTGCAGGAAGTATTTTATCTGGCTGGTCGGCAAACTGCTTTATTTTTAGTCCGTATGAGCTGTTAAGTTTTTCGATGCCTTCTTTAAAGAAAGCGTCTGCACGGTCAAGAGCATCCGCTAAGTCTGGCCTTTGTTCCCTTATGGCTGCGGACATGTCTTCATCTATGATAGCGTTCATTCTCTTTAGCTTTGCTGGGTCTCCAGTAAGAGTTTTGTCCCCAAAAATCACATCTTCATTCCATTTTTTTAACTTTGTTTGCAGCTCTTTTGCTGTAAGATTTTTTTGTGACAAAGCACTTCTTTTGCCCTGTAAATCCATCAGCGTTGGGGATATTTTTTGTCCAGTACCCTTTAATGCAAGCTTTTCTTCTTTTATCATTTCATCAATAACACCCAAGCTCTTTTTGGTATCAACAACAATAGCAGGAACCCTCTTTGGCCCGTCCATACTTAAAGAAGGTTCTGTCTTAGGTAGGATTGCTTCATCGTATAGTGTGTTTTTTACTTTTCTAAATTCTGTCTCGTAGCTACTTAACCCGTCTGATATTTTTTTGCCAACAACAGAAAGGTCAGGAGACTCACCTGTAGCTTTAATAACATCGTCGGCAATTTGATTAAGCCTTGTTCCCGTCTGCTCTACCTTCTCGGCTATCTTTCCTCCAAANAAACTTTTACCTGCTGTTTGCTCTAATAGAGGAACAACCTTACTCTTACTTAGAGCTGAAGCTGGAAGTTCCACACCTTGACGGTTTGCCGCACCCACTACATCTTGGTCTATTTTACTTGCAAACGGTGCGAACTTCCGTCCGTCTGTTGCAAATTCTGTGCCTTTACCTATTGTTTTTACTGCGGCTGATAAAGGGTCTATTGCTTGGCCTACTGATTTTATAGTATTTCCTGCTTTAGAAAGAGCACTCAATTCTCCTAATTCTCCAACTTTACCTAGTCTGCCAACTCTAGAAGCTAAGGCTCCTCCACCTGTGAATAGAGTTGAAACATCCGCCGCAAGTCCGACAGGGTCGTTGTAAGCTGTTTCTTTTAAGGCACCTAGACTTCCGTAGCGGTCTTTGTAGAAACCTGTAACGGCATCGAAAGAGTCTTCACTTTTTTGTCGGCCTGGTATTAGTTTGCTAACTCCGCCTAAAGCCACAGAACCTAGTGCCTTAACCGTTTTAATTGGGTGGGCAAGAGCTCCAACTGTGTTTCCTATTAAGTCAGCCCCACTAGTTAGAGTATTTCCAAGGAAACCCTTTAATGATTTTGGGGTAGTAGGCGTTGGTTCTGGTGTAGCTTGGGACACTTCACTCGTAGGAGATGTTGACCCTTGACCTTTAAATGTGTCTAGATAACCTTGAATGTCTCCTTGAGGAGCACCCTGCTTTTCCATCGCTTCTATATTCATTTGAAGCTGTTGTCGTGTTGGTGTTGCCATGTTTAGAAAGGCAATATGTATTTTGCCCCTGATGAGCTAGTAAAACTTGACCCTCCTGTGCTTCCTTTTTGTGGAGCACTCCCTTCATAGTTAGTAATCTGACGTGGTTTTCCTGCGTAGGTATCATTAATTTGTCTCTGATATTCGGAGGAAACTTGATCGTAAGCTCTTTTTGTTGCCGATGAAGATGCCTCTAATGTTTTTCTCATTGCAGTCCTTGCTTCGGGCGTAAGAACTCCTGTTGCGGTAAAAATTCTTTTTACATTCAGTCCTGTTCTTTGTAGAACCGCCTGTGAATATTTCTCAATAGAGTTGTATTCTCCTTCCTTGACCGCTGAAGTAGGGTCTGCAATTTTTGCAAAAGCGTATACTCGCTGAATATCATCCGTCGCACTGTCACCGAGATTATCGAATGTGTCCATTTGTCTTTTGACAGTGTTATATTCCTTCACGACTGGCTCGTTATCAAAAGCTCCAGCGATTCCGTTTACAGTTGAATTTATCTGAGTACGAGTAAGTCCTCCAGACCCAGACCCAGACCCAGTTTCTGCTGCTTTACGAGCACTCTCTCTTTCGCTTTGGGCATACTGAAGTCCAAACTGTCGTTTGTTCTCTGCAAAAGTTCTATCGGATTCTAGCTTATTCCGTCCGAAGTTCTGTGTTGCTAGGTTTTGATTGAAGGCTAGTTCTTTCGCTCTGTCTCCCCTACCTAGAAGCCCAGATTCAAAATCTAGGCGTGCCTTTGCTGCGTCTGTTGTGGAATTTCTGCGGTTAGTGAGTGCTTCTAAAGTACCTGAACGTGCCATTCTTTCAAACTGATTATTGCGGTCTACTCTCTGGGTTTCGCCTGAAGCAAAACCAAGTGTCTCGCCACTGTTAAGTGCTTTTTCTTGGTCTTTCATTGACTGAAGGTCAAAGTCGCTCAAGTCTTTATATGCTTTTGTGTATTGGTCGTCTGGTTTAAGTGCTGATAGATACTGGTCAAAAGCGGCACGGTATTTATCGTTCGGGTCTTGCTCTGGTTGCCCTGGCATATCCTGTCCTCCGTTCTGCTGACCACCCACGATATTACCCTGAGCATCTACTTGAACACCTGAAGGAGTCGTGAATGTATTTTGTGCCTGTGGCTGTGCTTGCGGTTGATTTTGAGCTACAGCTGCCTTTATAAACTTCTCCTTTTCAGGTGAAGTAGCTCCTTGATTTTCTGTTGTTAAGGGTGCGGTTTGTTGCTGACCATTCATGGACATTTGTGGCTGTGCGTATGTTTTAGGCTGTGAGAATTGTGTGAGTGAATCACCTCCATTAAAACCAGCGTGTGAAGTTGCTGGGTTTGTTGACATTTTAGGCGAAGCGTAATTAACGCCATTCATGGTACTTGGCTTTGAAATACCAAATCCAGCGAACATGTTTTGGTTTGGATTCGCACCTGATAAATTGTTTTGTGGTGCTTGTACTGCTGGGTTTTTAGACTGTAACGATGAAAACGCTGTCAATCCTCCTGATACCTTTGGTCGGCTTATCCCTAGTCTGTTGAAATAATTGTTTTTTGGATTCATATTTTTAATATTAAAAGCCACTAGCTTCCTGGGTTGGGAAATAATAAGGAACGTTCATTAGGTTGCTTATATCCCCGTCGCTTGGCGGAATATACGCACCGTCGAACGTCTCTGCCGCGGCTTCGAGCATTTGCCCAATAAGTCCAGCAGGAAGATCACGTTTGCCTATTTCACAGCCTCCGTCATAAAGGTTCCAGTATCTTTCAGAAAGTACCATGTTTTCTTTTAAGTCCCAATACTGTGCAGTTGCACGATAAATAGGAGCCATTTGGTATGCCTCTGGTTCGTAAGTAATTTGCCCAATAACACAAGCGGCTGCTCCTGCCGCAATAGTAGTGCCTTGATAAGGCTTTACTAGCGTAATTGTAGTTGCGGTTGCTGAAGCAATTTCATACCAGTAACCGTCTCCTTTGTTTGTAGTGTCGCTTTCAGTAATTCGTATGTACCGTCCAGCCATGCTTGCGACACCTCCTGCACTTATAACCATTGCAGTAGCTCCGTTCGTTATACTAGTTACTGTACTAGAAGTTATATCTGCAATATTCATATCTCTAATCGCCCTTCTTCCTATAAGTACAACGTCAGTTCCTGTTACTGATGGGATAGGGGAGAATATAAGTTTCTGTCCTTGCTGGAAACAAAAATATGGGTATACGTTACTACCAAGTCTAGCTGCGAGAATTGTCTGCCACTTCTGTACGTCAAAAATAAGTTTAGGTAAGTATATGGTGGCTGATGTTCCTGTGCCTACAACAAACCTAACCCCTGTGACTTTTTCCATGTCGTTCGGAGTGTATACATAGTCTTGGGAGGCCACAGTATCAACGGTTTTTTCAAATTCCCTCCAAGGCCAGTTTCCACCACGCATATTTCCCACGGTTCGGCGTGAGTCATTCCAAAACTGAATGAGAGTAGCGGAATTAGTAGTGTCCGTTGATGCAACACCTGTAGTGGTCTGAAGGGTACTTAATGCTGATGAGTATGTAATCATTTTGGTTAATTAAATTGTAATAGATACACTGGAAACGTCACGGTATTCGCCAAGGTTCCCGTTACGGCTGCACGTATCCGTATACGGTCTCCCTGTATTACCTTCAAATTATTCGGGGTGGATGACGCAAGTACTAAGGTTCTTTTTGTGTTTGCAACAAGTGCAGAACCCCCCGTCACTTTAGTGGTATTTGTATTTATTGCGTCAAGCATCGCTGTCGTCAGGCTCCCGTCCTGTCCCAAGTTAGTTATTGACCATGTAATATAGTTTGTGTCGCTTACGGCTAGAGCATCTACTCCTGAAAAATCAACTTGGATTAAGGATAATGTACGAGGTGCTAGAAAATAAGTATCAGTATTTCCCGTTGTTGCTACTGTTGCTGATATTACATTTAATGGCTCAACATAGCCAAAAATATCGGGAAAATCTATCTGCTGGCTTTCGTTTCCATCATGGGTATGTTTCTGTATTGCCTCGGCTATTAGGTTTTGGGTTTCTCGGTTCATGTTAGGTTTGCTAATTCTCCATAAAATATAACTCTTTTAACCCCTGGGTTCACTCCTTCAAGGAGGAGCCTAAAAAGTACTTCCTTCACCCGAAGGTCTACGTTGTTTATATCTTTAATGTAAGAAGCTGCACCAGATACATTCCTGAGGTCGTATGTTTTATCAGAAATCAGTGTGTTACTCGCATCTGTGAGGAATAAGGAACCTGGGTCAACTGTATCCGCGACAGTGTTTTTGTAAATAACACGTACCCTCCGAATCCACACTTCATCGTCGAAAGTATAATTATTTGAATAAAAATTCTGGGTATTTGTTGACGCAACGCTGGTCGTGCTCCATGAGTAGAACTTTTCATCTTTAAATCCGATACCTAGAATATTCTGACCGAGGTTTTTTATGTGGGTGATTATATTGGCATTTACACGGTTTTTGTAAGCGTAATAAAAGACAGGTGAACCACCTTGTGTAATAGGGCCAAAAGCTAAAATTTTACTACCCTCCACCACATAAAGGGTGCTTCCAATATTAGTGAAACGACCCTGGTACATCAAATATTCATTCTGAAAAAGAATACCCGAAAGATTGCGGAGGAACTGTATCCCTGAACCATTCCAGTAACCAAGATTCTGTCCATAAGAACAGTAAGTGACCGCACCTACAGAATAAAAACCCTGAATGGTATTGTCCACAATTACCGACTTGTTTGTTTTGTTACTAAATCCATCGTAGTAAGAAACTTTACTAACTGTTGGTACAGTATCCGAAGAGTTATAACCAAGTGTTGTGGAAATAAGCATTTTGCCTGTTCCTGGGTCAATGCCTAAAGCTGTGATCACAGTTCCAGTTGGAAGAGATAAAATCACTGTACCTGCTACACCTGCTGATGTTTGGCGTATCAATTCGTCACCATCGGCAAAGTAAATATTGTCTTCAAAAACAAGTGAAGGATGTGGGGCTGATGTGTCACTAAAAGCTTTAAAAGACACGTTAAAGGTCACATCATCGGCTGTCCAGTACACAATAGCTTCGTTTGAAGTGGCATAAAACCCGTTCTTGTAAGAAACTATCGAGTTTTTTCCAAAGGCGTAATTATTGGTTGAATCAGTCCTTTTAAGGGTTAAAACACTTCCATTCCAATAGTAATACGAGCCGTCTTTTGTCGCATCGTCTATCGCAAGGAAAATAGAGTCTTGGCCTGAAAGGGTTGTGGCATTTTCACAACTAACCGCCATATCTCCCACAAGGTTTGTGCTTTTGTCAGTAGGCAAAGCAGGGGAATACATAACACCAGGTGTATTTATAAGGTTTATTTCGTCGGTCTCTGGGCTGAATCCACCATCTCCAACTTCCCTTGTGGTGGACATACCTAAAACCATGTCGTTCGATTTCCATTCAAAAAGTTTTTTTCCTAGTGCCATATATTTTACATAAAGAATACTCTAGCGTCTGGTTGTGCTGCTGGTGCTGCGGTTGATTGCTTCAACGCGACAACATAAAGGTCTGAGTCAGCGGCTGGCGTCCAAGTGTACCCAGAAGTTATAGCTCCTGCTGTCGCTTTTGCTTGATAGCTTGAATTAAAGTCGTCGGGGTTACCTGTAGGGGAATCAAGAGTTGAAATAACTGTCTGTGGAGAATTTGCTGAATAAGCGGAACCAGCAGGTCCATTTATTATCCAAACAACGATTAAATCATCGTTAACGGTAGTAGTGACACTTTTTGAGAGGGATGTACCCCCTCCCCCACCATCTGCTTGTCCCATTACATCAACGACTGCAGCAGTACTCTGCTCAACCCCTGTCAAAGTAAAAGCATTTACAGCACCTGACTGTGAGCCTGGCCACGAAACGACAACATTTTGATTGCCCGTTACAGCTGCTGGAAGATACGACATGTATCCTCTTGCACGTTGTGCTCCTGTAAGGTTGAGAATATTCGTCATTGTCACCCCTCCGTAAGTAATCGAGTCGGGTGTTCCGTTAGAAAGCTGTTCGGTTATAACAAACACACCTGAATTAGTGCCGCCGTCGTTTGTATATGCGAGTGTATAAGAAGAAGCGGAAGTAAACTTTGAAGCGGCTGGGGTTCCAACAAGTATAGGTACTGCCATGTTATTTTTTTACTATCTCATCGTTAATAATTTCCGACTTTTCATAGTACCCAGTCTCTTTGGTAAAACCTTTCTGAACAAAATATTTGTCTCCTAGGTCTGTGTACTCGTTTAGTCCAAGCTCAAAGTCTAGAGTATCTACCTTTACCGTACCCCCCATCGCTGCGTGGAATGTAAGACTTTCACGGATAGGATTATTAAGGTGTCCGTCTACTTCCCCCAACTTTAGGTACTCTTCCTCAGTACATTCTTCTTTGGAAAAGTTACCCTTCTCATCTATGAAGATATAGAAGAACCCTTCACCCAAGTAATCTCGTTTTGTCAGTTTCTCATTCATTATGCAGTGAAGTTAAGAGCTGATTTTACATCTGTTCGTAAAGTAAAAGACAAATTGCATACTCCTTTTGAATAGGAGAAGTTTCTGTTTCTTATTTCACTGTTTATTTGTAGAATTGATTTTTTCATATTTATATTGCTGATGAATGTGTTGTTTTCCAATCTGTGCCGTTAAATTGGCAAACCATCATAAATGTTTTCCCAAGTGTAGTTGTCGCAGGAAAAGCAGAACCAAACGCTTTGTAGGTTGCATTGATTGTCAGTGTTTGAGCTGCAGCCGAGTCTACATAGATTGAAATTGTCTCTCCGATTACAGGAGTCCCGATTGGTGCAGAAATTGTTAGTGTTTCTGTTTGTGTTGTTCTGTAGTAAACATTGGCAGTTCCAAGGTCTGGTGCAAGAGTTGCAGCTGTTGTAGTGGAGTTTGTACGAGGTTGGTTTCTTTTATTTGTAAGGGTGTTAGTTGAAGAAATTGATGGAATGACAACACCTTCTACTGCGAGTACTCCTGCGGCACTTCTTGAGAGAGTTGTGTCAGTGGCGTGTCCGAGTTCTATTGACCCGACACCAAGAGCTAGTGATGTTGAGTCTACAAGTCCAGATATTGGTAAGCCTGTTGCGTTAGTGAGAGTTACTGATGTTGGAGTTCCTAATACTGGGGTCGTTAAAATTTGGGAGTTAGGCAAAACAACTGTGCCTGTGAATGTGGGAGAAGCTAACGGAGCTTTTAATCCTAGTTGTGTTTGGATAGCCGAAGTTACGCCCTTAACATAAGTCAGTTCAGTTAATGATGGGTATGTTGCGACTGCAAGTGATACGAGAACCTTTGAAGCATCTGTTGCCACTATTTGTGAAGCAGTAAGACCTGAAACAGTAACAGATGATGGAGTGATTGCACCGAGTGTA
>JGI1221J13441_10000975_pt1 | contig 12266 bp, 11 predicted proteins | sample LakVidmifraction_4_FD_13441 | JGI IMG/M metagenome (IMG submission 13441) | reverse complement strand
TTGATGGAGCGATTGGGTTATGACGAACTACTGACAGAAATGCAGCTAGGCCACCAAATGCTTAACAAGTATGGCAAAGCATATAACCGTATGCAGGCAGTAGCTGAACGAACACGCATGATGACCGACTGGGCGAACTACCTAGACAACATTAAGGCAGGCAAGTTTGATAACGTCATACATGCCAGCTTTAAACAATCAAAAGAACAAAAGCATGGGTAACGCCATGTAATAACGACTATGCAAGGCTAGGACTAATTACCCGAACGACAGCTATTCACACCCTTACGCTGTCACTGCCTTGCACCTACTTTAATTTAAGGGTGTAGGGGTGTGATATGAGTTTACTAGATGAGTTTATAGAACGTAAAAAAGGTTATATTCTGGCTAAGGATTTATTAATTAATTTATCTGGTATGAATAATAAATGGCTATATGAAATAGTTAATTACTTATTATGTTCTGACCTAAATCAATTGGGTTTTTATCATATTAGCTCGATCTATAAGATAAAGAATGTTAATTCAGATGATAATGATTTTACAAATGACTTTTTAGAAGAAATTAAGGACGCTATTGAATTCGGTGACCATAGAGATAAAGTATTGGTATATAGCAATGATGACGACCTAGAACATTTTTCATGCTTTACCAAAAATAAAATAGTACGTCTGACAGATTATTATCGTTGTGATTACTACTTTAAGAAATCAGAGCTTTTAAGTTTTAAGGCATTAGATGGTTTATTACATTTAGATGCAATCAATGATGAGCCGCCACCAAACGATAATCAGATTATTATGAATATGCAAGATAGGATTGGTGAGCTTCTTGATGTGATAGCAAACAGAGATTATACGATAAAACTATTATCAGATAGCCCTACGACAAGCAAAGATAGTGCTAATAATCAACGTATTGATGAACTTGAAAAGCAGTTAAGCAAAGCCGATGCAGCACTGACAGACATTCAAAACACCACAGAACAGCCGCAAGGCATAGCTAAGTACAATGCCCACAAAGCTTTATTTATTGCTACTGGTAAGGCAGTCGCTAGCTATCTTTGGAGCATGGACGCTACGCAAGGCATTAAAACGGGTGACATGGTTCAGCAAATTATAGAAGTTATGCACAAAGTGGACGCTAATCTATTGCCTGATGATAAAGCTATAAGAGGGTGGTTATCTGATATTGCACCAGATTATGCAAAAAAAGGAGGTAAGCCACCAAATAACGCCCCCAGTGTAATATCCCTAAGCATGAAAAAGTAATATCCCTAAACGTATAAAATCCCTGTTTACCTCCATAAACACTAGGTTCAGGGAGTTTTGCTAGTCAAAGAATAGTCCTAAGCTTGCTAACTCAAGTCAACGCCAATTAACGGCATTACCTAGGAGTTAGCAAAATGCTAAACATATCAAACAACCCCACCAGCCCAGCCGAACTACACCCAAACGGCCAAACTCGCATCAAGGCCGCCGCCAATCTCATAGGCGTTCACCATCAAACACTACGCAGATGGTGGAAAGCTGACAAATTCCCAAAACCTACCAACATTAACGGCATTCTATTGTTTAGAAATGCTGATCTATTGGCATGGCTTGAACGCCAATATTTAGCAAGCGAGGTGTAAGCCATGACCACACCTAAAACCCCAAAACCAACCTATAGCCAAATCATTGTTAATCACATGCTGGCAGGCCAAACCATATCGACTATGGAAGCTTTCGGCCAATACGGTATTACTTGTTTAGCTCAGCGCGTTAGTGACTTGCGAGCAGCAGGCTTGCCCATTAAAAGTACAATGGTTAAAGAAAATGGTAAGCACTTTAGCCGCTACTGGATAAATAAACCTAACAATAATACAGCTAATGAGGTGACCAAATGAGCCAGTCTAATATTGAAGTCTCAGCACCACGCCTAGTGATAGTTGATAGTGATTTTCTATCTGTCATTGATGACCGCATACAAGACCTATCAAACGATGCTGAAAGCCTATCAATGGCACTTAGTGCTATCAAGACCGATGATGACGCAAGCAAGGGCGTTATTTTGGCTGTAGGGCATGCTTTACTCGCCAACAGTGAGCTGGCTAGTATCGTTAGCGAAATGATGGGAGGGCTTATAACACTGCCTGAAGTAAAGGGGAATCCTTATGAGCAATGACACTAAATCCAAGCTAAAAGCCGACCACGGGGCACACAATCGCATACAGGCAGGCAAGCGCGAGTTATTAGTAGGGTTTATTACCTTTATGCTATGGGTGGGTGTTATTGGCTTGCTGCTATCCATGATTGCTTGCCAGCCAATTAATCCTAAAACCTTTGCAAGTGATGATAACAGCGGTTACTATATAGACCTCTCAAAAAACGTTAGCGGACAAGCCAGCCGTAACTTATTGGCTTTTTTTGTGCCTGATAATAGCCCAGCCTCTCAAGCTGTCACTATACAATCAAGCACCGCCCCAAAAGCGCAATTACGCGCCACAAGGGAGCATTCCCTCATATCTATAGCAAATCACTTGCTAACCGACTATGACGGGTTGACGCTGCAAAATAAAATAGCCGAAAGGCGAATATGCAGGGCGGTTACTAACGTTACCGAGAGTAAGACCCGTCACCCTATACTTTTACCGTATAGCGTGGCATTCACTCAAAAAACGTTAGGAGTTATCCATCATGGGTAAATCAATCCGCACGACTTCAAGAATAAACACCACCCAATCAAACCAGCGTAATGTTATCGACTTGACCACTGTGCATGATGACGAAGTGATTTTAATGCCGTCAATAATGCTATCGGACATTGCTTGTAATATTGATGGTGCCAGCCGTAATTTAGATAATGTTGGCCATTTACTTTATCTCATCTATCAAAACCAAATAACAGCACCGCAAGCTATGGCTATGGCGCGTTTGGCTCATGATTCAGTCAATACGTGGAAAGCCATTCTTTGCAGCCAACTAGACGACCTTAACAACCCCCTAGCCCAAACCGATTTTGGCAAAATGGAGGTGGCATTGTGAAAAGCTATCCACCACCACGCCATAACCGCAAACAAGCTAGCCGCAAACAAGCTAGCCGCAAAAGCGACTATAAAAAATATAGAGCGACACGCAAGCCGAACCAATCGCAGGCAAGGGGGAATAAATGACCATACCACCAGTAACAGACACGCATGAAAAAGCCCACGGCAAGGTGGGCTTAAATAGCGTTTTGGGCGACCATGCACCAGTTACAGAACAGACGATACAGGGCGATGAGCTATTAAATGGATTATATCATTTACTAGAAGATGATGTTTTGTTGAATATTCAGGAACAAATTACAGTAGCATCAGGCGAACATGTAGGCGTATATCAAGACACCATTGGCTCAGTTGCGTGGCCTTTACATACTGAGATTTACGAAGTAGTTAGCCTCTTATGTATTAAGCCAAACGTAACAGGTCATGGCAGGTATCACGTGACCGACACTAGCCAGCCATGCGCCGCCTTTTTAGGTGTGCCAACGGCTGGGCATGAAATGATAATAGCCGATAACCCAGATGATGGATTAAAACTTGCGCTTAATTTTCTATGCGATAAAGTAACCGTGTTAGTCAGTCCAACCAAAGCACTTTTTACTGATACCGTGAAGCATTTTGCACAAGACGCGACTGTAATTATATTTCCTGACATAAGCCATAAAGACAAAATGTCTAAATTGCTGGCAGGTCATAACGTCAAAATAGTCATCCCTGACTTGCCGATGATGTCGCATGTTGAAGCAAATATCAGTTATGCCGAAATCCTATCCTATCCTGATACACAGGTCATTGAGTTGGAGCAGGTAGGCTGGCCAATGCCAAGACCCATCAATCACAGCTTGCCCCCAGTGACCAGCATAACGCCCGATATGCTCCCCGATACACTATACAGATATGCGTTAAATGCCGCTAACCGCTTGAGTGTACCACTTGAATTTGTGGCCACACCGTTAGTAGTCACATTAGGTAGTGTTATCGGTACAAAAGTCGCGATCATGCCAAAGAATTTAGATGACTGGGATATAGTACCCAATCTATGGGGTGCAATTATAGGACGACCATCAAGCAAGAAAAGTCCGTCAATATCTGCAGCAATGAAACCCATTGATAACTTGGCAAGCATGGCAAGGGCAGCGCATGAGCTGGATAAACAAGCCCATGATACGCAAAAGCTAATCAATCAAACCAAAGCAAAAGCGGCTGATGATGATTTAAAGAAACTGGCTAAGCAGCTCGCTACCCAGTCCGATGATGCAGACGACAAAATAACTGATGATGACTTGCACAAAAAGGCCGCCACTATCGCAGAAAGCAAGGCGCAAGACGACACCATGCCAACGCCACGCCGCCACATGGTCAGTGATATTACTATGGAAAAGCTGGGCGAAATTGAAAACCAAAATAACAATGGTGTACTGCAATATCGTGATGAACTATCAGGATTTTTAGCCCATCTTGATAAGGAGGGCGAACAAGAAACAAGAGCTTTTTACCTAGAAGGCTTTGATGGTAATGGCAGTAAGTTCATTGACAGGATAGGGCGTGGCTCGCTGTTCGTTGAAAATCATTGCTTGTCAGTAATAGGCGGCATACAGCCTGATAAGATAGAAATGTATTTAGAAAAGACCATGCGAGGACTAGGCAACGATGGATTAATGCAAAGGTTCCAAATGATGGTTTATCCTGACCCATTGCCAAGAACTAAAGAAAAAGATATAGCTGTTGATAAGCAGAGCCGTGATGATGTTTATAGCCTGTTTACAGCCGTTGATGGATTATATGAGGGTAGTTTAGTCAGGTATGGCGCACATGAATCTAATGAGTTTTACAAGCGGCCTTATTTTCGTTTTGCTAGCAATGCTTATCCTGTTTTTATGAATTGGTATGATGAGTTAATCATTAAAGCCGATGAGGCGGAACATGAAGTTATCGCCCAGCACTTACTTAAGTATGGCCGCCTTATCCCAGCATTAGCCCTTATCTTTCACCTAGTGGACTGTATCGAATATGGCAGCGGCAAAGGTGGTGTAAGCCTTAGCGCTTTAAAAGCGGCTATCAAGTGGGGCGATATGTTAGAAACTCACATGCTAAGAGTTTACAGCTGCATTACTGATAATTCACATCTTAAAGCGTCTTTATTATCTGCAAAAATACTAGGATTACTTAAGAAAGGAGGTGACAAAACCGACAAAACCAACTGGATAAGTCACGGCTTTACCGCTCGAAGCCTCAAACGCAAAAACTGGAAAGGCTTAACTGATGATAATGCTGTGCAAACGGCGTTAGATGTGCTGATTGGATATGACTGGCTAACATATGAAAAAGTAGAAAGCACTGGATTAGGTGGCAGACCAACAGAACGCTACTCGATTAACCCGAACCTAAAATCATTCATTTAGTTTCGTCAGTTATGGCAGTGCAATATAAGGGCGTTATTGAAAAATAGCGTCCTTTTTTATGCTTAACAGAGGGTTTCGTCAGTTATGGCAGTGCAATAGTGGGGCATATCTTAAAATTTTATCATTAAAGTAAATTCGCAAAACTCGACAAAATATAACTGTATTGTTGTATTATGAGTAGCTATAAAAACCGAGGTCTAACCTATGACGCATGTTAGCGCACTAAATGATTATGTAGCAGACTTGCCAGCTGATAGACAACAAGCGATCAATAATAAATCTAAGATATTAAGCCAGTCTATTGAGCTTGCCAAACTACGCAAAACCAAACAGCTAAAACAGACCGAGCTTGCCGCCATGATGGGTGTGTCACAAGCCAGCATATCAAAGGTAGAAAGCGGTAAGGATATTCAGCTATCGACCTTGCAAAACTATGTCAGAGCGTTAGGTGGTGAGGTGAGTATTATCGCTAAGATGCCAAACAATGAAGTCATATTGATGTAGTACCCTCACCCTATGGGTGAACCCTCACGACTTTTATATCTTATTTCAAATCTTATAATCCAACCCATTTATTCATCAATACAACTTAGGGATATCTATGTCAGATAGCAATCACCAACACGTTAGTGATTATGTCAATAAAGTAGCATCAAGGGTTAAATTAGGTCACAGCTCAGAACATACCTTTCGTAAGGATTTAGAGGACTTAATCAATAATTTAATACCTGAGGTGATGGTAACCAATGAGCCAAGCCAAGTAACGGACTGCGGTAACCCTGACTTTTTGATTAGCAAAAAAGAGATTCCTATTGGCTTTATCGAAGCCAAAGACGTTGGCAAAGACTTAAATTCTAAACAGTACAAAGAGCAGTTTGACCGCTATAAGGCAGCACTTGATAACCTAATCATTACGGACTATCTACGCTTTCAGTTCTATGTCAACGGCGAGCGTATTCACGAAGTCTGCGTTGGTGAGTTAGTTGCAGGCGTAGTGCAGTCGCGTGATAGCGAGTTCAAGCGTTTGGCTGAGTTACTGCGTGACTTCTGTGTCTATGTAGGACAAACAATCAGATCTGCCCAACGTTTGGCTGTCCTAATGGCTGGCAAGGCAAGGCTGTTAGAGAATATTCTATACAAGGCGCTTACTAGTGATGAAGATAGTAATGCCAATACCGACTTGCGTGACCAGTTCAATACCTTTAAATCTGTGCTTATTCATGACTTGACCCCTAGTGACTTTGCCGATATTTACGCGCAAACGCTCGCTTATGGTATGTTTGCTGCACGCTTGCATGATGACACTTTAGATACTTTTAGCCGTCAAGAAGCGGCAGAACGTATTCCTAAGACCAATCCATTCTTAAGAAAACTATTCTCTCATGTCGCTGGTGTCGATATTGACGAACGTATAAAAACCACCGTAGATAACTTAGCCGATGTATTTAGAGCAACTGATGTTGCGGCTATCCTAAAAAACTTCGGTAAGACCACTCAAACGCAAGACCCGATTATTCACTTTTACGAAACCTTTTTGGCTGAATACAATCCCAAACTTCGTAAGCAACGCGGCGTTTGGTACACGCCTGAGCCAGTCGTAAAGTTTATCGTGCGTGCCGTGGATGATATATTAAAGTCTGAGTTTGATTTACCCGAGGGTATCGCTGATACCAGTAAGATTGAGATAGAAAAACAAACGCAAACGTTAGACAGCCGTACCAAGTCAGGCTATAAGACCGTAAAAGAGCTAGTCCATAAGGTACAGATCCTTGACCCAGCGACTGGTACAGGTACATTCCTTGCCGCTATTATTCAGCACATTTTTCATGATCAGTATGAGAATATGGGCGGTATGTGGAGTAGCTATGTTGAGCAAGACCTATTACCGCGCTTACACGGCTTTGAGCTACTGATGGCAAGCTATGCAATGGCACACCTCAAGCTTGATATGCTATTGACCGATACAGGCTATCAGCCAATTAAGCCCAAACGTCTGCAAGTCTATCTCACCAATTCACTAGAGGAACATAACCCTGATACAGGCACGCTATTTTCTGGCTGGCTGTCTGCTGAGGCGAACGAAGCCAATGCTGTCAAACGTGATGCGCCAGTGATGGTGGTATTGGGTAATCCACCTTATAGTGGAGAGAGTGCTAATAAAGGCGATTGGATTATGTCGCTGATGGAAGACTACAAAAAAGAGCCGGGTGGTATTGAGAAGTTAAACGAGCGTAATCCTAAATGGATTAATGATGATTATGTGAAGTTTATGCGTTATGGCCAGCATTTCATTGAAAAGAATGGCGAGGGTATCTTAGCCTTTATCAATCCACATGGCTTTTTGGACAATCCAACCTTTCGCGGTATGCGTTGGCAGCTGCTAAATACTTATGACAAGATTTTTACCATTGATTTGCATGGCAATGCTAAGAAAAAGGAAACTGCACCTGATGGTAGTAAAGATGAAAATGTCTTTGATATTATGCAAGGTGTATCAATTAATATCCTAGTGAAAACAGGTAAGAAAAAGGCTGGCGAGTTAGGCAAGGTATATCATTTTGACTTATACGGCAGACGTGATGATAAGTATCAGTTTTTGAAAGACAATAGCTTAGATAATATAGCTTTTGCTGAATTACCAAACAAAGCGCCTAATTACTTTATGGTGCAGAAAGATTTTGAAAACATTAAAGATTATGAGCGAGGATTTTCAATAAATAATTTGTTTACTGTAAATGGCGTAGGTATTACTACAGCCCATGATGATTTTGTGATTAAAGAAACTCATAAGGAATTGTTAAATTTTTATCAAGACTTCCAATCCTCTCCTCGTGACAGCAAATATTTACATGAAAGGTTTAAAGTAAAAATTAAGAAAAGCTGGGATATATTGGAAGGGTATGACAATATTTCTAAAGATTCAGATTTATCTATATATATAAAAGGTATATCTTACAGACCATTTGACACAAAATTTATCTTTTACGAAGATAAGTTAGTTTGGCGAACTGTTAAAAAAGTAATGTCAAATCTTATTGATAAAGATAATTTATCCCTTCTAGTCCCAAAGGCTCATAAAGATAGTGAATTTGCTCATATATTCATAACGGATAAAGCATCTGAAGCTATATTTTTATCTTCAAAAACTGGCTCAAATGCCATGAACTTACCTCTCTATCTATACCCAGACTTAGAAGAAGACACCCAAACCGAGCTATTAAAGTCAAAAGAAACCCCAACCCGAAAGCCAAACCTTGACCCTAAAATCGTAGCAGACATTGCCAAAGCCATTGGCTTAACCTTTACCAATGAAAAGGAAGTCACGGGCGCTGATAAAACAGCCACGTTTGCCCCGATAGATATTCTCGATTATATCTATGCCGTATTGCACAGCCCAACATATCGTGAGACCTATAAAGAATTCCTTAAAATTGATTTTCCGCGCGTGCCGTACCCCAGCGATGCCGATACTTTTTGGCAGTTGGTGGCACTCGGTGGCGAGCTACGTCAAATCCACTTGTTAGAATCACCAAAGCTTGCCGCACAGATTAAGGCGCTCAGTCTTGGCTATCCAATGCCAGGTGATAATAGTGTCACGCGTAAAATGACCAAGACTAGCATAGGTTTTGAGCCTGATGAAGTAGATAGCAGCATTGGCAAAGTTTGGCTTAATGATACTCAGTATTTTACCAATGTGCCGCTAGTAGCATGGGAGTTCTATATCGGTGGTTATCAGCCCGCGCAAAAGTGGCTAAAAGACCGCCGTGACCGAACGCTAGACCATCATGATATTAAGCACTATCTGAATATCATCGCGTCGCTTAGTCTAACAAATGAGCTGATGCAACAGATTGATAAAATCAACGTGGTGGGTTAAGTCGGTATAACCATAAAATCACTAACGCGCAATAAATGTGCCACTTAGAACGGCATTTATAAAAGGCGTGCAATCACGTTAAGGCAAAATAATAAAAGGTAGGCGTTAAGCGTCTGCCTTTTTTGTGCTGGCTGGCATGACCAACCTTGCCAGCTAATCATGATAGTTTTAACGATTATTTGCATTGGCCGCCACAATAATTTGGAAACAAAACAGGGTGATGACGATGGAAACAGGAAACAAAAAAGGTAGAATCTCGTTTTGTTTCCAACATGAGGCATATATAGTCGAAAAGGTGGAAACAAGCCGATCAAGGGAAACAAAAAACAGCACTTTGGATAAAATCGCGGAAAGCGTAGTTGTTGACGCAAAAGGCCGCGAAAAAATGGAACCAAGACAGAGGCAAAGTACGGAAAAATGGAACCAAAACGCCCCAAATAATATATTGGTTCCTACCTAGGGCATATATAGGTAAAAACATGGAACCAAGGCCACCTTTGGAACCAAGAAGTTGCGGAACCAAGCGTTTCTGACGACCATTAAAACCTTATTTAATTTAACCTTTTTATTGGAATCACGCAGACGGAAAACACGGATAACTAGAATCAAAATTACAATGATTACTACTACAAAATTGATTCCCTTGTTATTAGGCTCAATAACTTAATATCGTGGATAGCTGCGCCTATCTTTTAATAGGCAACAGACGGTACTACCAATGACAAACGCTAGTCATGATGACGAACCCATAAGACCACGTTTTACGACTCATTAACATTGAATTGCAGGGCGTGAATAAATTAACGCCCTACCACTTGCCAGCATTTCAAATGCGACCAAGAAAAGATTAACAATCATTAACACCAGCCGCCTAGAATTTAGGACACCCCACCACTTGCCAGCACCGATAAATCATTGACATTGAAACGCAAATCAATGCAGCACTGGCAGCAGTAGAACCTCATAAAATCACATATTAAAAACCTAACATTCAAAACCAACACGCAAAAAAGGCAGGCGATAATCGTCTGCCTTTTTTTGGTGGCATGTTTGCTTGATCTACTTTTTATCAAGTCTTTTAATTGTAGGGCTATTACCAAGTACGCCTTGCATTTGTTCAGCCTGTTTTTTTAAGATATCCATTCTCTCGCTTAGCTCCAGCCCTTTATTGATAAGGCTCATGTTCAAAAATTCTAAGTTAGCAATGATGGCGTTTTGTAGATAGGATGCATGGTCTCTTTGATTACCATCTTTGTCAGGGTTTTCATTCTTCCATTTTGCAGCAGTCTTACCATAAACTATCATGTTAAGCATGTCAGCCTCAGAGGTGTATAGCCTCCAATGATCATCTTTACTTACGCCAAACAGTAAATTTTGTTGGATAGCATCCGTTTGCAAACGATAGTTAATCTTTGCTAGTTCGCGATGGGCTTGCCATTCTACAGATTGAAACTGCGATTCTTGTTCTTTTAATCTTTGAAACTCTTTAATAAGATATAGTTTAAATTCAGGACTTAGCCAAGCCCCAAACTCAAAAGCAATGTCTTTATGAGCGTAAGTACCACCATAACGTCCAGCTTTTGCTTTTAACCCAATAGCATTAGTTAAATTAATCCAACGCTTTGCAGACATTGAGAAACGGTTAGAACCGGCCTCATTTCTAATTCCCTCGAATTCGGGGGAATTAAAACCATCGTTGTTTATACCTTCCCAAGCGCCCAAGAAATCTAACGTATTTTTGTTACGCAGCCATGCCTCTATAAGTGATAAGCCTCCCTCAAAACCTTTAACCATATCAGTAAGGCTTATAAAATCCTCATCATTTATAGTAGAAACAGCAACCTCAATATTGTTGACTGTAATTTTTCTATTAATTTTGCTCATAGTTATTCCCTTTAGAAAATAGAGATATGTAGTTTTAGCTTCAGTTCTGAAGATGGGTTTTAAATAAGCATGATGATAGCAGATTTGCAATTCTTACAATGCGAGTTGTTTTCAACATTTGAATCAAATTGTCATTGCTGGCATATTGAAGAAAGTTGAGATGCAGAACCTAATACCTCAATAAAATAAGCAACGCCCAAAGTTGGGCAATGAGTAGTAACGGCCATTGAATAGATAAATCCAAAGTTGGATAGATGCCCTCAAAGCTGGGGTTATCTTAGAAATTAAATAGACGCGAGTAGATTTGCACTTATCTTACTGGTGATCAAATGATTAAATTTTTAAGCAGATGGTGGTCAAAGTGGTGGTCATCTTGATTGTATAATAATATAAATAATTTAATATCAATAACTTATAGAATAAAAAAGCCCTCAATTGAGGACGTTTTTTGTGTCTATAAGGTTAGTAAGCTAATAAATAACTACAAACGTTTGGGCTGGATAATGTATTCCATGCGCTTTGCTAAACGAATGTCATGGCTGGTAATGCCTCCAGTATCTTCGGTGGTCAGGCGCACGTTTACCACGTTATAAGTATTGCTCCATTCAGGATGATGCTCAAGCGCTTCGGCATAAAACGCNGCTTGATTCATAAAGCTAATAGCTTCAATAAAGTCGCTAAAATGGTATGTTTTAACGATGGCATTACCATCGCGTTGCCAGCCAGAGAGATCTTCTAGCTGCAAATCAACTTGTTTGTCAGATAAACTACTCATGGGATTATCCTTTATTATTATGTTAAGTTTATTTGTTGAAAGGTATGATGCGAAATTCGCTGATAAAGACCGCTAGTGGGCACTTTACATCAAGAATAAAAGCATCTCTAGGAGATAACTATTGAAAAGAAGTAATGAAAAAAGCTCTTTTAGTTTACAACCAATACGAGGTAAAAACCCCGCCTAGGCATGATATCTTGTCATATATTTGATTGTAAATATATGACAAGATATCATGCAGATAGAAGGGTAGTGATGCTTAAATAACTATAGTTAACATAAAGTAAAACAGATATTCTGATA
>JGI1221J13441_10000974_pt1 | contig 12268 bp, 9 predicted proteins | sample LakVidmifraction_4_FD_13441 | JGI IMG/M metagenome (IMG submission 13441) | reverse complement strand
CGGTTGTGAATTGCTTTCAGAATTGTATTTTTAGCATAGATTCACAGTAAGACACTCTGAGACGCTTATTAGTGCCTCGTTGTGAATTGCTTTCAGAATTGTATTTTTAGCATAGATTCACAGTTCAACCATATCAATCTACATGGTCATTGTGGTTGTGAATTGCTTTCAGAATTGTATTTTTAGCATAGATTCACAGTATACCCTCCATAACTGGCTGGTATACTGTTTTTTAAGCACCTTTTTAGAATTAAAAAAAAAAGTCTTCTTTTAACCTTCTTGTCCGAGATATTTACAAATTTTTATTCCTGAGTTTAGGTTTCAGCTATTCCAAAGTTTGAAACTTTGGAATAGCTGGTCAAAAAAGCTCCAGTTGTTGGATTGGTTGTTCGGTTTCTGCCTCCTTCTGTCCTTGGAATAGTTCAATCATTCCAAATTGCTTATCGGTTATTTGTAAGATTCCCACCTTCCCTTTTTTTGGCAAAGCCCGTTTGGTGCGTTTCGTGTGTACATCGGCGTTTTCCCGACTGGCGCAAAATCGGATATAAATGGAATATTGAAACATCCCAAAACCATCGTCCAATAAATTTTTACGAAACCGGCCTGCAGCTTTCCGTTCCAGTTTGGTTTCGGTAGGTAAGTCAAAAAATACAAGTACCCACATACATCTATATTGATTTAATCTAGAAAATTTATCTTCCATACCTAATCTTTTTTGTCAGATCCAGGGTTCCAACTTAGCTCAGCTTTGGCACATTTGAGATTTATTCATATACCGGGTATAATATTTTTCGGCTCAAGCCCGCATAACATTCGTGAAGTGAGTTTGTGGTGCGGCTCATGGCTACTATTAATGGACTCACCTTATCGTCTATCACAACATCCATAGCTGCTATTTTTAAAAGTTGAGATTTTAAGAAGGTGTTTAGTTCGCTGATGTCTTCTCCGGTCCTTACAATTTCATAAACCAAATCGTCCACAAAAGGTCGGTAAGGTTCCATGATATCATCTGCCAAACAAAACGCATTGTATTTGTTGTGGTGAAAAATTCCAATACCAGGGAACATCCCGCTTCCTACCAACGCCCTGGCCGTGATTGCCCGCAAAATTGAATAGCCATAGTTCAATAAATTATTTGGAGGAATTCCTTTCTGGTATCGGGTAAAATCTTCAATATCGAACAAGTTTTGCCAATAAAAGGCTGCGGCTATTGCCTCGTGGTTTCCGGAATCCCCGCTATATACTTCTTTGGACCAACGTTCCAGTTTGCGATGATTCTTCCCCCTACGCATTAAATGAGTTGCCTGATTGCTTATTTTTATGCTCACGGTTTGTTGCCACAGGTTTTTCTTTAAAGGGACACTGGCGCCCAGCTGATGACCAATCCGTTCTGTTTGTTCGGAATGGCCTTCCAAAGATTGCATTAAACTGATGGGCAAATGTTGGGCATTACAATTCACCACCGCGGCTTTATTCTGGACCAGTTTCGTGATCAATCCGTTGGTGAGGGTGATTTGCTGGTTTTCCAGCACCAACATTCCAATATCTTCTATGGGGACGGTTTTGGGTGCTTTTTCGTCCCCGGGATACGTTACTACCAATTGTTCATTTTTAGTGCTTAGGTAAGTGGGATTCTCAAAAAAAAGGGTTCGTTTTATCATAAATGAGTCTGTTAAACCAAAATTTTTATTTCCGTCAATTGATAAAAATAAAATCGAATTGATCTATACCAAGGCATTAGATTGAACATTTGAATAATTAATGATTTTTTTTATATTACCCAACCGGTCAATTTTTAGCTTCCAGCATACTGCTTTAATCTGCATTGCTTCTAATGTATTTTGGCTTTTAGACTGTGGACTTCCTAGTCCATATTCATTCTGAATTGGGAAATTCAATCCAAACCTTAATTGGTCTTTATTTTTGATATCAAATATTAAACTGGCTGAACTTGCAGGTATGAAATTGGCTGTTTTATCACTACTATCAATAAATTTATAAACATTATTAACCTGCTCCTTAGTAAGTTTTTTAATATTTAGCAAATCCGGATCTTCTTGCTCTTCCTCGTTAGGCACATAAACCAAATCATTAGGCGAGAGTGTAAATAAAAGAATATTGTTGTTTTCGTCCCTTTCCGGAGCCACGTTTAAGCCCTGTTTTTTTCGTTCTATTACAATGTTTAGCGGAATTGTTTCGTAGCTGCGTTTTTTACTTTCGGTATTCTGGTAAATAGCGAAAAACAGGTTAGTGCCTTTTGCAGCTTCCACATATTTATCCTTTTTGTTTCCGGTGTAACCGACCGGAAATTTATTTCCAACCTCATAAAGTCTAACCTTGTAAATAGGATGATGGAATTTTCCATTATTTAATTGAACAATGTTTTTATTTAGTTCGTCAATTCCGTCGGGATTAAAGGCTAGCTCAAAATGTTCCTTCCCTTTTGCATCAATATAATTTTTTATATGATTTTCTAAAATCATTTGAATTCCGGAATCTGTGATACTTTCCAATTGTTTACGGGTGAGTTTTTCTGTAAGGGCCACTCTACTTGCTGTTGCCTCTACTTTTTCATACACCATAACTTTATCTATTTTTTTGCCTTCAATGGTAATTGGGGTATCCTTAAAATATTTTTTTAGAAGCTTCGTATCTGTTTTATAGAATAAGACTTTTTCCTTTACAATTTCCTTTACATTATTATCCACGATCATCTCCCAGTTTTCCAATGCTTTTGCAATAGAAACTATACCTTTTTCTCTTTTTATAATCACTTTGCCATAAACAGTTTCTTTGTGTAAAGGTTTGCGAATTGCGCGATTGTCTCCTTTGGTTTGAGCGACTAATTCCTTTTTCAGAATTCCGTTTTTATGTACCCATTGCCAGGTTTTGTTATTTGCTTTGGTAATTACCCTTGTATTTTGTTTGAAACTTATAAGGGTATGTTCTAGCGCTTCTTTTGCATTTATGGTGAAATTTGGCCAGGGCTTATGGTAATCACTGGCTACTTTTTTTATAATTGTCTCCCCGGTATATTTATTTTTAATTTGTATTTCTTTCCGCACCCTTAGCTTATCTATCAATCCATAATTTTTTCTCTGTGTATTTAAAGAAGTAATGTAACTAATATGGTCTTTGGTGGTACAGGCAATTATCAATGCATCCAAAGCATGATGGCGATGGTCAATTCGTTTTTTGCTGAAACCTCTGGCAATTTCATCGGGAACCTGAGTTCTAAAAGCATTTATGGTTTTATCCCAAAAGCCAAAATCCCGGGAATTTGTTAATTCATTTAATCGCATAAATCTGGGAGCAACTATTTCATTCCATTTATCATTTAAACCCCAATCGTTTTTTAATTGTGAAGTTATTGCGCCGGTAACCGGAACTATATGTTTTGAAGTCGCTTCCTCTTCATTTTCTTCTCTAACGATGTTACTCAATAAGCCTTTTATCAATTTACTGATATACCTGCTGTCATTTAATTGCCGGTTGATAAAGCCTTCCGGGATGTCTTCACTCAGAAGATTTTTTAGTTTGGACCGATTCTTTTTGAAATAATTGTTACAGTGATTTTTATATTCCTCTATAGTAAATAATTTTGCCGTTTTGTTTTCGGTAAGTTCTACAATTCTCCCTTTTTCTTCAGTAATAAATACAAAAGCTGTTTTGTTGTCTTTTAGCTCATTGATTTCACTTTCACAAATAATTTTATTGTTGAGTGAATTGTCAAAATACCGGGATTGGGGAATAATGTGTTCAATTTGATACTCGGTTGAAAACAGTTTGCTCATGGAAATGGGTTTGCCGGTATATGGCGAAATATAACCTTGCTCCAACCATAATTTATATTTACTGATTTCCGATCTTGTAGGCGAATTATTCTTTCTTATTTTTTCTACCTCATCTATTTTAATAAACTTATACTCTTCCGGTGAATTTTGAAAAACCCCTTCTTCATAGATCTTTAAAATTTCCTGTTGACTTGGAGAGTATGGTTTTACTTCACTTTTTACGTTAATATCATTTTTTAACTCTTGCAATAAAGCCTTGATACGATGATTAGTATTTTCATTTTCAGAATTCCTTTGAGTCAATTGTTTACGTTTTTCTGCAGGGTTTTTCATTTCCCTGCCCAACTCAATGTGAATCTCATTGAAAAAATCTTCATTACCCTCACCATAAAATTCCCAAATATCTTTAACTACCCGCAAGGTTTCGGTAACTACCTGTTCTACAATAGGATTTCTTAGTGAATGCTGTTTGAATTCATCCAGGAATTTTGCGATATCATTTGGTGTTTTCCATTTGGTAATTTCACTAACTTCAGAATGCCTATTATACACAGCATAACAAGCCTGGTAAGTATTAAGTCCGCTAAATGGACTTGCTCTATTTACTATAAAACTCTTTAAAACTTGTTTAGGAATGTCATCATCGGTTATGGTATCAATTTTTTCTTTGTCAAATGCGATGGTTCCCAACCTCTCAATAATGGATTGAATTCTATTTTTAGTAGTGTTTTCTATTTTTTCCTCATCCCAATATTTCCCTATGCGCATTAAAGTCAAAAGCTTTTTGATCGCTTTTTCTGAATAGGCACCATATTCATTTTTAAAGGGTGGAAATTTTTTGAAATTTTCAACAAAAGATGATTCATCAATACCTCTTTTAACGGAAAAAGATTTCAATGCAATTTCAAATTCTTTCTTGTCTTTTACCGAATAAACAATATGCCAAAGTTCATGTTCGGTTTCTTTGGTTAAAAATTTTTCGGGATCTATATTTTCAACTTTACTTAACCTGCTTAAAAATGAAGCCCTAGTATCGTTACAAGGATATTTTTTATCTTCAACATAATTCCAGCGATGTGTCTTTTCAGATAACTTGAAATGCTTCAACAACTGTTTTTGGTCGATTTCTCTTTTGTCATTTAGAAAATCGTACAACTCAATAATTTCAGTTTGAGTTTTTAAAAATTGCTCGGTTACCGGATAATCTATTTCCGGAATGTTATTTATTGTAATTTCCCGTTGATGAATTTTCAAATTTTTGATGAATTGCCATAACCTGAATTCCTGAAAAATAGGATTTGATCTGGAGATACATTTAATAGGTTGAACTTCTTTTTTTCCTTCTTTGATGAAGGATCTGGATTCATAAGGACAATTGGATATTGTAGATTTTTTGCTTTTTAGAGGTCTTTGATAAAAAATAACGTCTTCTACAAGCAAGTATGTAAAATCATTTTTGATGATGTTTTTTTGATGTGCTTCATTTCTTGGATACAATTCTTCAACACAAGCTTGATAAATAAATTTATCACTTAATTCCGGGTGGTGATTTTTTTGTTCGCTTAGAATAGCGATAAGTTCTTCCTTGTAAAATTTCCGTTCTATTGTTTTAACAAGTTTACCTCTTATTTTTTGAGAGGGATTTTGTAGAAGGGTTTCATAGATGTATTGGCCAACTGTTTTCCTGGATTTCTCTATATCCTGTTCGGTTTTCTTTTTTATGGCTATCCAGTCTTTTTCTGAATCAACTGCTCTAAAACTTCTTTTTACCTCTCCATCTTTGTCCTTCTTCTCTGTCCCATCTTTTTCTAAAGTTGTGGTTACAATAAACTCTTTTGTTTTACCGAGCCAGTCAAACAATGGAATTTTACTGGAACGCTTATAAACCCAGCCATTTTCCAAAATTACATTGTACCAAATGGAACCGTCTTTCTTTTTATCCTGCGTCTCCTTAATGTCAACAACTTCTAAAGTATAAAATTCTTCATTCTTATCTTGATTTTCTTCTTCTTCACCCCTCAATTGATAGTAACCTCGCTTTTGATTGAAATTAAGAATAATCCAGGCCAATTCTTCCTTGGTGATTTTTTGTGAGAGCGCTTTTTTTCTTAAATAATAAAGTGTCCAGTCTAAAGGAATTTTTGTGCTAAGTCCATTAGTTTCAAATTCCTTAGCCATTTCATCAAAGGAATTCATGAAAATGAATTTGTGTTTACCTTGTTCGTTTTCGTGATAATTAAGTTTTACTTCAACTTCATTTTTAAATTGACCTAAATGTTTTTTAAAATCAATTTCTTTTGCATAATGTTCCGGCAGAAAATTCATAATGTTTAAAACGCGGTGCAAACGTTCTCTTCTTAATAAATTACGATGTAATAACCTGCGTACGCCTCTATATCCTGTGCGTTCAGCAGTCTGGGATATTGTAACTCCTGAATCAAATTCACTGAGTATTTCCTGGCTCATTGGAATAATTCTACTTCCTAAAGCTTTAATTTCCCCTTCTTTTTTAGTAAAATCAAGTTCCGTTAGTGCCCAGCCAATAGAATTTGTTCCTAAATCCAGTCCTAGAATTTTTTTCATGTTGAATTTATTTATATATTCGTTTCACAATTTTGAAAGCAATTCACAATAAGGATTATTCCGTTGTGAAAACATTTAAGGATGCCCTCGCCTTTCTTCGGGGGCTTTTTTATTGTTAATATCCATTTCCTTCCATTCCATCCAACACCCCATTTCTATTGAAATTTGATTTTCCGTTCTCTTGCAAAAAGCTTGAAAGTTTAACGGAAAAATCAATTATTTTAATTTCGTAAAATCGTAGGGATCTAAAAAGGAAATCAATTTTTGATAATAATTCTTAAATTTAGCAAAAAAAATGTGAAAAGTATTCAAAATGACTTTAAAATAAATCATCTATTCCTAAAATGGGTTCACCATCATTTCAAAGGTCTGAGTGCGAACTGGGTTAGAATGGGGGAGATGCAGATATTTCAAGATAAAGAGCAATTCAGGGAATTTTATAGGAATAATCCTACAAACGAAAAACCCCGTTTCCAAATTGGAAACGGGGTTTTGATATTATATGTGGTTGTGGAGGTATATTACATCATACCGCCCATTCCGCCACCGCCACCCATTCCGGCACCGCCAGCTGGGGCATCTTCCTTGATGTCTATCAGGGCACACTCGGTAGTAAGGATCATTCCTGCGATAGAAGCAGCATTTTCAAGCGCGATCCTGGTTACTTTCTTAGGATCGATAATACCTGCTTTTAGCATATCGACAAAAGTGTTGGTTTTGGCATCGTAACCATAGTTGCTTTTGCCTTCCATTACTTTATTGATCACTACTGCACCTTCACCGCCTGCGTTTTCAACAATGATGCGCAAAGGAGCTTCAATAGCGCGGTTTACGATTTGAATTCCGGTTGCTTCATCGGCATTTACCGATTTAAGGTTTACAAGCACCTGTTTTGCGCTTACAAATGCAACTCCACCTCCGGCAACAATTCCTTCTTCAATTGCGGCACGGGTAGCGTTAAGTGCATCGTCCACACGGTCTTTTTTCTCTTTCATTTCAACTTCTGAAGGAGCACCTACATAAAGTACGGCAACTCCTCCGGCCAATTTAGCCAATCGTTCCTGAAGTTTTTCCTTGTCGTAATCAGATGTGGTAGTCTCAATTTGAGCTTTGATCTGGCTTACGCGTTCTTTGATGACAACATTGTCACCGGCTCCGTTTACAATTGTTGTATTGTCCTTATCAATAGCTATTTTTTCAGCAGTACCTAATTGTTCAAGAGTGGCATTTTCCAAAGAAAAACCTCTTTCTTCAGAAATTACGGTTCCACCGGTCAAGATGGCAATATCCTCCAACATTGCTTTTCTTCTGTCCCCAAACCCTGGAGCTTTTACCGCGGCGATCTTAAGGGAGCCACGAAGTTTATTCACAACCAAAGTTGCAAGGGCTTCCCCGTCAACATCCTCGGCGATGATCAATAATGGTTTCCCTGATTGTGCAACCGGTTCCAAAATAGGAAGAAGATCTTTCATAGAAGAGATCTTCTTGTCATATAGCAAAATATATGGATCTTCAAGAGTTGTAGTCATTTTTTCGCTGTTGGTCACAAAATACGGGGATAAATATCCGCGGTCAAATTGCATTCCCTCAACGACATCTACGTGGGTATCGGTTCCTTTAGCTTCTTCAACAGTGATCACACCGTCTTTTCCAACCTTTTGAAAAGCCTGCGCGATTAATTCGCCAATATGATCGTCGTTATTGGCAGAAATTGAAGCGACTTGTTTTATTTTTTCTGAAGAATTACCAATTTCCTTGGTTTGTATGGCTAAATTTTCGGTGATGGCTGAAACGGCTTTGTCTATTCCGCGTTTCAAATCCATTGGATTGGCTCCTGCTGCTACGTTTTTCAAGCCTTCTTTTACGATAGCCTGTGCAAGTACGGTAGCGGTTGTTGTTCCATCTCCTGCAAGATCATTGGTTTTAGAAGCTACTTCCTTAACCATTTGAGCTCCCATATTTTCCAATGGGTCTTCAAGTTCAATTTCTTTGGCAACGGTTACCCCATCTTTGGTCACGATTGGCGCGCCAAATGATTTGCTAATAATTACATTACGCCCTTTTGGTCCTAAGGTTACTTTTACGGCATTTGCCAATGCATCTACCCCGCGTTTGATCCCATCACGGGCTTCAATATTATATTTAATATCTTTTGCCATTTTGTTAATGTTTTTGTCGTCCTGTCCCAATGCTTTGGGATAATTCAGAACTTGTTTGTTATTTTAAAATTATATTAGGTGAAATTCCCAACCCGGAAAGTGAATACTGGGTTAGTACTTTGATAGGTATATTTTATACAATTGCAAGAATATCATCTTCCCGCATGATTAAATAATCCTTTCCTTCCAATTTTAGTTCAGTACCGGAATATTTGCCATAAAGTACTTCATCACCAATTTTCACGGTCATTTCGTGTTCTTTGGTTCCTTTACCAACCGCAACTACTTTTCCTTTTTGTGGTTTTTCTTTAGCAGTTTCGGGAATATAAATTCCGGAAGCAGTTTTTGTCTCGGCGGCACCAGGTTCGATGAGAACTCTGTCTGAAAGAGGTTTAATGTTTAAAGCCATTTGTATATTGTGTTTTAGTTAATGAATTTAATATGTATGAAGCATTAATTGACTAAAACTATGCCAGTAGCATAATACTGACAGTGATAAACAAAAAAATGCCAGCTTGTCATAAGCCGGCATTTGTATATGGATAAAAAGTAATTTTATTCCTTGTCCTGAGTCTCAGGTTGAGTTTGCAAAGGAGTTTGTGTTGCTTCAGGAACAGTGTTTTCAATTGATGGATCGCTGTTTATTACCCTTGATTCTGCAGTGGCGCCATTACCCATAATGGTTACGTTTGATAATAATATCAATGCCAGCATTATAGTTGCAAGTGTCCAGGTGCTTTTGTCAAGGAAATCGGTGGTTTTTTTAACCCCGCCAAGTTGTTGGCCGCCACCACCACCAAATGAGGAAGAAAGTCCGCCGCCTTTAGGATTTTGAACCATAATTACTACTACCAGTAAAAATGCTACAATTATTATCAATGCTAAAAAAATAGTGAAAGTGCTCATTCTTTTCCTGTGTTATTTTCTTGTAAATTCTTTATTGCCCTAATTTGGTCTGCAAAGAAACCACTTTTTTCGGGACTTTTCAAAATTAAAATTTTGTAAGCCTGAAGGGCCTTTTTATAATTTTTTTGTTCCATATAAACCCGGGCCAATGTCTCTGTCATCAAGCCTTCCGGTGGAAGGATTCGCTCCGGGGCAATGTTGGTTGTGGAGGATGATTTGTTGGGTTTTAATTTAGGGCTTTTTGAGATAAAGTCGTCTATAAGCTCAGATTTCCGCAATTTGGAATCGATTGTTTTTTTTGAATCTTCTAAAATTCGGTCTATAGGTTTGGCTTTTGTAAGGCTTAACCATTCAGAAAAGGAATGTGCTTCGGAAGTATTAAAATCTAAAGGGCTTCCCATATCCGGGATTTCTTCTGAAGGGTTTTTTTCTGAAACTTTTATTTCTTCTGAAGGTTGTGTAAGTACTCGTCCAAACAAATCGGGATCCAAAACCTGGACAGATTCCGTTATCTTCATCTTAATGGCATCGTTTATTGAGATGATTTTTTTGCCAAAAACTTCTTGGGGTTCAAAAACAATGATATTCCTTAGATTGTCTTCCTGTCTTTTAATTTGAAGAGCAACCTTGTCCTGACTAAAATCTGTTGAGGATATAAAATCGAAAAGCACGCTTCTGTCTAAAGTAAAGGCAGCTGTTTTCTTTAATGCAAGGTTGTATTTAAAGCTATTCTGATTATAAAGTCCCTTTAAATAAATGGCCCGTGCAGCCTGAAAATATGGGTATTCTTTTAAAAGGTTCTCCAACTCCCCGGTTTCCTGTGTTCCCACAGAAGCCGAATTTTCAAATAAGTAGGTCAATTCTGTCGAGTTCATTACCAGTTTGTAAGAGAAGCATTAAAGATATCTTGAGTTATCCTGGAAAAAATTTCATCCAACGAGGTTTCTAAAGTTGCTCCCACAAGTTGAGAGTTGGCGGGATAATCATAATAAAAAGAAAACCGCCTTTCAAAATCTTTGTCCGGCTCCAAGGTATTATAATATCGCACATTTACCGCTATGGTGAGACGGTTTTGCGCGGCAGTGTTTTGTGCAGTTGCCGACATAGGGGCTACGTAATAATCTATAATTTCCCCTTCGTAAATTAAATCTCCACCGGAATTTGTAAGACCTAAATTTGTTTGATTCTGGATCAGGTCTTGAAGTTCCAGTGTAAAAGTACGGTCAATTCCAGGCTCAACGATAGCGGCAGTATTTTGAAAGAAGTTTACCTGAAATGTTTTGGCTGCACCGGTATCGGCTCCAGTGAAGGAATATATTCCACAGCCCTGAAGTGTAAGCAGGAACGTGGAGAGGATAAAAAGACTGATTTTTTTCATGAAGTATGCCTTGGGGTTATAGAAATATTGGTCTATAGATCGTATTGTTTAATTTTTCGGTAAAGGGTGCGTTCACTTATTCCCAGTTCGTCAGCTGCCGATTTGCGTTTTCCACTATGACGTTCCAGGGATTTTTTAATGAGCTCAAGTTCTTTACTTTGCAGGGAAAGCGTTTCTTCCTCTTCAACTTCTTCTGCAAAATAATATTTATCTTCCAGATCCTCGGCTTTGTTTTGTGAAATTCGAAGTACTTCCCTGTTTTCCTCGTCGATATCATCCATATTGATATCTTTTTCCTCGTCCTCGTCCCCGTATATTTTATCTATCAGGTCTTCGTGTTCTTCCTGCACTTCTTGATGGTTTCCGCTCTCCATCAGTTCCAGGGTCAACTTTTTTAAATCGTTAAGATCTCTTTTCATATCGAAAAGCACCTTGTAAAGGATTTCCCGTTCATCGCTAAAGTCCCCTTGCTTTTTCTTTTCTGAAATTACTGCAGGCAGATTGCTTCCTATTTCTGGAAGATATGTTTTTAGTATCCTGCCGTTTATGCTTCGTTCCTGTTCAAGCACCGAAATTTGTTCGGCTATATTTCGCAACTGCCTGATATTTCCGCCATATCTGTATTTCTGAAGCAATTCTACAGCATCTTCCTCCAGCCTGATGGTGGGCATTTTATATTTGAGGGCAAAATCTGCTGCAAATTTTCTGAACAATAAATGTATATCGTCTTTGCGTTCCCTTAGTGGTGGTAAATTAATCTCAATGGTGCTTAAACGATAGTATAGATCTTCCCGGAATTTTTCCTTTTTTATCGCTTCGAACATATTTAAATTGGTTGCCGCTACAATACGCACATTGGTATTTTGAACCTTTGAAGACCCAACCTTAATAAATTCGCCATTTTCTAAAACTCTTAACAATCTAACCTGGGTGGTAAGCGGCAATTCCCCCACTTCATCCAGGAAAATGGTTCCTCCGTCAGCTACTTCAAAATAACCGTTTCTTGCTTGGGATGCGCCTGTAAATGAGCCTTTTTCATGTCCAAACAATTCACTGTCTATAGTTCCTTCAGGAATAGCGCCACAGTTTACGGCAATATATTTTCCGTGTTTTCGGTGTGAAAGCGCATGTATAATTTTAGGGATGCTTTCTTTTCCTACCCCGCTTTCTCCGGTAACCAAAACAGAAATATCGGTGGGTGCCACCTGAAGGGATTTTTCGACGGCACGATTTAGTTTTGGATCATTTCCAATAATTTCAAATCGTTGTTTAATAGCCTGAACTGATTCCATAAGTGAATAATGAATAATGAATATTAAATAATAAATCCTGACTCTTGTTCCTCGTTTTTTTTCCTCGGTCTCCGGTCTCCCGGCTATTTTCTAACTTCGTACTTCAAACCTAATTATTCCCGCTATATCCTACAGCTTTTCCAATAAGGGTTCCGC
>JGI1221J13441_10000967_pt1 | contig 12316 bp, 15 predicted proteins | sample LakVidmifraction_4_FD_13441 | JGI IMG/M metagenome (IMG submission 13441) | reverse complement strand
AGCCCGTCACCATTGGCTCAATCGCTTATTACGCTAAGGATGGCGGTTTTGAGATGCCCCAGACTGAAGAGGAGCTTGAGGCCACCGAAGAACTCGCGAAGGCCCTGGGCGTCCCTGTCGGCCAGGCGGGGCGCTACCTCGTAATAACCCCATCCACGGGAGGCAGCTATTACATTTGGGACGAAGAACTCAAGGGCTATTCAAGGTCTGTTAAGGGGGAGCTTATTGCTAACCAACTGGAGCGCCGTTGTCCTCGAATCTCGGACGGTATTCACCTCGACCCCCAGGGCAAGATACTCCCCACTAAGAAGATTATGTCCTTATGTGGAACCGCCGCCAATGAGGTGCACATGGTGCTAGGGGCTGGGGAGAATATGTTTGACCCCACCACACACATCATGAATGAAGCCGCCGGGGCCATCGACCCCAAGGTCAAGCCTGAGTACAACGCGGAAATCGACCACTGGCTCACGCTGTTGGGTGGCGACCACCACGATAAACTTAAGGACTGGCTGGCGACTTATCCTGAGTTTGATATGCCTACTTGCGCGCTATACATCCACGGTGATAACTCCGTGGGGAAGGCTCTATTCGCTGAGGGGCTCGCTCACGGCCTGCACAACACCACCGCCGCACCATATAGCGCCCTGACGGGTTCATTCAATGAGGAGCTGACGAAATGCCCCCTGATCTGGGCTGATGAAGCGATCCCTAACGGATTCCTCGACGACGCCTCAAGCGCGGTGTTCCGGCGCATCTTGGGCACCACAAAGATTGTAATCCAGCGTAAATATCGAAGCCCGGCTATGTTGTCAGGCGCCCCCCGCCTATTGGTGACGGCGAATAACCAGGACGCCTTGCGTATGAGGGAGGATTTAACCCCTCAAGATGTCGAGGCCCTGAAGCGACGCATCGGCTATGTTGTCGCGGACCCCGCCACCGCTCAATACCTTGAGGACTTAGGGGGCCGCGCCTATACGAAGGCATGGGTTAAGGGGAAGGGCTTCGCCCGCCACATTATGTGGCTGGCTAAGAACCGCGATGTCGACCGGGGCTCGCGCTACCTAGTCGAGGGCTGGAAATCAGACCTGGTTGATAATTTTAACTTCAACTCGGGGCTCAATCCAGACGTCCTGATGGCGCTCGTGAATTACCTTGCGGATGGCCAGCGTTCTGATATGATGCCTTATGGCGACGGGGAATTCCGAGTGCATCTTAAAACTCTACACACCAAGTGGAATGAATTGACTGGAACTAAGAAAGACCCTCCCTCTCAACGACGCATCTCTAAGGCGCTCAACGGAATCTCTCTTGAGAAATCCCGCGTCCCCGTTTATGATAAACGCATCGTGATGTACCGGATTGACCCTAAGGCCCTTGAATCTGTAGTAGAGGGAATGATGACCGAAGAAGATTTACACGACATTTTGAATCAGCCCCCTAAGAAAGCCCTGAAGGTGATAAAATAATGGAGCGTATAAATAGCAAAGAGAGTATTTGGTTCGGCATGCTGCTCCATCATATTGCGGCGCGAGCCATGATGAGAAATGAGACTCAACTGGAGCTAGATAACCACGCCTATATCCTAGAGAGAGTAATTAAGGGGGAATGCCTTTACCCCCTGTCTTGGTTGAGTGGTTTAAGCATGCCCCCATTCTACTCATCCACGAGTTATATAAGAGAGGCGTGCACCCTTGTACTAAAAGGCATACAGGAAGGCACAATAACATACACCCCACACGCTAGAGCAGCCGACAGGAAGGTAAAATAATGACATACGCAAGTAATTGGAAGCATGTATCTGCATCGCAACTCAAAACATTCTCCGCCTGCCCTAAGAAGTGGGCCTGGAGCTACCTATTTGATTTCCGAGGGCCGGAGACTGAGCCCCTGCACTTCGGGAAAATCTTTCATCACATGGCTGAGGTCGCCTCGAACAGCTGCAGAACTCTAATTATGCTCGACCACTACGCGGATTATCTTGATCAAGTGGCGCTCGGGCATGAGAAATACCCATTAGGCGGGGTGCAAAGAGAGATCTCTGTTCCAATCAAAGATAGATGGATAAGAAGCGCGGCCCGNCTAGTGTCCACAGGAATTAAGAATGGCTACATTCTATTCAAACAGCCGGAACTCNATATAGAGATCGCCATCGCTGATGAAGATCCAATCTCTCTAGCCGGTATAGAGGTGAAGGGATTTATTGATGCCCTCGATCTGACTCCAGGTCAAGAGACGGTGTACGACCATAAGACCACGAGTTCGTGGAGGTGGGCGTTGAGCCCGATGGACCTTGAGAATGATATCCAGATGAATCTCTATGCCGCGTGGGTATTTATACACCTCCCCGAGCTTGAGAGTGTTCGGCTGGTGCATAACCAATTCAATAAGAAAACCCACGAAGCGCGTCGGGCCGAAACCCACGTGAATCGAGAGGACGTCGAGCGCCGACTGGAACAATACACTGCAGTTGTCGAGGAAATGAAGGCGTTGCGCGATGAAGCAGTTGAAAAAAGTCACACCGACCCCGGCTTTATTGACGTCTCGCACAGGATTGGAGACTCGAACGGTCCGTGCGGGGATTATGGGGGGTGTTTCGCCCTTGCAAAGTGTTCCGCTTTTAAATATAGTGCTGACGAGCCGTTCAAGTCGTTCGGCGAACAGTCAACAAGCAATCAACAAGGAAAGAAAATGAGCAGCTTAGCCGATTTGATGAAGAAGTTTAGTTCTGATGATACCGCCGTCGCGCCCCCCGCGACCGCCGCCGCTCCCCCCGCGCCCCCCGCGCCTGAGGAGGAACTATCCTTCTTTGACACTACTGAGGAGGAGGAGTCCATTCTCCCCCCTGAGGCCCCCGATAACGTGGAGCCTACACCGGTCGAGAACAAGGCGTTCGACGTGGCCTGGGTGTCGACGGTCGATGGATTTGGGGCCAAAGGCTCCAAGAGTATCGTGGATTTCCTCAACGACAATATGGTTCACACGTATGGGGAACTGAAGGCCTATTCTGATGAAGAAGGACTCCAGACCCTCCCCGGCGTGGGGGATAAAGGTAAGAAGGNGCTGGAGCGGGCGCTCANCGAAGAGCTGATGCTGGCGGAGATGNTGGACGTCGATGAGCTGGTGCTGGNGGGTAGCACCCCATTCAAGGGTAATCGCGCGCACCACACCCCTAAAACGCCCGTCGATGAGCCTAAAGTTAAGGTCCCTACAGGCTGGGAAGGCGCGGCTGAGGGGCCTCATGAGGGCCCAAGCGTCTTGCTGATCAGCTGCAATATCACGGGTCTTAAGACCGTTGAATGCCGCAACCTCCTGACCGGCTATATGGCCGTGGTTGAAGAAGAGCTGGAGGTCGACAGCTACTTGTTCCCTGACTATCGTGAGGGCATTCAGGCCCTAGCCGTCCTCGTCAAGCGCAACATCGAGTTATTTGCAATCCCCGACCAGGCCCTGTATATTGATAAGCAGTCGCCCTGGGCACCCGAGGTGATTGATATATTAACCCCTTATTTCAATATGGTGGTAAGATGAGTATCTTATTCTTAATCGGACTAATGCTTGGACTCGCTGCAGGTCTACTAATAGCAAGTGTCGTCGAGCTGGTTCGCACCCATCGACGTATGCAGCGGATCAAGGAGATCCTCAAGAAAACTATTCAATAATGCACCCGCCGCCCGGTCAACCACTATTAGCCGGGCGGCTCGTGTCAATAAATGGAGCTTAAAATGAGCACTTCAATCGAGAGATTCCGCGCAAAAATCGCGGCGCAAAAAGAAAAACTCACCGATACCCAGCGCATCCTGCACCTGGATAGAAAACCCGAACCGGAAGCTGATTACACTGACGCGCTCAAAACGCCTGAGGGCACCTGGGCGCTCAACAGCGCGCAAAACCAACTGCTACACGAGGCGGCCAGCAACGGCGGAGGCATAGGCGCGATCGGGGTAGGCTTTGGTAAAACCCTCGCTTCTCTAATGCTCCCGCAAATGATGAACTCCAAAAAGGCGTTGATTCTAATCCCCGCGCCGATGAGGCGCCAGATCGGAGAGATGGCCTTTCAGTACAGTGAGCAATTCAAGTTCGACCCTGAACTGATTCACATCGAGAGCTATTGTCAGCTCTCCCAGCCGGGGCCCGATCTCCTGGAGACGCTTAAACCTGACCTGATTATCGCTGATGAATGCCATAAATTAGCAAACAAGACGAGCGCCCGTACGAAGAGATTTATACGCTACATGAAGGCAAATCCCGAGACGCGCTTCGTGGGGATGACAGGTACTCTATTCAGCAAATCTATACGCGACGCAATGCACCTGATCGAGCTGGCCTTGAGGAATAAGTCCCCGATGCCCCTTGAATATAAGAACCAACTCTCGTGGGCGGCTTGCATCGACGTTCACGACGACCAGAGATTCCCCGGCTGGAGCGATTGGAAAAGGGTGCGCCCACTGGTTCTGGAGTTCAACCCCGAGCGTATCATGGAGTATGATGACCCCTGCACGATGATGAAAATACGCCGGGAAATAGCGCGTGAGGCTTTCTTCGCCCGCTTCGCCTCAGCCCCCGGCATCGTGCATACAATTGAGTCGAGCTGCAATGCACCTATCTATATGAATGAATTGAAGAATCTTAAAATCCCCGAGCAGATTGAGTCCGCGCTCGTGGAGTTGCGGGATAACTGGGAACTCCCGAACGGCGACCCTATTGATGGCCCACTGGAGCTATCCCGCGCAACAGATCAGCTCCTCAGCGGGTTCTATTATCACTGGGTATGGCCGGACGGAATCATTGACCATGACTGGCTGGAGTCGCGCCGCGTCTACAACCGTGAGGTCAGAGAATGGTGCAAGAAATCTAAGCCGGGCCAGGATAGTCCTAAGCTCGTCTTAGACGCTGTAGAGGCGGGGGATATCACCCACCCACCGCTCCAGGCGGCCCACAGAGATTGGATGAGGGTGGCCGACCGACCTAAGCCCCCTACAGAGACTAAATGGCTCAACGACTACCTCGTGAGCGACGCCCTAGAGAGGGTGACAGAGAATACAATCATCTGGTATAAGCACGGAGCGGTGGCCAAACGCTTGCGCGAACTAGGCGTTGAGGTGTTCGGCGCCGGTGATAACCCTGAAGCGCTCGAAAAACCCCGTACTATCGCGTGTTCTCAACGCGCCCACGGCACGGGTAAAGAATTACAAAAGTGGCATAAACAAATTGTGTTATCCCCCAGCTCGAACGGTAAAGTGTGGGAGCAGCTGCTGGGCCGGATGCACCGTCAGGGCCAGCAGTCTGATGAGGTCTGGATAGACGTGTACCAGCATTGCGCTTTATTCAGGGCTAATTCCGCGTCCGCGCGGGCCGATAGCTTGTTTCAAGGGACTCTCACGGGCCAAAAGCAAAAACTTCGGAACTTCGTGACAATAGTGTGAATTACCCTTGCTTCTTGATTATCCTCTTGGTACCCTCCCCTTAGTGGTTATTCGAGTAAGCGTTGAAGGTCAGCGGCGCTCCATCCGCGAGGGTTCGACTCCCTCAAACGCCTTGCGCATCAGCGCCAACCCGCCCTGGGTAAGGGACAGAGATCAAGTGAAAAAGGAACAAGAAATGTTCGAGAATAAAAAAGGCTCAATCTTCGCTGGAATCGGTAAAGCACCTGAACTGGACGCGCCGAAAACCTATTTCGACCAACCGGGTGAGTACCTCGTCGAGCTGATTGAAGCCGTCCACGGAACCTCCAAGAATCCTAAGCGCCTCAACCAGGCGTACGCGGCCCACAAATTCAAGATTCTTGAGTCTAATCAGCGCGGAGAATCCGCACCGCTGGAGGTGGGCACTGAAGCCTCCCTCGTGAAATTCTTAACTAATGAGTGGGCGCTCCGCGACGTGAAGGCGCTTATCGCGGCGGTTATCGGCTGCCCTCAAGGGCAAGTCACCATTCCTATCGCTGAAGAATTCTACGAGAACGGTGAGGCCGTTGCCGGAACGCAACTCCGTATCGAGGTTAAAGCCCGAGAGGCTAAAGACGGGCGTGTGTTTCACAATTGCTATTTCAGCTCCACTGACTGATTAAAATGTTAAGTACAGAGCCCGGCCCTAAAAAGCCGGGCTTTCTTTTTAATTGGAGTGTAGTGATGAAAGAAATAGCTGTTGATTTTGAGACGTATCCGTTCCAACCCCGCCTAAAGGCCCCCCGCGCAGTCTGTCTCGGGTGGTATGATGGCCAAGATGAAGGCATTCTGAAGCGCGACGCCGCCTTCGACCAGCTTGCATTGTGGTTAGCCGACCCTGAAGTCGTGCTGATCTGGCATAACGCGACCTTTGATATGACCGTGCTGGCGGTCGGTCGCCCCTCGTTAATCCCCGCCATCTTCGCGGCGTACGAAGCCGACCGCATCAAGTGCACAATGTATCGGGAGAAGCTGCTTGATCTAGCTTCAATCGGCTTCATTAAGAAAAAAGGCTACGCGCTCGACGCGGTAGTCCTTAACCGCTTTGACCGCGACATCTCTGATGGGAAGCATGGCAAGTTCTCCTGGCGCGTCCGGTATCATTTTCTCGACCACCTCCCGGTCGCGGACTGGCCTCAAGATGCCGTCGACTATGTTTATTCAGACGTCGAGTGGGCCTTTAAGATTTATCAGGCCCAGAAAGAACAAAAAGCTGAACCAAATACCGGCCTGGTTTACGCCTCCAGTCAAGGCATCAAGAATGAGCAAGAGACGGTGGCGATGGGCTTCTCCCTGAACCTAGCCTCTATCTGGGGGTTTAAGGTCGACCAGGCTCAAGGCGCCCGCGTCGAGGAAAGATTACACACAAAAGTGGACGCCGCTAAGAAGGAGCTTATACGGGCGGGTGTTTACCGTGTAAACGGTTCAAAGAATACAAAGATTATTAAGGCGCTGGTGGAGGACGCCTATACCGCTAAGGGGGCCCCGACCCCGACCACCGAGAAGGGGAATACGAAGGCGTGCGCCAAGACGCTCGCGGCGTCAGGGGATAAAACGCTTCTCTTGCTCGGCTCAATTGCGGAAGAAGAAAAGCTGCTGAATTCATTTGTCAAGATGCTCCACGAGCCCTCTATTCACCCGAGCTATGACGCTCTCAAGGTGACGGGGCGCTCAAGCAGCTTCAAACCAAACATCCAGCAAATCCCCCGCTCCGGCGGCATCCGTGAAGCGATGGTCGCCCGCCCTGGATTTAAGCTGATTATGTGCGACTACAGCACCCTGGAGCTGAGGGCGCTTGCTCAAATCACCTTAAATCTACCTTCCGTGAATCAGTCGACGATGGCCCAAGCACTTTGCGCCGGGCAAGATTTGCATTTGCGGCTGGCTGCAGACATTCTTCACATCTCTTATGAGGAGGCTCAAGAGAGAATTGCCAACGGAGATAAAGAAGTCAAAGATGCCCGTCAGCTCGCTAAGGTCCCTAATTTCGGAATCCCTGGAGGCATGACGTCGCCTTATTCTCTGATGGAATATGCTGAAGGTTACGGAATTACGGGAATGACTTACGGAGAAGCTCAAAAATTGATGGACGCTTGGTGGAAAACGTGGCCGGAGATGCGTGAGTATTTCAACTGGCTCGACCTCCAGTGCGACTGGTCGGGCGACCAGACCGTTGTGCAACATTCTTCAGGCCGTATCAGGGCGAACACCCGCAAAACCGCCGCCGCGAATTCTTATTTTCAAGGGCTCGCCGCCGACGGTGGCCGGGCTGCAGTCTGGGCGGTGCAAAAGGCTTGCTGGGTAGAGAAAGATTCTCCCCTATTTGGTTGCAGAATGAACGCTTATGTCCATGATGAAATCATTATGGAGGCGCCTGAGGGCCGGTGGCGTGAGGCCGCGCTCGAACTCCAGCGGGTTATGGAGTTCGCGATGGGCCAATACGTCCCCGACATTCCTGTCATAGCGGAGCCCGCAGTCGCGGACCGGTGGTATAAATCCGCCGAACCCGTCTATGATGACGCGGGAATCCTTCAGATATGGGAGCCAGCATGAAGTATTTATTATCCTTTGACCCCGGCTTAAGATGTAGCGGGCTAGCGTTGTTTGAGGACGGCGTATTGGTTGAGACATACCTGGCCGAGGCCCAGATGGGCCCGCGCGACGCCGCCGGGGCTATAGAGATGGCTCGATCGGTGCTCTCGACGCTGGAGTATTCAGGCTTCAAGCCGCTGCAAAAAGACCATCTGCGCGTATGAAAAGCAACAGGTCTATAGCCTCGCGGGCAATGCTGATGATTTGTTCCAGCTCGCCTATGTCAATGGGGCGGTGGCGTACATGCTGAACCGCCCGTCGACAGGGTATTTACCGCGCGAATGGAAGGGCCAGGTTCCAAAACGCATCCACCAACCCCGTATTATCAAAGCGCTGACGGACGAAGAACGGGCGGAAATGGATAAGGACCTGGCCCCCTATACAAAAAGCCTGCGACATAACGCGCTAGACGCGGTTGGAATTGGTTTAAAATACCTGAGGAGAATGTGATGCCAATATGCCTAGCGATGAAGCCTAAGGAGGGGACCTATGTCGATAACGCGCTCGCCCATGGCGTCGCCGGTTTGAATATAGACGGTAGTAGAGTCGGGGACACCGGGGGCATTTTTATAAGGAGATTGAAATGAGTATTTTGACGAAAGAAGAACGCAAGTATCTTAAATGGCAAGCTGATATTGGGTCTGATTTTTGTACGGAGCGGATGATTGACGCCCTCGACACCATCGACGCACTGGAGGCCCGCGTCGACGCACTGGAGGCCGAGGACGAGGCTTTCGACCAACCGCTTTTTGTCCGGCCAGGCGCAGATGTCTTCGGCTAAACGCAGAAAAGCCCCTAGCCTTTCGGCCGGGGGCTTTTTAGTGTCTACAGGTCTAGCACAGCCTCCACATGGAGTCCACGCATCAGCGCAAGCTCGCGCGTCGTGTGGCCTTCGTCCCGGTCGAAAAGATAGCACACCTGCCCGCGTTCTGCCTGGACATAGCCTTTCTTGCTGTGCCAGCGGTCGTCCCCACCAAGCGAGGGCGCCTGCATAATGTGGACGCCGCCTTCGTTGACTTCCTTGAGGTGGTGCAAATGGCCCGTAATCCAGTAGCGGTATCGTGTCATCGACCAAGCCTCAGGGCATTCTCGCGACATTATCGCGCCAAGTTCTTTGGCTTTCGCGCCATCGCCGTGCTCCAGGCCGATAAGATTCACGCCAAAACGCAGGTATTGCCTGGGCGTCACGTCCCCCTTGACCCGCACATCATCTTCGCCTCGATACGCCAGCCCGAGCGCGGCCCCTAGGTGATGATCCCCCCAGTTTGAGTGGTTCGAGGGGACGATAAAGATCTCGACGTCGCCTAAATATCTGAGGCGGTCGATGATTTCGACGGCTGTTTCATACCCGGCGGGGATGGTCGACTCAGGCAGGCCGTCGACGTCTTGAGGCGTCCCGGCGGTAGTGGTTCCCTGGGGGTTATCGACATGCCACCAATCGTTGCCGAGCACCAAGACTACTTTCTCGGGGAGCCCTTTCGCCGCTAGACGCTCCACAAGGGTATCGGTGGAGGCCAGCACATCGGCGCGGGCGGTCTGGACGTTGTAGCCGTTGACCCCTAGCTTCCCGATATGCAGATCCGCCGGAGAGAATAGCGCCAGGTAGTCGAGCTGCTCGACCTTGAGTTTAATTGGCGCGCGGCGCGGGGGGTTGAGTGCAATATGCTCCCCGAGCGGCTTGAGCGTTCCGGCCACCAGGCGGTCGTATTCTTGAGCTTTCTGTGTAGTCTCCTTCCACTGGACTTTTTGAAAAGCCTTCTCGACCTGACGTTCCTTCAGAATGGCGAGATCTTTGACGAAGGAATCTACACTTCGCTCGGGATCGGCCAGCTCTTCTTTGGTGAAGGGGCTTGAGTCGTGGGTCCAGCCTGCCTCCTTCTTAATGAAGATAAAGTCTTTGCGGTTCAGCCCGTGGGCGCGGATGATCTCGTTGATTGTCGAGGGGGCGCCGTCCCAATTAGAATAATCTTTTCGCATCTGGCGGTATTTCTCGCCCGAGAATACGGCGTTTTTAGAGTGATGCGGGAGAGAGATTACATAGACGTCATCATGTTTGTTGTGATAAATCAAATCAGACAGGAACTCCATGCCTTCAGGCTCGGGCTTAGGCGCCGCATAACAATAGCGCCGGAACGACTCGACGCTAGGCGTATCAGCGTCAGGGTTCGAGGCCATGTATTGCTGCCGGATATTCCCGGCCAGCTGGCGTACGTTTTTACGCTCCTCGGGGGTTGAATCAGCCCAGGAAGCTTCTACAAATTCTTTAGCACTCATAATAAACCCTATTTTCTAATTAAATATAAGTAGACCCGCGATAACAGTCACGAGCGCCCCCACCCCAGCCGCGACAAATAAGTCGCTATAGCCGAAGGGGGTCACATCAGGCGGGCATTGCACCTGCCGGTACGTTTTGATGGCGTGAGTCAGGACGCGGTTCGCGGCTTGAGTTGCCTCCAGCTCCGCGACCAAAAGGGCAAGGCCCTCATTGCTGATTATCGTCTCGTTCGGATTCTTCGCCGGCCTCACGTCTTGCGCGAAGGCGGTCGATTTTGCGCTGAGCACGAGCGCGCAACACGTCAGGGCTATCAGACAGCGACTCCAGGCGCTCGCGCTCGATACGGTCCAGCTCTTCATTGACATAACGGTCAACCTCTTTTTGTTTAGGGGGCTGGGCGGCCCGGCTTCTGCTCTTAAAAAGCAAGCCGCCCGTGCCGATAAGGGCTATAATCGCCCCGACAATAATCAAGATTATTTCCATTGGGACTCCTTGAGGCGGTAGGCCCGCGCTGTTGTCGTCAGCCGCCGGTACTTCTTCACGACGCCTTTGCCGTTGGAGCCATCGGCGCGCTTGCCCCAGCTATTCCCCTCAATCGTACTGTAGTAGCCGCGCTCATCAGGGGCGCTGGTCGCTAGGACAATGTGCGTCCCGTAGGGTTTCTCGTTTGTGGGGTTGACACAGACTATATCCCCTTCCTGAATATCTTCAGGCTTGACATCGGCCAGCGGCTTGAGGTGGTTGGCACTCTCGACTTTACCCGCGAGCCGGGCCGTCGAGGGCAGAATGAAATAGGCTACATCGCGCTCCACCCCCGCCATCCGCGCCGCGACCGCGACGAAATGCCCACAGTACGAAGGGTCTGAGGTATAAGCCCAGCCCCACTCATTGCGGATGAACAGAGATTGATGATCTCCGTCTTCATGGTGAATATCCCCGGCCCAAATAGCCTCAGCGGCTCCGACTAGTTTAATAGACATCAGAGATTTCCTCCAGAACTTTGGCGGAAACATACTTTTCAATAATCTTACGCATGATTTCATTGGATTCACGGGCGATCTCCAGTTGTTTTTCGACAGCTTGATGACTTCTTTTGATTTCAGCAATCTCTGCGTTCAGATCTCTCCGCACATTCTCAATAGAATCGAGTACGATTTGAGAGAGTTGAGCGTTGGTGGTGATATAGGCGGCGGTGTCGCTGGATTTAGATTTCCAGATAACACCAATAAGGGTCATAACACCGAGCCCTAGTGTAGCAAGGGCGCCGATGATGACCCCAGAAAAGGTAGGTTCCATATCAGACCCTCCCTTTAATCGACTGCCTCACGAACTTGAAGCACTGTCCAGCGACCGCGCCCGCGCCGAAGCCAACGAACGCCCACGTAGGAGCGCCCGCCTCGGCGAGGATTTCAAAACCGGCCTGGGCCGCGACCCGAGGCAAGACAAAAGCGCCAGTGACGGCGCCCAAAATGAACGGCATAACGGGCAGTGCCCGTTGGAAATAGGGATTGTCAAGGCGTCCTAGGGCTCCCGCCCCGGCCTTGATTCCTTCGACGACGCCCGCGATAGACGCGGACCATAGCATTAAAACGACAACTTCATTCATTGTATATCTCTGGTCGGGTTAAGTTATTATAAGCCATACACTCAACGAGGAGCTGATGGGCGCTCCACATGCCCCCCTCACGGGTCATCAGCGGGTAGCAAAAGCCTGATAAAGCCGTGGCCAATTCTTGCACCTCCGCGAGCTGGGGATCAGTCAAATACACGCCGGCGACGGCATAGCTGATGCCGTCTTTAAGCATATAGTTTTCAGCGTTAAAAGTGATGCCCGGTTTGGGATTTCCAGAAACATTACTTGCCGCATAGTTTGCGGCGGGTATAGCGTTAAATGGGCATAGAATTAGACAATGCTTGGTTATATTCATGATAAGACTCCTTCGACGGTGCTGATTTCGGGAATCGAAAGGACTCTTTTCCACACGGCAACTTCAGTTATATAGCC
>JGI1221J13441_10000963_pt1 | contig 12356 bp, 15 predicted proteins | sample LakVidmifraction_4_FD_13441 | JGI IMG/M metagenome (IMG submission 13441) | reverse complement strand
GATACCAGCGTATTTTTCATTAGTTGTGGTGGCTGAAAAATCAGAATATAAAGCAGCAAAAGGAATACGAGAAAATCCAATAGTTACTCCGTCTGTGGCGTTATACCCGAGATAGACAAAATAATCAACTTCTTTGGTTGCGAGTTCTGCACTTCCAGCGTTACACCAGTTTGTTGCAGCGTTTTTTGTCACCGACAAAGCACTTGTTATACTTCTAACTGTATCTCCTATTCTGCAATAGACGGGGTTAGTAACTGACGGATTATTTCCGTCAAGACCTTTAATTGCTACTGTAAGATGACCAGTGGCTACTGTGGGAACAATTTTACCATTAATAAGAAATCCTTGTGGGGAGTTAAAAGATATTAAATTGGTTGTTCCAATAGTTTTATTTGTAAGGGTAGTTGTAACTGAATCAAAATAAGTTTTTAATGTCACTTTTAAATTAGCCCAAGAGAGCTTTTTAAGTGAACTGTTTGTGCTATCAATCAATCCTACTAAATCAGCGTTTACTGGGGTTGTTTTTTCGTCTGCGCCATTGACATCAATGGCTGAATTAATATCTTCTATGGTCTTTCTGGTTGGAGCATTTATCATCATATAAGTAGCTCCAGCTGTATCTTTATCGCTCGCTAAAGTAGTTTCTTGTGCGCGAGTGACTGTTATTGTTCCTGCGCCGACATCTCTTCCAGTTACTCTAACAATCTCAACATTAGGATCATCGGATGGGTCTGGATAATTTGTGCTATCCCACCAAGTCAAATTATATTCCCCATCAGCCGGATCTGGAAATAGGGAAACACTAGGTATATTAATAGTCACATCAATATCATCAAAATAACCTGTAACTGGTTTTTTAAATAAATTTACTACTTGATCTAAAATCATATAATTATTCGCTTAATGTTATTATACCTAAAACATTCCATTGTATCTCTATAGTTCCGTCTGCAATTGCCACCTCTCCACCAAAGTCAATAGAGGCAATTAAATTATTATTAGCATCATACAAAACTCCATGATAAGCAGAAAATGATGAGTCTGTCCAAGTCACATTATTGGCCGACCAAAAAGTTGGTATTCCTTGAGTTACTAATTTACTCAATAAGGCTTGACCTCCTGCCACATATCCAGCACCTGTAATCTCGTTATCACTTACATCGGTTAAAATATTGTCAGCACTATCAAAGACATGCACATTATCAAGTAGCATTATTTTAATTGTGTCGGCCTCAAGGTCGATAGCTTTGTTCATTAAGTTCGCAAAAAATCTTTGATATATTCCAGATGCCATATATTTATTTATTATTTTTTATTCTTACTTTTAAAGTTGGTATTTTAATTAGGATGTGTTGCTTTCCGTTCTTTTTTGTTTTTTCTATACATGGATTAATAATTGGATTTCCCATTTCATCAAAATCATCAAATGGAACAACATTATCTCCAACTCTTAAAAATTTATTATTTCCTTTTTTAAATATTTCCATAATTATATTCTTAATTTTTGTCTTAATGTTTCACTTAGAATTTCCGCTAGTTTTTTACCCGCATTCCTATCTAGGTACATTCCTCCATTTATATTTATATTAATTGATCCTCCACCCCCACCTATTAATTTTCCCGGAGTTTTAGTTGCGATTAAATAATCATCTGGGTGAGTTGTTATAATATTTCCATTTGGGCTTATAATTGCATCGTTTACTTTTTTTGATTTTCCACCGCCAGTCATTACATTTTTAGCGCCCTCCCAAAGTGAACCAAAAAATCCAAGGTTGTTTAATCTTTCAGCTTCTTCCCGAAACTCCCTTGCTTTATCTATTGCGTTCTGGAACTGTTGTTTTGCCTTATCGGTACTTAAGCTATCAACCTTTCCCTGCATTTCATCTAAGGCCTCCCCTGTTTGTCTCATTGATTCCTTTCCTTCAGCTTGCGCCTCTTTTAAATTCCCCCATGCTTTTATCGCTTTAAAAATTGCTACCCCCGCAAGTGTTGCAAAAACTGCTATCAACCCAATTGGGCTTAATAATAAGGTTGATAATCCACCCATAGCAGTTGCAACAAATCCAATCCCGGTAATTAATGGAGTTAAAATAAGTCCTAATGTTCCAATACCCAAAACCAATAAACTAAGTCCGGCAACAGCTAGTAATATATTTTTAGTTAGTTCAGGATTTGCTTTTATCCAAGTAGCTGTAGCCTCTAGCATAGGCGTTATTACTTCAAATAAATCATTAATAATTGGAATTAATTCAGTTCCAATTGTTTCTTGTATTTGAGTTATCGTATCTCGTAAATTACTCCATTCGCCAGAAACAGTTTTTGATTGCTTATTCATTAAATTTTCAAATTTTCCACCTTCACCAGACATATTCTGAAAGGCCTTTTCTACATCACTAAAACCAATCTCACCAGCAGAAACCATATCTTGAATTTCTGATTTTGTTTTTCCAAACATCTCTGCGAGCTCTTCTACTAATGGAACACCAGCCACAGCAAAATCTCTTACTTCTCTTCCTGTTAATTTACCTTGAGTCGCAATCTGCCCATAATTTAAAGCTATTCTTTCAAGTGGTACAGAAAGTCCAGCTGATACATCACCCAATGACTTAAGCGTAGGTAAAAGCTTCTCTTGATCTATACCCATTGCAAGTAATTGTTTGGCGTTTTGCCTAATTCCTTGTATCTCAAAAGGAGTTTTAGCGGCAAAATCAGATAATTCTTTTAATTTAGTAAGTGCCAATTCCTCCGATCCAAGTAAAGTCTTAAAAGCAACCTCTTGTTGCTCGAGTTCAGCAGCAGCGGATATAAAACCTTTTGTAGAAAAAACTACACCAGCAAAAGCGGCCGCTCCAACAGCAGCCATTTTTTTGAATGCCGGTTGCATTCTTCCTAGATTTCCACTAATAACCTCAAGTTCTTTACTAACCTGATCCTTGAGATTAATTATTAAATCTAAATTTCGTACTTCTGAAGCCATTTTATTTCTTTATATTATCTAATTTATTTAATTGGTTTCTAATTGATATTATATCTACATAATCCTGAACATCCTGAACAGGCAATTCTCTTATTTGGATAGGAGTCCATCCATAAGCACCTGACAGCATTTCAAATATTACTATTTCCGATGGTCTTCGTTTACCCCTAACCTCACTCATTAGGTTCTTGGAATTATCTACTTTTTTTTTGATATTTCATCAACTGCCTCAACCAGTTTATTTCCGTCTGTTATTGATAGATTATCCATCCATTCGCGCGAGAAAGAAAATATTTTTTCACCTTCCTTAATTTCTTTAATGATACATTCTAATGCGATATATTTCGATTCAAGCATTGCAGTTGCATCAAAATTAAATCCGAGATCCTTATCCCCTACTTTTCCATTCATTTTAGCGCCGGACATTAAAGAATTTTGTATTTTCTGTGCATCTCCCCAAGTTAATGAATCTTTTAATGTGACCATTACATCGTTTTGAAGTTTTACTTCCATACGTTTATTTTAAATTAGTGAATTAGTTAATTAGTTAATTATGCGCTTGGAACATCGCTATAAGATGATTTTAAGTTTCTTAATGTCAAATTACTTGCTTCTCCATCGGTCTCATTGTAAAATGCCTTAAATTTAATTGGCTGAGTGATTAATTCATCTGTATTTCCGTCGTCTCTAGTCCAATCAGTTATCTGAATATTATTAAAGACATATGTTATCGTTGGTTTTCCTCCCGTTAAATCTGCCTCACCCTCGATAGTGATTGACATATATTTTGAATCGTCTCCAAGAAATAAATCCTTGTAAGTTTCATCAACAAAATTTAGCAAAAACTCTCCGTCGATTGACTGCTTGGCGTTGTAAATATTGTCAGGATCATATGATCCAAAAACATGGTCACGAACAGCTCCCTGATCGTGAGATACTGTAACATCCTTAGCTTTTATAGCAGTAGCCGAAGAAAGTCCAGCCTCTGTGGATGCGATTTTTATACTTATATCTCTTCCAATAAAATCATACTCAGTATCATAGGTCGGAACACTTGCATCATCAACTGCATTTTTTCCAATTATAGATGCGTTAAATCTTACAAAATCGTCAATTGCAGCGGTCAATTCCAGCTTACTGACAACACATCCGCCAAACTTTAATTGCTGAACATCTCCGTCTTTTGCAAAAATTGTTAAAGACTGATGTTCAATGTCCTGCTTAAGCTCAAAAAGATGATCGTATACAGACCCACTCACTAATTCTGATGTAACTTTTCCGTAAATAGATGCATATAAAAATCCTATTGCATCTACATGCGCGATGCCGGCAATATCTCCCTCAATATATTTGGCCACGACTCTCCTACCTTGCATATCTTCAAGCACACCTCTTCTTGAATTATCTTCCTTATGCTCGGCTTTTTCCAAAACTGAAACTGATACATTTCTCAACCACTTTTCAACACTTGACTCAGCTATTCCTCTTGTTGCTTCTGTGGACACTCCAATCTCTAAATCTCTACCTACTATTTCATTTGACATATAATTATTTTAATTACTAGTTAACATTTTAATATTTAAATTTATTTCTGCTGTTATCTCTATGCTATTATTATTTTCTGAAACACCCCACGCGCCGGTTGAAAAGCTACACCAAACTCTATGTCCATCAATTGTATTGAAACTCCATTCTTTATCAATGGCCTCCATTACAGCATCCATTACTCCCGGCATAACTGAACTAAATATTGTCTCTACATTTGTACCATTGGCGTTGACAACTATCCATAATTTATAACCGTATGTTTTAAAATTTTCTTTAGTGTTTTCAAATGAGTTATCGGTATTAGCAGGATAAAATATTGCGGCTGGATAGGCATCAATCTTTGTAGCTGGGTAACTGTAAACTTTTTTAATTTTAGCTACACCATCTAAGATAGATTTTATCTTTATATTTAGTTGTGGATAAATTGATTTCATGTGGCTATAAACTTTATTAAATTATCTAAAAGTATTCCATAATGCTTTTTAACAGCTGAGTCTGCATTAACTCTTGCATACTCTAGCCAAGGCCTAGCTTTCATTAGTCTTGTGCCTCCGTGTACAAACCCTGCATATCTTACCTGACTCGGTGAAACTCCGAACTTACCAACAAGATTCGCAATTTTAGTGTAATGTTTTTCTTTTAGATTTCCTGTGTCAGCAGGTATTCCTCCTCCCGATCCATTAACTCTCCATGGCGCTGATTGAATAGCAACTCGCTTATATTCGCTCAAAGCTCTTTGCAAAAATATATTTCCCTCCGATTTTACTTCTGCTGGATACATACTTATTGCATGCCTTAATTGGTCAATTGTTATTTTTTTATTCATCTGATTTTTCAATTATTACCTCTTTATGTCCGTTATTTCCAATATTTCTATCGATAACAAATCTCACATCATATGTATTGCTACTTTCAATCAACCTATCTCCCTCTAGAATATCAGTAGCATAGCTACACCATACTGTAAATGCTTTGGAAAATCTAAATCCTAGGTCTTGCTGAAAATTCTTTGGAGTTCCTTGTTGTAAATGTCCGTTAAAAGATGACTCCTCAACCAATGCTGAACTTTCTCCGCTCCAACTCTGGCGGTAAATAGTTAATGAAGTTTTGTAAAATCTTTCAATCATAATTATATCTCAAATATCTTATAACTTTCTAATATTGACCTGACTCTATCTACATCCCCAAGGCTTCCCTTATCCGCATAACTAACTTGATATTCTCCAATCTTTTCACTTTTTATAGAGCCAGTATTTCCACCCCTATTTTCGTAATACATCCCTGATGCCAAAACTGTAGCGGCGAAACTTATATCATCAGGCACAGTAGCTGAATATCCCCATTTAGCAGTAATTCTATGATTGGCGTGTCCGCTAACAAATAATCTGTCCCTAAGCCCAATTTTTCTTATTGGTAATCCATCTGCGAGATGATTAATTGGCATAAGAAAATATCTAGTTAATGTGTCGTTTATAATTTCTGTAAAATTATCGCCCCAAATATCAACACCAACCTCAACCTTGGTCACACTTATACAATCGTCAATAGTAATATATTGTTTTCCATTCCCATTATATAATCTAGAACTTTCCTCTGCATCTGCCTTAAAGTTCCTCGTGGTAAATTCGTCAATATATTTTTGAGCAGCTAGAATAAACTCTAGCGCCGTTCCAGTAACAATAGTCACATCACCTAGATAGTTAGCAAGCTTCGCTTCGGTTGTATAAATTTTATTCTCCATTTTATTTTTTCTTAGTGTAGATCTTATTAGCTTTCATCTGACCTGTCCTCCATTGCTTAATTAATTTCCAGTCTTTGATATCTAGCTTCTCGCTAGTGATTACTTTCTTTCCTGTTTTTCTGTTCTGATAAATATTTTTATTCATATATTTTTTTTATTAAGAGTCACCATAGAGGGAACCGGGTAAATTCCCTCTAACTGAATCCTATTTAGTTTTTAGGATTAGACTGCAGCAGTTGTTAATTTAGTTACTGCTTTAGGAACGATTGCAATATAACCAACTTGATTAATCCATCTAACAGCTTCTCTGTCAGTTGTAATTAAGTTAATGTCGGCATTATTGGCTACATTCTTCACTGTTCCAGCGTTAAATCTATCAACATTTATTCCACCTCGGATACCACGAATAGTGGCTTTTTTCAAATCTCCGAAAAGAACAAATGATTTTTCAGCGGCGTCATCTCCGATTGCAGGCATAGATTCAACCAATGAGATTGGATATCCATCTATGTTAGCTGGGTCATTTCCACTTGGGGCTGTGTAAAGAAAAACTCCCTTACCATCACCAGCGGCAACTGAATCAGATCTAAGGTTTCTTATAACACTTAGAATAGATCGATGCATGTAATATTTAGCACCGGCAAGAGCTCCTTGAGGAGTTCCGTCTTGCATGCTTCTTAGATCACTAACTGAAACATCTCCAAAGGAAGTGCTTCCCGCTGCCATGTCAATATTATTAACATTTGCATTTGCTAATAGTCCAGTAAATGAACCATAAGTAGAAGTACCGTCACCAATGAAAAATGCTTCATCTTCGGCTTGCGCGAATCCCTCTGCTACTCTTTCACCTAAAAATGATACAAAATCAATTTCTTGTTCTTGTAGTAATTCTCTAGTAAGTGTAATTATAACAGCTAGTTTTTTTAGTTGAAGAGACTCTTGTCCCAAAACTGCCTGAGTAGATCGGATAGAACCAGCCTCATCAACCCAAAATACTGATACATCAGTAGCTAGGTTATTAGCTTTATACGCACTTTGCGTAAATGAAACTGTGGTAAATTCTCTAGCAGCCACACCATAGACAGTCATTAAATGACGAATTTCCGCTGACAAAACCTCATCTGTGATATAGCCAGTATAAGGAGATGCTTCTCCATCGGTTGTCATTTCTTTTCTAGCAGCCTCAAATTCTTTTGTATCGTTGTTCGATAGGATGGATATAATACCTTCCCTTAAGAATTTATTTACTGCCTTTCTTTTTACATCTTTCTTAGCTTCAGGAGAATAAGCTCCAACACCTTTTTCCATTTTTTGTTTGTGTTGGTCTAATATTTTCTGGACATCGCTAACAATATCATTCTTTATAGAGTTAGAAATTTCTTTCTTTTCTCCTGCAAAGATTTTTTTGATAGCTTTCTCAACTTCTTGTTCTACATCTTCCTCTTTAGGATCAGTCTCTGGCAAAGCCTCAACTTTTTCCACATCTTCAGCTGCTAGTTCTTGAGTGTCTGCATCTTGAGTTTTTAGTTCTTTTCTCAAAGAAACTTTTTCCTCTTCAGTTGCAAAACCCTTTGCTAACATTTTTTTCAACATTTTTAAAAAGTTCATATAGTTTATTATTTAATTTTTATTAATTGTCTTATTGCTCTGTTCACCATTTGCTTTCTCTTTTCTGCGTCGACCTCGCGCTGAGATAACCGCTGTATAACAGCAAGTGTTTCCTTTAATATTTCCTTTCTTCTTAAATCATTATTTTCAACTATCCTCTTGAGCGCCAAAAGTTTTAAATTCTTTTCTTTTGGAGCTTCAATATTTTCCTCAATTTTCTTTTCAATTTTCTTTATTTTTTTCTCAAATAATGCCTCCGCATTAGCAGGAACAGAAACTGCTGAATTCTCTAGCAATTCTGACTTTATTATCGCCCCAGTTTTTTCATCAAATTCCATAGGTATAAAACCAACTGAAGTAGCATTCAAAAATCCACCTAAAGCCATTTTATAAGCTAATAATCCTTTTGGATTATCCAACATAAATTCAATTTCACCCTTTAACTTTCCCTCAACTATTTTTATTTTCTTAACCTTTCCAATTATGTGTTCGATTGAATCATAATTGTGAGAGTCTAAAAATACGGGGTTCTTTTTAAAGTTTTTTAAGTCCCAGTTTTGCTCTACAACATCCATATGTCTATCTGTGTTAGATGTTGACATAATAACACTGAAAGAATTGTCTGAATCTTCTTTTTTAATATATTCAGTTTTAACACAGGCGCATAAACCAATGTGCTTTCCCTTAACTTTTTCCCAAAGCTCTTTTTGATTTTTTACCTTTAAATCAATTAATGATTTATTAGTAATTTGATAAAATTTCTTTTTCATATTGATTAATTAATTTATTTTTAAATAAAACATTGGCAATTTATCGTTTCTTTTGCTCCACCATCTGGATCACCCGGAAACATTAATCCATTACTAAATACTGATCCAAGCGGCCGCTCTTCTCCATCCATTGCTAAATGGTTATCTCTAACCCCACCTTTTATTCCCGGCGCCCAAACATAAATCTTGATAGGCATTGATGCCTGCGTATACCCTTGAAGTGTTCCATATTGAGTTACACCATGCACTTCAGTCCTTGCGATAACCTCAGCTCTTCCTTTTTCTATATTTCCATAAACATCTTTTATTCTTTCAATAAGTTTGGCTCGGCTTTCTCCTGAATCTAAACTTTCCTGAAATTCACTTTTTAATTTATCAAAAGTTGTATCATTTATTTGCTTAGAAAAAACTGATACCTTTTTATCTAACCAGCCGGCAATAGCTGGAGTCTCATAATATTCCCAATCAGATCCAGCAATCTCTTTTGAGTCCTTGGCTGATTCTTCAAGTAAAATACTTAAAATTGGTAAAATTGTCTCCTTGGCTATATTTATTTCTAGTGACCCCTGAAAAATATCTGCTAATAGCCCCTTTTTCTTAAATTGCTTCTCTCCTTGAAGTTTTTCAATCAATCTGGTACTTTGACCCCTAAAGTACTCTAGCATAGCACCTACCACCAATTTCTGGCGTCTGTCGAGGCGTTTAACCTGCAGTGAGTGATAAATAATACGATTATCCTTATCTCTTAGTGGATGATATAATTTCTTGATATTTTTTTTAATTTTAGTGGGTGCGGTTTCAGCCAAAACTTCTTTTCCTAGTGCGGTAAGATTAAATGGAATCATTATGTCGTTTCCATTTGCGATAGGAGAAAGACCCATCATTTCTCTTGCTTCATTTGGAGTTAGATAATAGTTTTTAATTCCATTCTCGGCATCCTTCCTTTTTTCTTCTTTATTTTCTGGCGTAACATCTACATGCCCGAGTTCTTGATTTTCTGGAACAAAATATTCATTTAAAGAATTAGCCAAAGCATTCTGCATTGGTTCTATTTCTTCATTTAAGAAAATTGTTATAGATGCTTCAGCGTTAGAAAAAGTCTGTCCGGATGTTAATCCAAGTAGTGAGTGAGGAACTCCGGTAAGAATAACAATATCATCTATTGTTAATTTTTTTGTTTCTAAATAAGCCAACTCTTGTGGGCTCATCGCTAATTTTTCATAACTAGCATCGCCAGCTAAAAATAATGGAAGGCCAACCTTACTCGCCATACCATATTCTTCCTGAAAGCCCTCTTTTAAAGCAGTTAATTGCTCTTTTGATAAGCTACCAGTTTTAAATTTAAAAACTCCCTCCACTCTTCCACCATTTTCTAAAATTTTTGATTGATATTCTTCAATTTGTGTCAGTGTTTCAATTTGCCTAATTCCCGATCTTAGCAAAGACTCTCCCCTTAATGGGTTAGCTGGATCAGGATTGTGAGAATAAATAATTTTCCCCCCGTCAATTGAATGATCTCCTTTATCTGTTTTATGATTAACGCTTATTAATTCTCCTGTATCTTCGTTAAAGTTAGGATGAACTCTATCAGGCCTCAAAAGATGCATTGAGGTAACTTTTGTTTTTCCGCCAACCTGTAACTCTGCATCGGTTAAAATATATGCCTCGCCATATATGTCTTTATATTTCTGCCATAGCGCCCAGAATTCTACCCCAGTAAAGGCAGGGCTAGGTTTTGAAAGTAATCCCATTATTGGGTCATTTTCTATTTCCTTTTCTCCTTGCTTTAGTGTAAATTTTATCTGGCCAACTTTCTTCGATCTAATATTCAAAGCCCTATTTACATAGAGAGATATCTCATAAGCATTTAAATAATCTTGCTTTGAGTGGTTTTTTTTATATTTTGAAAAAGGTAAAATAGAGAGGCTAGAAAATGGATTGTCTGCATCTATAAAGTTTTTTATTTTTAATCCTATTTTATGTCTTATTTGTTTTAGCATAAAAAAACCGATAATTAATACACTTAAAATGTATCTTCTATCGGTTTGTCCGTATGAAGTTTATATATATTATAATTATATACTAATTAATAAATTTGTCAATTAAATAATTTGTTTTTATTGTTTATTGCTGAATAAAATCACCTCTTGAGTTTCTTTAATAATAGCCTTAACTATCTTTCCACGATTAAAAGTATATTCAACAGTAACGCTTCCAAATTTTATACGCTCTGCCAATTCATTTAATTTTTGTATTATTTCTTTTGTCATAATTTTTTATCCAAAACCTATATAATCTTGTTTAAATTTGGCGATTTGGTTGTATCTAATACCATCGATAGAATGGTTAAACTCATCTATAGGCTCGTTAGTCGGCTCTTTGTTTCTATCTAGCGCCCATTTATACTGCTTTACTTCAGTATCTAGATTAATACTAGATTCAGTGTAACTAACATCTTTACTCAATAATAGGGTTACTCCCACACGGATACTATCTGCTCCCTTTGGTGCAGGTCGGACATCCCACCCATACTGCTTCAATTCCTCAATTGATTTTGGTTCGGCACTATCTGCCCAAATTATTTTATTTTTATCTACTCCCAGTTTCTCCATTTTTTCAGATAGCCGCTTATTTATCAATCCAGTTTCATATATCAATTCTCTGCAATAAATTTTGTCATTATGTTCCTTGATTGCAGTTAGCGAGGCTGGATCGCAATTATGGACAAGTACACCATTAGCGAAATATTCGTGGCAATCTTCGACTGTTAAATCAAATACTTCTTCTTTTTCTTTTTGTTGCTGTAAGGATACTCGCACATTTACCAGAACATGAGTTTCTTTTGTAATATGATGATGATATAAATTTTTTACCGCAATTTTCGCACATATATTCTTTTTTACTATCTCTTGTATTAAATCTCTTTCTACAATTTGCACCACAAAATTTTTGATGAACATTGGTAGGTATAATATCTTTACCACACTCAATACAATTTTTAATCCTTTCCTTAGCTGTTTCAATCCCTTTCTTTCTTCTTTTGACCCAGTTTTCTTTCGTATATCCGAACCTTGATCTAATATCATCCATTGCTTCCATGGTAATCGAACCAAGAGCATCTTTGTAATGAATTTTAATATGATCTGAAATAGATAGAGCGATAAGATTTTCTGCTTTATTATTGAGTGGATTTTTATCGATATGATGAATTGAAAAACCAACAGGAATTTTTCCAAAACTTTTCTCGTAAATATCCCTATGTAAAATCCTACTCTTTCCATTTTTTTTGAAATAGAAATAATTAGGGTGTTTTCCGTTTGGGTATCTATAATATATTCTTCCCTCAAAGGTTTCTTCAATTCGCATATAGTTTCTTCGTTTAATAGCTTATCAACTTCTTTCCACCCATTTATTGTATAAATACGATGATTTCCTGTTGCTATTATACGCTTTCCCAATCCAAAGTTAACACTATATACTTTTTTAAATCCTCTACTTCCTGACCATGTAACCTTTTTATAACCATTTCTAGTAAAAACTTTATCGCCTACTTTCACCTTATCCAGTCTTTTCTTTCCACTACTTGTTTCAATAATAGTATCTCCACTTAAACATGTAAATCCAAAATCAAGTCCATAATCTTCTGGATAGGGTAAGGCCTCATATTCAGAGTCGCTGATAATTTTCCAGTTTTTAAAAATCCTTCCACGCT
>JGI1221J13441_10000961_pt1 | contig 12379 bp, 21 predicted proteins | sample LakVidmifraction_4_FD_13441 | JGI IMG/M metagenome (IMG submission 13441) | reverse complement strand
TGAAGAAAAAGAACTGGGACAAATTGCAGGCTCGTTTCGGCAAGGTTGACGATGATGCTGAGGCCGAGAATGGCGAGGCGAAGATCACATGGCGTCACAGTGTCACGTCGAACACTGAACTGGACGCCGATTTGCTTGCGTCTGGCAGCGCCGCACAGCAGGCGCGTGTGACTAAGTCTCAGCAGGCAGTTGATCGCGCTAATGAGCGTGTGGTGAAGGCTGAGACTGCATTGAAGAGGGTTCGTGCAGGATACGACGACGCGGCTGAGCGTATGTTTGCAGTGCAGACGCGGTTCTCGACGACGACAGAGATCGTAGGCAAAGGCAAACTGACTGTCACCGCCAAGAAAACCAAGTAATCAACCGAAACAGGAGAACATGATGGGAACTGAAGTTCAGGGATACGCGACGTCGTCACTTGACGAACGTCACCGCTACGCAATGGCAATCGCCGAGGCTGGCGATCTTGTGCCAGCAGGACTGCGCGATGGTCGAAACGTCAACCCCGGCAAGGTGATGCTGATCATGGAGCACGCCACGATGCTAGGGCTACACCCGATCGTCGGCGTGAACAATATCAACATCATCGACGGCAAGGTGAGCATCCCGCCAGCGCTGATGTCTGCGCTCGTACGCGGCAAGGGTCACAAACTGCGCGTCACGACCGAGGGCACGATCGAGGACGGCGACTTCAAGGCGATCGCGACGCTCGTGCGTCTCGACGACGATAATCATCCGTTCGTCGCGTCGTGGACGCCGCATCGTGCGCAGCGTGCAGGCCTGTGCTCGTACGCGATCAACGACGCGACGAAACTGTGGGTGGTGCGTGCGCTTTCAAACGGTGGCAAGCCGATGCCGTGGCAGTCGTACACGGAAGCGTTGTGTAAGGCTCGCGCGATCTCTGAGGTCTGCATGGAAGGTGCGACTGATGTGATGATGGGCAGCGTTTACACACCTGAAGAGTTGGGCGCGAACGTCGACGGCAATGGTGTCGTCATCGAGGCGCAGAGTGTTGACGTGCAGCAGAGCCAACGGGAAACGGGCGAATCCCGCGAGCAGGCTGCTCCCGCGACTGCTAACACGTCCGCGCCCGTTCAGAGCGCCACAGACGCTGTCAGCGATTCTCGTGACTGGGCGGCAGATGTTGCTCTGATCGCGAGCAGCGCCGAGGCTCGCACTCTGTACGCCGAAGCACGCGACGCGGGCGTGCTCGATCTGCCGGTTGATTACAACGATCAGATCAAAGCGGTTCACGAGCACATCACCGATCAGGGTTTGGCACTGCTCGAAGCAGAAAAGTCTGCCACTAACAGCGAGTCGAACGGCGAAGAGATCGTAGACGCTGAGATCGTAGAAGACGACGAGCCTCAGACGCTCGACGACAGCACGCAGGGAGGTGAATAAGATGATCAACTCGAAGATCGAATGGGTGCAAGTTCACAACAGCGGGGCACACCAATTTCGCAAGGGTCTACGACTATCGAAGTGCGGCAACGCGGTGCGACTGCTCAGTGACCCAACTGAGTCGAAGCGGCCTGGCAATGGATGCTCGAAATGCTCCCCGCCAAAGCCGCCGAAGCGAAACACTAAGATCAAGTCAGACAAGCCGCCCGAACAATGAGCGACGCCGTCCGCGGCCAGTCGTCTGAACCAGTCAACCCGGTACAGGTCGAGAAGGCGATCAGAGAGATAGCCAACGAGATCGCTAAAGGTGTGCGCTCAGTCTCTGAGTCGCTGGCCGAGTTCAGACGACTGGAACGCGAATACGATCGTGCGTTTGCTCAGGCGTACATGCGCCACAGTGGCGCAGCACATGCGAAGAGGTACGTCGCCGAACTTGCGACTCAGATCGAGCGCGAGGCTCGCGACACAGGTGAGGTCGTTTGGAAGTACGCGGCAACCCAGTCTCGCGCACTCGAACTAGAACTGAGCGCTTATCAGTCGATCGCACGCAGCGTTAACGGAATGTTTGGGGCAGCGGGCAGTGGCTAAGACACCAACTAAAGAGACGTGCAGGCTCGTCGACCGACGTGATGCTGAAGCGTGCGTTAAATGCGGCATGAGCCTGCACGTCTCTCCCGGCTCTCGACATCATCGGCAAGGTCGAAGACTCGGCGACCACGGCGCGGCGAATCTCGTGCTGCTGTGCGGTTCTGGCACGACGGGATGCCACGGTTGGGCGCATGCGAACCCCCGCGCTGCTCGCGAACTTGGGCTTATCGTGAGCGCATATGCCGACGCCGTCGCGACGCCAATCTATCTTGAACATCTGCGCCAGTGGGCGCATCTCGAAACGAACGGAGATCGAACCATGATCACTCCCGAACAGGCAACTAAATCACTGATCGCGTTGGGCGTGATCTCATGACTAGCGACGGCCGACTGTATGCGCGACTGTCTCATGATTTCGACGAGCATCCGAAGATCGCACCGCTCAGCGATGCAGCGTTTAGGCAACTGATTGAAGCGTTGCTGTGGTCGCGGCGCGTCATGACGGATGGGCGCATTCCTGCGTCGATGCTGCGCAAAAAGTTTACGCCCGAAGCGCTCAAAGAACTGACGACGAATGGCTCGCCAGCGTCTCTCGAATACGATGGCGACGACGTCGTTATTCATGACTATGCGGAGCATCAGACGACGCGCGAGCAGATCGAAAGGTACTCGGCTGCGGGTCGAAAAGCAGCGGCTGCGCGTCATCAAAAAGTGCAGGGTACCCTACAGGTGCAGGGTACCCTACAAGCGGATTCTGTTGCCAAAGTTGACGACTCGGCAAGCGATCTACCAGCGGGTTCTACGAATCGCATGCGAACCGCTAGCGAAGCGTTCAACCATACAGATACAGATACAGATACAACTACTGTTACGCGCAAGCCGAAAAAGCGCGGCTCGCGCATCAGCGACACCTTCAAGGTCGACGACGATCTGCGCAAGTACGCATCAGAAAAAGCACCTGCTGCTAACGTCGAGCGAGAACGGGAACAGTTCGTGAATTACTGGCTCAGTTCGTCTGGGCGAAACGCGGTGAAGATCGACTGGCGTCGAGCATTCATGACATGGTTGATGAACTCTCAACGCTTCGCTGAAGATCGCGGATGGCAGTCTAGTGTTGCGACAGCGAGCAACGAATCGCAGCAGCGCATGAACGCGTGGCTGACCGCTCGTGGCGTTACGATCGAGAAATGGAACGAACAAAAGCATGACCCAGAGTGGGTCGCTTCGCTGAAGGAGATCAACTGATGGACACTCAGGAACGCGAGGGCGCAGTTCTCGGCGGCATGATGCTTTCGAAGAGCGCGCTCGCTGACGTTAGCGAACTGATCAACGACCGCGACTTTGCCGAGTGGCGCAATCGGATAACGTTCACAGCGATCATGTCGCTGGCGAACGATGGCGCACCCGTCGACCCGATCGCCGTCGCTGAACGTATGTCGAAGCGCAAGACTCGCGAGACGGACGATGATCATCGCAGTGATCTTACGATGATCGGCGGCGCGATCACGTTGCACGACATGATCAGCGACGTGCCGAACGCGGCGAGCGCGCCCTACTATGCCAAGATCATGCGCAGGGACGCTGTCAAGCGTCGACTGGTCGAGGCAGGCACTAAGATCGCATCCCTTGCAGCGAGCGAGGAAACGGACGCGGCAGCGCTGATCGAGGTCGCTCGCGCTCGCGTTGACGAGGCGGTGGCTGACGATCTTACCGAGGCGACCATCATCGGCGACGACATCGACTCTGTGATCGATGCGCTGTCGACCGCACCCGAGTATCTGCCGACGCCCTGGCGTGCGGCAAATGACATGATCAACGGCTTCAAACCGGGTGCCCTGTACGTCGTGGGCGCTCGACCTGGGGCGGGCAAGTCGATCATCGGGCTACAGGCTGCGATGCACGTCTCGAAGTGGGGAAACGTTGCGCTGTCTTCGTTAGAGATGCCGCGCGAGGAACTGACGCATCGCATGCTGGCGCTGAAGGGCAGCGTTCACATGACACAACTGACTCGCCATAGTCTCTCGAAACACGATTGGGAGAGTGTGGCACGCCATGCTCAGTCGCTGCGCGATATGCCGCTGTTCGTCGATGACCGTTCGGGCACGTCGATCGCTCAGATCAGGGCGCATGCTCGAAGCGTGGCACGCAAGGGCAGAATGTCTGCGATCGTCGTCGACTATCTTCAGTTGATTAAGGCGACGGACTCGAAGAGGGCACGCTGGGAGCAGGTCACTGAGATTTCGCGAGCGCTGAAGATCATGGCCCGCGACTTCAACGTGCCCGTCATAGCGCTGGCACAGTTGAATCGTGAGAGTGAGAGCAATAAGCGGCCGCCCACGCTCGCCGATCTGCGCGAGTCTGGCTCGATCGAACAGGATGCCGATGTTGTGCTGCTGCTGACGCGCGAGTTCGATGAACTGGCTGGGACGCCCACCGACAATCTCGATGTGATCGTGGCGAAGAATCGTCATGGCTCGACGGGGAAGTTCACGCTGATGTGGGAAGGTCATTATGCGCGTGTGTCAGATGCGCCGTGGGCCGAATGATGCTACTGTTGTGTATACAAACCAACTAGAGGAAGCGAATCACTCCCATGATTGACATGCCAGCAGCCCACAATGAAGTCGTCACCGAAGCGCACGTGCGCAAATGTCGCGAACGCGGTCACGGCGGCTGGACGATCAACGGCATCGAGCAGATGTTCTGCCCCCGGTGCGGCGACGTCAAGATCGAGACGGTCGAATCATGAGCGAGCGGCGCGCGAAGATCATCGCGCTCTCGTGTCTCGTCGCAGGCATGTTGCTCGTCTGGCAGGTGCTGAACGGCGCAGGCTTCGGCGCAGTGATCTTCGCGAGCGCGATGCTGATCACGGCGGCGTTCATGACGACGAGGGGTGACGCATCATGAGCCGCCGCCAGCGTGACGAGATCGCAGAACTGCGACACGCGTTCGAAATGCAGACTCGGCTCACAAGTGAGGCCGTGGAAATCAGTCGCAAGATCAAACGCGAGCGCGACGCCGCACGTGAGGGTTGGCAGATGACACGTCAGAAACTTGAACGCGCCAGCAACGACACGCTGCGGCTCAGAGTCGACCTGGTCAAGGCGCGGCAAGAGCGCGAGGAACTGGCTCTGATGCTGCGCGGCGCAACGGCCCAGGCACGTGCAGCAGAGCACGAATTAGACGATCTGGCAGACGTCTACGCGCTCACGCTGCGACCAGTGCTGGGCGACAATACGGCAGCGCTGCGAACGTTTGCGAAGCGCTGGCTGCCGCGCTCGACGTTTCACTCGTCGCGTGTCATCGCACGCGTCATGGCGGCGCTGTCGTGAGAGGCACGGTGCTCGAACGTCTGCTAGCGCTCAGCGAGATTAACGATCTCGGCTGTCGCGTCTGGCATGGCAGCACCGACAGCGGCGGTTACGGCAAGATCAGGGTGGGCAGTAAGACTGTCGGCGCGCATCGTGTGGCATACGCGATCGAGAACGGCGCGATACCTGGTGGCAAGGCGGTTCGACACAAGTGCGATACGCCGCTTTGCGTCAACGCAAAGCACATGGAACTCGGCACCCAGTTGGACAACATGCTAGACAAGGTCAAGCGTGGCCGATGCCCCAGTGGAGAGCGCCACCCGAACGCTCGGCTGACGTTTGATCAGGTGCTGAATATTCGACGACGCGCTGCACTCGAAACGTTCGCCGCGCTCGCACGCGAACACAACGTTACGCCCTCGCATGTGCGCAATATTGTGCTGGGTCTGAAGTGGGCGAAGCGATGACCAGCGACAGAGTCGAGGGATTCAGTAGAACGATTCATGGCGTGCCGCTGCTGAACATGAACCGTCGCGGACACTGGGCAAAGGACGACGACGCACGCAAGGACTGGAAGAACTGGGGTCGCATGATGGGCGCGGTCGTCCGCAGCAGGCGCGGCGTCATGACGACACCAGTGCGCATCATTGTGTGCCTGTACTGGAACGATCGCAGGGTGCGCGACTCAGGAAACTACGTGCAGACCGGCAAAGCGATCGTCGATGGTCTGGTGCAGAGCAGACTCGTGTCGGACGATCGTGACAGCATGGTCGTCGGGCCAGACATGCGACGCATCCCGAAGAGTGGCGACCCGATCAATCGTCTGAGCGTCATTATTCAAGAGACCACGATTGCGGGCGAACTCGCCACGATCACGAATATCGCTGATCGAATCATCGGTCAGCGTCATAGCAAGGGAGAACAAAAATGAGCGGCGAAACCAAGATCACAATTGTCGGCAATCTGACCGGCGACCCTGAACTGAAGTTCATCAGTTCGGGCGCAGCCGTCGTCAACTTCACTGTGGCGAGCACGCCGCGCATGTTCGATCGTCAGTCGAACGAATGGAAGGACGGTGAGACGCTGTTTCTTCGTGGCTCCTTGTGGCGCGAGCAGGCGGAGAATGTTGCCGAGTCGCTGACAAAGGGCATGCGCGTTGTCGTGACCGGCAATGTGGTGCAGCGTTCGTGGGAGACGAACGGCGAAAAGCGCACCGTGGTCGAGATGCAGGTCGACGAGATCGGCCCGTCGCTGAAGTACGCCACTGCGAAGGTCGAGCGCAAGCAGCGCGCGAACACTGGCAGCGCAGGCTTCACTGAGGGTCAGCCAACCCAGCAGGGTCAGCCAACCCAGCAGAGCGACCCGTGGGCTTCCCCGGCCTCAGACGAGCCACCCTTTTAGAACACCTGTTCTGAGGTAGGCTCGCACACATCAGAGATACACTCTGACGCTAAATGTGGCGGGGCGCGCGCTCGTGGGAGTGAGGCGGCGCGCCTCGCCCTTAACGTTTCACGGAGGCATGATGACCGACATCGAGAGCGTCGACATTCAGACGCTGAAGTTTCATCCAGACAACCCGCGCAAGGGGGACGTCGATGTCATCGCCGAGTCTCTGTTCGCGAACGGACAGATCGCGCCCATCGTTGTGCAGCGCAGCACTCGGCACATCGTCGGCGGCAATCACACCGTTAAGGCGGCGCGCTCACTGGGTTGGGAGACGATCGAGGTGGTCTGGCGCGACATCGACGACGCTCAGGCTCGACGCGAGTTGGCCGTTCTGAACCGCGCTGGCGATCTTGCCGGGTACAACGACGACGCTCTGATTGATCTGCTGAAGTCGTTCGAGGGTGACTTCACTGGAACGGGTTACGACGACGAGGCTCTGAGCGATCTGCTCGACGCACTCGACGACACACCCAGCGAGGAAGGCGACGCAGAGGTCGAGGACAACCCAACGACGTTCGGCATCGTCGTTGACTGTGACAACGAAAAGCAGCAGATGGCGCTGCTCGAACGGTTCCTCGAAGAGGGTCTAAACGTGCGGTCGCTCTCATGAGGGCCGACATCTCGCTGCGCTTAGACGTCAAGCGCACGCCTCGCGCGATGCAGATCGCAGGCATGTTTGACTATGAGGTCGACGGTACGCAGACGATTCAGTGGACACACGATCTGCCCATCGAGTCGAAGAACTGGAACGTGGGTTTGATCGTGGGCGCGTCAGGCAGCGGCAAAAGCGTACTGGCACGCGATCTCTGGGGTGATCGTGTCACTGAGGGGCACGACTGGGGCGACGGTGCTCTGATCGAAGCGTTCCCGAAGGACACGCCCATCTCTGAGATCACAGGGGCGCTCACTGCTGTCGGGTTGGGCACTGTTCCCGCATGGCTGCGCCCGTATTCCGTGCTGTCGAATGGTGAGCAGTTTCGTGCGAACATGGCGCGCTCGATCATCGAGGGCGGCGACCCCATCGTGATCGACGAGTTCACCTCAGTAGTCGATCGTCAGGTGGCGAAGATCGCTTCGCATGCTGTGCAGAAAACGATCAGACGCTCTAACTCAAAGTTCATCGCAGTAACGTGCCACTACGACGTTGAGGACTGGCTTCAGCCGGACTGGATATACGACGTGACCGCTCGTGAGTTCACGTGGAGGTCGGTTCAACCCCACCCACGTGTCGACCTCGAAATCTTTCCGGCCTCTCGCACCCTCTGGCGAGTGTTTGCACCGCATCACTATATGAGCGCGACGCTGAGCAATAGCGCCCAGTGTTTCGCTGCGTACATCGACGGCCAGCCCGTCGCGTTCACGTCCTATCTGCACTTTCCTCACGCGAAGACTCGCAACATCAAAACCGTGCATCGTCTCGTGGTGCTGCCCGATTATCAGGGTTTGGGCATCGCGGGTCGTTTGCAGGACTGGCTGGGTCAGTATCTGTTCGAGCGCGATTATCGTTTGCGGTTGGTTGTTGCTCACCCCGGCATGATCGCTATGAGTGCGCGCTCTTCACGCTGGCGCTCGACGGGGCGCGCAAAGGGCGTCGGCACGTCGTCGAAAAGCATCATGGCTCAGGCAAATCTGTCGTCGCGTCGTCTTGCTGTGCGTTCGTTTGAGTACATGCCGCCTACTCGCAGGGGTTAGTTTCGGCGTGCGGTGTTGCGCTGGCCGCTGCTGTCGACTGCTTCAAGTAGGGCAGAACGTGGCTGTCCCTCGTCGTGGCGGGTTTGCAGCGCTCGCGTGCATGATTACGCACTGCGACGATCTGCGACGCTCACAGCGAGGGACACGCCGAGCGATCGCGGGTTTGCGTTAGCCACCTGAATCGCCTTATGATGTTCACGTAACGCAAGCACAACAGGGCAACACCGCCCACCATCAAAGGAGCAAATCATGCCAGCAGAAATCGCAGAACTCGCCACCGGAGTTCACACATTCGCCTCAGCCCGAGTTCACGCATGGCACCGCCTGGGCACCGTGCTCGACGACACGATGACCGCAGAGCAGGCGCTCAGCGCATCACACCTAGCCAACTGGGACGTACGCAAGATTAACCTCACCGCACACGAGAACGAGACCACGATCGCCGTGCCGAACCGCTGGGCGACCGTCTACACAAACCCGATCACCAGCGCCACCGAATATCTGGGCGTCGTCGGCTCGTCGTACACACCCATCCAAAACGAGGCACACGCTTCGCTGCTGAACGCAATCGTCGACGAGAGCGGCGCACACTTCGAAACCGCTGGCGCACTGCGCGGCGGCAAGCAGACGTTCATGACGATGCGCCTACCCGGCAGCATGAAGATCGGCGGCGAGGACGCCATCGACCAGTACCTGATCGCGTCAAACGCACACGATGGCACCGCATCGTTTCAGTTCATCGTGTCCCCAGTTCGGGTCGTCTGCGCGAACACTCTCGCAGCCGCATTGGGCAAAGCAAAGTCGTCATTCAAGATTCGTCACGTCAAGGGCGCGACCGGAGCAATCCAAGAGGCTCGCGAGGCACTGGGTCTAACGTTCGACTACCTCGACGCATTCCAGGTCGAGGCTGACCGCATGATCGCGAAGAGCCTCACGGACGTCACGTTTGGCAAGATGATCGAGTCGCTGTTCATCGACCCACAGGCGAAGAGCAAGCGCGCCGAGAACGTGGGACGCGAGCACGTCGACGGGGTGAAGCGTCTCTGGGACGAGAACGGCGACACGATGCAGGGCGTCAAGAACACCCGCTGGGGCGGCTACCAGGCTGTGACCGAGTACGTCGACCACTTCATGAACGTACGCGGCGACGGCGACAGAGACGCACTGCGAGCACAACGCGCGGTCACCTCGAAGCCAGTCGAGACGCTGAAGCACAGCGCGTTCGCACTCATGACCAAGGGGGCGTAGCCACACTAGGCGGGGTGCTCGGCAAGGGTGCCCCGCCACTGCTACAATGTTCACATGACAGACACAAAGTTTCTTACACTCGAAGAGGTCGCGAATCGTATCGGCGTCGGTTACGCAAGTATGCGGGTCTACCACCAACGAGCATCACGCAATCGTCGCGAAGGCAACTCGAAGCGTGGCGACCTTCCCCTATCTGACCAGCAGTTCGGACGCTCCCCCGTGTGGAAGCCGAAGACGATCGACCAGTGGCTTGAAGATCGACCAGGGCGCGGACGCGCTGCAACCTCACTATAAAAAGGAGATCACTCCCATGTCGGCGCTCAACATCATCGGCATCACCGCCGCAGCACTGCTCTTAGCCGTCGCGCTGTTCGTCACTCTCGCCGCAGGCTGGGCGATCTACAAAAGTGTGCACGACAGCGAACTGCTCGAACTGCGACGCTTCAAAAAGTTTATGGAAGCCGAGGCCCACGACTTCACGAGCAGCATCCCCTCAGAGGTCGTCGTGCGCGAGATCAAGCGAATGAAGCGGAGGTCGTGATGCTGTCGATCGTCAAGGTGCTAAACGGGAGAGGGTAACTGTGAGCAACGATCGAACACACGTTCCAACCGTCGAAGAACTGGCGCTCGAAGGACTCGCTCACCCGGCCTACTCGAAGACGGGCGCAGCGTACAAGATCACACCCAAAGGGCAGACGATGATCGACGACGCACTGCGACACAACGCCGCGATTGGACGACTCGAAGACGAGGCGCGTTACGCAGAAACTCGACGACGTCAGTTCATCTGGGAAGCAATCAACGGTGAACGTGAACCAACAGTGAACGTCACACACGAAAAGCGGCAACGGCAGGAGACGTATCCATGAACAGCATGCTAACGATCTGCAAGATCAGGCTTCCCGGCGGAGAGTTGAGCGCTTGGGTGTACGACTGCTACGGCAAGGCACACAAGATCACCCACAAAGAGACTGGCAAGACGGTCGTCGACCTGTACGGTTTCGAGGCTGATCTGTTCACTAAGCGGCAGCGTGACGACATGTTTGATCTCGCTTCGCTGATCATGGTGGACAGTGGCGCTGTTGCGAGTCGTGCGGGGGTCGAAGCATGAACGTAGACATCGAGGAACGGCGCGAACGTGTCGCCGCCATGACGCGACAGAGGCGCACGGNGCGCCATATCGCGGTTGCGCTGGGTGTCACAACACGCACAGTTGGCCGCGACAGGGCTGCCATCGGTATCGCTCAACCGGTACCCATGCCAGTGACCGAGGCGCAGATGAGTCGGGCGCACACACTGCTCGTTGACGGGTGCTCATATGCGGACGCTGCTCGAACGGTGGGCTTAGCCCCCAGAACGGTGATTCATCATCTACCTGGCTACGGTTGGACGCTCGAATACGTTCGCGAGTGGGCCAGGTTCATTCAACGATCAGGGCGGGCTGCATCATGACCAACGACGAGCAGGTGGAGCGGGTGGCGAAAGCCCTGTCTGCCCACTGGAACAGCATGCACACCAATGAGTCGATTGGTAAGCAATGGATGCTCGCTCGTGTCGCCGTCGCCGCCATGCGACCCGAGCCGGTGACGGTGACGACTGTGGAGGAACTTGAGGCGTTGCCCACCCCGGCGGTGATTATTGACTCTGACGAGCGCGTCGCGAAGAAATGCACCGCCCACGAGTACTTCACGGGGGCTCCAATGGCCGATAAGTGGATGGAGGTTGGAAGCGAAAGTTCTATCCAGGCTACCGAAATTGATCTCCCCGCTACGGTTCTCTACCCAACCCCCACCCCCCAGGATGACGCGCACGCCACGCACCTGTTCGAGGAATGTTCCTGCACGGATTATGCGTGCGCTCGTAAGATATGCGTGATCTGCGAGGACATCGTTGACCTGCACGGGGCCAAGTCATGACCCCCTGCCACCTTTGCACCTACCAGCACACCCCGGATTTGGTGCGTGCTGTGGGTCGCTTTCAACCAGTGCTTCTCGGCTACCGTGCCGTCACCCTTGACGCACCGTTGAGGGCCACCAGGGCTGAAGCAATGGCCGATGCGTGCGCCGCGATGTCGGGAAGTGTCGCGTGATCTCCGCTGAGTTTGTCGAGTGCTTCCGTATCGCCGTGCGCGTCTACGACTGCGAAGTCGAGTCCGTGGCGCGCGGAAAGCGAACTGTGACCATCGACCATGCCGACGCATGGAACGCGCTCGCGATCGTCAAGGAGATGCGCGGCTACTTGCCCGAGGTGAAGCCACGATTCGGCTCTGTGACGGCGGATACGGAAGACCACGAAATGATCATCAACGAAAGGTCAAAAACATGAATCTCACAGACGCATTAAAGGCGGTCGCCCCGCACACGGCACCGAAAAGNCACACACTGCCCATACTCACGCTAGTACAGGTGAAAGACGGGCACGCTTACGCTACTGATCGTTACACCATGGCGCGAGCAGGCATTCAAACCGATCACGACATCCCCACCGCCGATGGCTACTACACGCTTGAGCAAATCAAAAAGAGTCCCGTAAGCGCCACCGACATCACAGTGATCTACGCGGACGGCACAAGCGGCCCCCACACCACAGAGAACCCACACGGCGATTACCCGGCAATAGCACGGTTGATCGAGCAGCACAAACCCGGAATCGGAAACGAACCGCTCGCTCTAGACGTAAAACATGCGTTG